>Ga0208980_10002506_pt1 | contig 11103 bp, 14 predicted proteins | sample WetSurMetagenome_3_FD_187993 | JGI IMG/M metagenome (GOLD analysis project Ga0208980, IMG submission 187993) | Wetland microbial communities from Twitchell Island in the Sacramento Delta, sample from surface sediment Aug2011 Site A1 Bulk (version 2) | ecosystem: Environmental > Aquatic > Marine...
TGTAGCACGTTCAGCGCGGCCACTTCCAGCCCTGCAGGGTTGCCAGCGCACCCGTATCCGTCAGGTCCAGCTGGATGGGGGTAACCGATATATAACCCTGCTTCATGGCGCCATAATCGGTGTCATCCTCCTCCACTCCGGTCGGTGCCTCGCCCCCAATCCAGTAATAGGGTTTGCCGCGCGGGTCCTCTCGCCGCACCAGCTCGTCGCGGTAAATGCGCTGCCCCTGGCGGGTAACCTTCCAACCCTTGATCTCGCCTTCCGGGATGCCTGGCACGTTCAGGTTCAGCAGCGTGCCGGTTGTAAATCCTTTTTTCAAAAGCATCTGCGCCGCTTTGCGGGCTGCCCGCGCCGCAGGCTTGAAGTCGAACGGTCCGCTGGAATATTCAGCACTATCCAGGGAGACCGCGATGGCCGGGATGCCAGAGATGGCAGCCTCCATGGCCGCAGTCACCGTGCCTGAATAGGTTACATCGTGACCCACGTTCGCGTTGGGGTTGATCCCCGAAACCACCAGGTCCAGCGGCGTTTCGATGAATCCCAGAATGGCGAGTGCAACGCAATCGGAGGGCGCTCCGTCACTGCAGAAAGCCTGGCTGCCATCGGCCAGCACCGCCCTGCGCACCCGCAGCGGACGGTGCATGGTCTTCACATGCCCCGATGCGCTCCAGTTTCGGTCGGGCGCCAGCACGGTCACCTCGCCGATCCTGCGCATTTCTTTGGCCAGCGCCAGCAGCCCTGGTGCATTCACACCGTCGTCATTCGTAACCAGGATGTTGAGTTTTTTTTCGGTCATTTCATGTCTTTCAAGGAGAATATCGTCCGGCTGAATTTTAACCGCTTTGGGTTAAATGGGTTAAGAAACATCAAGGCGCCCGATGCGGGCGCCTTGATTAACTTCGGTGGAAAGGTGGCTTACTTCGCGTTGCCCGTATCCACGATGAGTTCAGCAGGGGATTTCTTGCTCTGCAGGATGGCCCAGATCACCGCCACCAGCAGCAGGGCTGCCACAATGTATTCCGCGATGACGTTGTTCGCGTATCGCACGATCAGGGGCGCTGCCAGCAGGCTGATCAGATTGACCACCTTGATCATTGGGTTGAGCGCCGGACCGGCGGTGTCTTTCAGCGGATCGCCGACGGTATCACCCACCACACTGGCTTTGTGCCGTTCTGAACTTTTGCCGGTGTTGGCTTTGATGTTCACCGGTTCGTCTTCGATGGACTTCTTGGCATTATCCCAGGCGCCGCCGGCGTTGGCCATAAAGACCGCCAATAGCTGCCCGGAGAGGATCACCCCGGCCAGGAAACCACCCAGGGCTTCCACGCCGAACGCCAACCCAACCACCAGGGGGGTGATGGCGGCGATGATCGCCAGCGGAAGCAGTTCCTTTTGTGCCGAGCGGGTGGAGATGCCCACCACCTGGGCGTAATCCGGAGTCACCGTGCCTTCCATGATCCCGGGGATGCGGAACTGCCGTCTAACCTCTTCCACGATCTGCCCCGCCGCGCGGCTGACCGCGCGGATGGCGAAGGCGCTGAACAACCAGGGGATGGCCCCCCCGATCAGGAAGCCCACAAAGATCATCGGTGCGGAAATACGGATGGAATCCATCACCGGCACACCCATGGACGCCTGAACATGACTCACATCGGTGATGTAGGAAGCGAACAGGCTCACCGCAGCGATGACTGCCGAAGCGATGGCCACACCCTTGGTGATGGCTTTGGTGGTGTTGCCCACCGCGTCCAGGTCTGCCATGATCTGACGGGCTTTCTTGGTCTCTTCATCCTCCAAGCCATGCCAGGCCATCTCACCGATGCCATTGGCGTTATCCGCGATGGGACCGTAAGAATCCATGGCCACATTATTGCCTGTGTGGCTGAGCATGCCGATGCCGATCATCGCAATCCCATAAAGGGTGTAAATGGGCGGCATGTCCCTGTAGAGGATCACCGCAAAAACGAAGGATAACCCGATGAGCAGGGTAGCCCACACAGCCGACTCCATCCCGAGTGAAAGCCCGGAGAGGATGGTGGTGGCGGAGCCAGTCTGGGTGGATTTGACCACTTCCTTAACCGGCGCGCGTTTGGTGGCCGTGAAGTAGGAGGTAAGCGGGTTGAACGCCACCGCCAGGCCCACGCCGATGGTGGTGAGCATTGCCAGACGCCAATCGTTGGCATAGAAGATGGCCACCAGGAAAGACCAGAATACGGTATTGATGCTGGAAACTTCGTAGGAACGGAACATGGATTCCTCGGCGTCGTGCGCGCGCAGGAATTTGACCGGGATCGTTTCCCAGATCGGCACAGTGAAAGTGCCCAGGATCGAGCTGATCACCCCGATGGCGCGGATGACGAGCGGGTAGATGATCCATTTGATGCTGTGGGTCGGGTCCACTTCCATCAGCGCCAGACCCAGGATCAGCGCTGAAACGATGGTGACCTCGTAACTCTCGAAGATATCAGCAGCCATGCCGGCGCAGTCGCCCACGTTATCGCCCACCAGGTCGGCGATGACGGCCGCGTTGCGTGGGTCGTCTTCCGGAACGCCCACTTCCACCTTACCAACCAGGTCTGCGCCCACATCTGCAGCCTTGGTGTAGATGCCGCCGCCCACACGCATGAAGAGCGCCAGCAGCGTCCCACCGAAACCGAAGCCGAGCAGCACATCCGGGGCGGCTGGTCCGAAAATGATGAAGATCACAGTACCGCCCAGCAGCCCCAACCCGTCGGTGAGCATGCCGGTGTAGGTGCCGGAGTAATAAGCGATGGAGAGGGCTTCATTGAAGCTGCGGCGGGAGGCAGAGGCGGCGCGCACATTGGCCTGGATGGCCATGCGCATGCCATATTGCCCCACGATCAGCGAGAAGCTTGCCCCGGCGATGAATGCGAGCATTCTGCCCACCGCGATGATCGTGGTCGTGTTATCGGGGAACATCAGGGTCGCTTCTTCGGTCGGGGGAACCACATAGACGCTCAGGAAAAGTGCCACTGCCATGACTGCAATGAAGGGCAGGATGGTGCGCAGTTGTTTGGAAAGGTACGCATCCGCACCGATGCGGATCGCGTTCCAGACTTCCTGCATTTTCTCGGTGCCTTTGTCCTTCTTCAGGACGCCTTTTCTCAGCCAGGCGGCATAGATCAGGCTGACAAACGCGGTCACCAGCACAAGTACAATAGCGAGCTGTTCAAAATTATCCAGGCCCAGCCTTGAGCCCATTCCTAAAATGTCTAATTCCATCTCGGCTCCTTGATAAAAATTTTTACAGCCGGATCACACCTGCCTGACAGATTCCCTGGGATTGGCGTTGGGTACCTGTGTGGGGAACGGAAAGCGCAAGGCGACCCGACTGAATCGTTTATCAAAATTCCGCGTTTAACCTGCGGAATTTGACCGATTTTAATCGATTTTTAACCAAGCGGTAAGGGTTTGCTGCTTGATCCCCCGCTACCACACCCGTTCAAGATCAGGGTTTTCGCAGGCGCGTCTGCCCACCTTGGCCATGTCGATCCATTCCCCACCCACCTTCACCCTAACCACGTCGGCGGTGAAATCGGTAACTGTGTTGGCGTGGTTATCAAAGAGGGAGGAGCCTACGGCGTAAATATCCACCGGAACCTTCAGTTTTTCAAATCGTGCAATGCGCTCGGTGTTGAACCCGCCCGAGACCACGATCTTCACCGTACGGCAGAAGTTGCGCGCCCGCTCGCGCCATGCACTGGGAATATCCCAGGATTCCCAGTCGTTATCCAATGCGTTACGCACATTGAAAACCAACCGCGGAGTCACCCCCAGGTCCAGAGTCGCATCCCCCAGCGGCGGTACAGAAACATCCCGCAGCGAGCCACCTGTATCCAGACGCACACCGAAAAGTTTAAAGCAATCCGCTTCTTCGGTCTTGCCTTCGTCCAAAAGCTGACTGTATTCATGGAACATAGCCCGGCAGACTTTCAGCGAATCCTGCACGCAATCGTTGTTGAAATCCACCAGCGCGATGCGCGGAATGCTGGCCGGCAGCGTATGCGAGAAAGCCACCATCGCCCCCGCGGTATCCCCCATGAAGGTGGCGATGGCCGAGTGCGCCACGGTTCCCCCGCCCATCCCGCCCCACCAGTCCCCCTGCGCATCGGTGGAGATGACCGGCCCGAGGGTTGAGGAGGGATCCAGATTGAAGCGCTGCACGGCAATGTTGTAAGCGTATCCATCCCCGGCTTGCACTTCATGGATATCAAAACGGGCCGGGAAAAAGAGCATAGGTTTACCGTGGGCGGCTACCAGTGTTTCCAGCACGTTCGTAGCCACCCGGCTGGCGCGGGTTAGGATGCCGAGGGTCGGCGTTTCCAGAATGGCAAAATCGCGGTAGCGCCCGCGAACCTTTAGTACGGGTTGGATGTGCTCGGGGTCACCGTCATAATGCACCTTGCAGCCATCATGCACTGCCCACACTTGGAGCTTTTCAGATGTATCGATGAACTTCTCATCCTGCCAATAGCCGGTGCAATGGCGCAGCATGGCCAGGGATTTATCCACCCCTACCACCAGGGTGGTGCCCGCCCGGCGGGTGAACCACTGCATCTCCACTTCCAGGTCACCGGGGTGGATCTTGGCTTCCTTCAAATGCTCCGGGATGCCCGGCCGGTTTCCTTCCAGGGTGGAACCTTCTGCCGAAAGGGCAGAGAGCATCACCGCCACGTTCACAAAGTATTTATCGGTGTACCATCCCTGGCGCATGCGCTCGATATCTAGCTTAAAAGTGCTGTTTGTCAGGCGCTGGTGATCAAAGATGCTCATTCGTCCTCCAGAAACTCAGGCTGTTGGAATAATACACCATTAAATCGTTGCGAATAGTCCTGCGAATGGTTTAAAATGAATTTATGGCGAATCTTGAAGTGGTTGCCCGCTGGGTGATGTTTTTCGGTATTGGGCTGCTGATCACCGGCGCGCTGCTTTGGGGGATCAGTAAGATCCCAGGCATCGAGAGGTTTCCTTCCGGCATGTTCACCTTCCAGGTGGGCAATGTAACCTGCTTCTTCCCCATCCTGCTCTCGATAGTCCTCAGCATCCTATTGACTATTGTTCTGAACGTGATCGTAAAAATGATGAACCGCTGATTTCTCTGCCTTTATTCTGCCAACCAAACCTATCTACCATTCAACGATTCAACAATCTTATACTCCCACGTGATTTCGGCCGCTCCTCGCAGGGTGGCTGCCACCGAACAGTATTTATCCTGCGAAAGCTGGATGGCCTGTTCGGCATCCTTCTTGGATATTCCAGAACCCGTGATCGAATAAGTCAAATGGATCGTGCGGAAAGTCCAGGGCGGTTCCTTTTCCTGTTCCGCGCTTACAGCCACTTCCAGCCCGCGCAGGTCCAGTTTCTTCTTCATTAGGATCTCGACCACGTCCACCGAAGTGCAGGATGCCAGCCCCACCAGGATCAGTTCGGAAGGCTTCATCCCAATGCCTTCATCAGGTGTGGAAAGCACCACGGAGTGACTGGTGGAATCCGTCCCGACAAATTTCTTGCCCCCGATCCAGCTCACATTCGCTTTTGCCATTAGGTTGCTCCAATTTTTTGAACGATTTGAATGAATTATACCGACCTAATTTCCCGCTCCAGATGAGTTGCGTGTTTTTCAAGTTTGACGATAATTATTTCATGGATTTCACCCAATCGAAAACCTTATTGACAGAACGTTTGTTCTTATATATAATAGAACAAATAATCGAAAGGTGATCGTGAGGAGGATGGCATGACACGCGACAGAGAAATGGAGGAAAGGCTTCACCGCATCCTGGAATTTTTAAGCAGCTTCCAGGAAAAATCGGGGTATTCCCCCTCCATCCGGGAAATCGGGGATAAGATCGGTGTTAAATCCACCTCGCTTGTGGATTTCTACCTGGAAAAACTCGAAGCCCGCGGCGCCATCGTCCGAGATAAGCACATCTCGCGCTCGATCCGCGTCCTTTCCAACTCCCTCAAGGAAGTCTTCCGCATCCCGGTTTTGGGGCGCATCGTCGCCGGCGAGCCCATCCCCGTCCCGGGCTCCGATCTGGATTATTTCAACTCCGAAGATTCGGTGGAGATCGCCTCCAGCATCCTGCCCTCGCGCGAGCGAGCTGAGGACCTTTTCGCCTTGCAGGTGCAGGGCAACTCCATGGTGGATGCCATGGTCAACGATGGTGATATCGTCATCATGAAGCCAACCCGGATCGCCGAAAATGGCGATATGGTTGCCGTCTGGCTGCCGGATCGGGATGAAACCACGCTGAAATACTTCTATAAAGAAGGCGATCGGTACCGCCTGCAGCCCGCCAACCCCACCATGGCACCTATCTTCATTGAACGCTCCCGCCCGCTGGAGATCATGGGCAAGGTCGTCATGGTCCTCCGCCAGGTACACCCGGCTCCGCTGGCAGCCTGATTTTTCACCAGACACAACACTGCAATCCAAACCTTTTTGAATTAATCGTAGATTATTGGTATCCGGTGATTTCTTTTCATCCCTGGAGGAGAAATGAGTGATACCCTGCGTGATGAAATCTATGCCTCACAAAATCAGAAGCCAACGGATGAGTTACTGGATATTTGGAGGACGAATAACCGCCTCGAATGGACCGATGCCACATTTGACGTCATTCAGGAAATATTAAAGGATCGGGGGCTTGATATCCCGCGCCAGAATGAGCCAATCCGGAGTAAGCCCAAGCCTGCCCCTCCGGAAATCACTTATATGGGTTTTGTTGGTTTTTATTTTTCCGCCACCGGACGCGTGGGGCTGGGCACCTACTGGCTGTTGGGGGTTCTTCCTTATTTCGTTCTTACCGTTGCTGCGCGGGTTTTGGCCGACTTGATCTTGAATGACTGGTTCTTGGAGGGATCCACCCTTTATGTAATCGCCCTTCTACTCTTTCAGCTATTCTTTTTATGGTGCTTTATCGCCATGACCATCAAACGCTGCCATGACCGGGATAAATCCGGTTGGTTTATTTTGATAAATTTGATTCCCTTTATCGGGGGAATTTGGTTTTTTATCGAAACCTGTTGTATTCCCGGGACTAAAGGTCCCAACCAATTCGGAACGAAGAGTTTTTAACCATTGAATCATTTTGGGAATAAAAAAAGAGACGCGCAGAGCGTCTCTTTTTGGGTTCCTAAGAACTAGGCAACTTCCACAACGCCGCCAGCGGCTTCGATCTTGCTCTTGGCATCCGCAGCAGCAGCCTTGGCAACACCGGTCAGCACCTTGGCGCCCGCGGTCTCGGCCATGGTCTTGGCTTCCACCAGGCCCAGGTTGGTGAGCTGGCGAATGACCTTGATGACCTCGATCTTCTTGGGACCGGCATCCTTAAGGACAACGTCGAACTCGGTCTTTTCTTCAACGGGTTCAGCCGAAGCTCCACCACCAGCGGGGGCAGCCACAGCCACAGCGGCAGCGGCGGAAACACCCCATTTTTCTTCCAGGGCTTTCACCAGTTCAGCGGCTTCCAGAACAGAGAGCTTGCTCAGTTCTTCAACCAATTTTTCTAAATCAGCCATCTTATTACTCCTTCATTTTCTTTCGTTCAACAAATTTTCCATTGTTGATTGTTTAAGGATGATCGGATCTTCCTATCAACCAATCAACATCCAATCATCCTAGGCAGCCACAGACTGTTCGGAATGCGCCTTGATGACGTACGCCATCCGGCGGGCAGGTTCGGCAAGGGTGCGGACGAGCTGCGTGGCAGGCGTATTGAGCAAGCCCATCAAGCGCGCGCGCATCACGGGCAGGGCGGGCAGATCGGCCAGTGCTTTCACCTGGCTGGCGCTCAGCAGATCCTTGCCCAGGTATCCGCCTTTCAGCGCGAACCTTTCTGACTGCTTGGTGGCAACCTCGCTCAGGACTTTCGCCAGCGCGGGGGGGTCGCTGAACGCGAACCCGACCAGGGATGTGCCCTCAAATGCCTCGCTCTGGGGCAGTCCGGCTTCATTGATCGAACGGCTGATAAGCGTATTTTTAACCACGTGCAGCTCACCGCCAGCCTCGCGTGCTTTCGCGCGCAGGTTTTCGATCTCTTTTACGGTAACTGAAGTAAAGGACGCTGCAAATACCGCCTGGCTTTGTTCCAGCCATTGGGAGTATTGCACCTGCAATTCAGCTTTATGCTTCTTTGAAAATGCCAATGAATTTCACCTCCTTTCTTCAAATTTAAAAAATCTTTGCCTGTAAAGACAGGCAAAGACATGTTTCCGTTTCAGGAATCATTGCGCCTAAGCGCTATTGTCTTCACCTGGGCAGGAAATTAAGCCATCTCTGGCACCGGCCGTCTTCGGCGATCGCCCCCATCTGGAGGCGGGCATTATTTTACTTGAAAAATGTTTTCCGGGCAAGGAACTTCCTCACCCGGATAGATCTTATTCTTTTACGTTCATCGTCTGGGCGGCGTTCGCGTCCACTTTGACGCCGGGGCCCATCGTGGAGGCCAGGGTGATCCGTTTGATATAGATACCTTTTGCAGCCGAGGGTTTCGCTTTTTTGATCGCATCCATCAGCGCTGCCAGGTTATCGTAGAGCTTATCCACTTCAAACGAGACCTTGCCCACAGCTACGTGCACGTTGGATGTCTTATCCAGGCGGAATTCCACACGCCCGGCTTTGGATTCTTCGATCACGCGCGGCAGGTCCTGGGCATCCACAACCGTGCCCGCTTTGGGGTTGGGCATCAGTCCGCGCGGACCCAGCACACGCCCCAGCTTGCCAGCCTTGCCCATCATGTCCGGCGTGGCGATGGCCACGTCGAAATCGGTAAAGCCGTTCTGGATCTTGGTGATCCACTCATCGCTGTCGGCCACATAATCGGCTCCCGCTTCCTGGGCCTTGGTGGCGCCGTCGCCCTGGGCGAAGACCAGCACGCGCACTTTCTTGCCCAGCCCGTGGGGCAGAACCACCACGTCGCGTAACTGCTGATCCGCCTGGCGTGGATCCAGCCCCATGCGCATGTGCACTTCCACCGTGCCGTCGAACTTGGAGGTGGAGGTTTCCTTCACCAGGGTTAGCGCCTGGAGGGGTTCGTAAAAGGTGTCTTTCTCGATTTTGGCAATTGCTGCCTGGTATTTCTTTCCGTGTTTAGCCATTGTTTCTCCTAAGTGGTCTTAGCGGGCGTTATCGCCCTCCCACGATCAATCCACGACGGTGATTCCCATATTGCGGGCGGTGCCTTCAATTTGAAGCATAGCGCCTTCGACGTCAATGGCGTTCATGTCCTTGGCCTTCAACTCCGCGATCTGGCGGATCTGAGCCTTGGTCACTTTGCCCACCTTGTTGCGGTTGGGGACATCGGATCCTTTTTCAACGCCAGCAGCCTTCTTAAGCAGTTCAGCAGCCGGAGGTGATTTGAGGATAAAGGTGAACGACCCATCGGTATAGACGCTGATCTCGGCCGGGATGATCTCTCCGACCTGATTCTGCGTGCGGGCGTTGTATTCCTTGCAGAACGCCATGATGTTGATGCCATGCCCGGCCAGGGCCGGACCGATGGGGGGTGCAGGGTTGGCTTTACCAGCCGGTATCTGCAGACGGACGACAGTTTTAAGTTTCTTTGCCACGTTTCACTCCTTGGTGGTGTTAGCGGGTGATAGGGGAGCACCCTCCCACATTAAGACCCAAAGGGGTCAATGCTTACGATTTTTCAACCTGCAAGAAATCCAGCTCCACGGGGGTTTCCCGCCCGAAGAAGTTAACCAGGACGCGTACCTTGGTATGCACCTGATCAATATCCTGGACTGTCCCGCGGAAGTCGTTGAACGGCCCATCCACAATGCGGATGCGCTCGCCGACCTTGAAGGTTACCTTCACCAGCGGGGCTTCGTCTTCCATGCGCCGCAGGATCTGGTTCACCTCGTCGTCGCGCAGCGGGGTGGGCTGGTTGCCCATGCCCACGAACCCGGTCACGCCCGGGGTGTTGCGAACCACGTACCAGGATTCCTCCGAGAGCTTCATGTTCACCAGCACATAGCCTGGGAAAACATGGCGCTCCACCGTTCGGCGCTTGCCATCCCGCACCTCGATCTCTTCCTGGGTGGGGATGACCACATCGAAGATCATGTCTTTCATGTTCATGCTCTCGATGCGCTGCTCCAGGTTGTGGCGCACTTTATTCTCGTACCCGGAATAGCAGTGGATCACATACCAGGCAACCTCGTCGCTGATAATATCAACAACCGATTCCTCCGCACTTTTAGGAGCTGGCGCGGCGGCTTTGGGCGCGGGAGTATAAACAGGCTCCACTCCCTCAGGCTCGGGGGTCTGTTCCGGTTCTTCCCACACTTCGTTGTTGTTCAGATCATCCTGCTCAACCATTCATGCTCCTTGGTAATTCAAGCGCCTGCTTAGAGGCTTACCAGGTACCCGATTAGCCGCGAAAAAATATAATCGAAGAACCCCAGCACCAGCCCGGTTCCGATCATCACGATCAGAACGATGTAGGTCATGCGGAAGGCTTCGCGGGGAGTGGGCCAGGTGACCTTGCGCAGTTCACCCAACGTCTCGCGCCACCAGCGCTGAAATCGGTTTGGTTTTTTGGCTGTTTCAGTCAAGGCACACTCCTCTTTTCAGTCTAAAATGCCGTCGTTCCCGTTTTGTATGAGAAGGACGGCTCCCACTTCTTCAGGCAGGCCAGGCAGGAATTGAACCCGCAACCTCCTGTTTTGGAGACAGGCACTCTGCCAAATTGAGCTACTGGCCTGTAAGGTTCACGGGTGCGAATTTTTTCGCAAAAATCGCACCCCTTCAACCAATTCTTATTTTGTCTCGCGGTGCAAGGTGTGCTTGCGGCAGCGCGGACAGTACTTCTTGAGCTCCATACGGCCGGGATCGTTCCTGCGGTTCTTCTCCGATGTGTAATTGCGCTCTTTGCAGTCCGAGCAGGCAAATGTGATCACCGGGCGGATATCTTTTTTCTTGGATGCCATTTTTTCTCACTTATCCACCCCCGGTCGCCCGGGAGCGGTATTCCTTCCTATGCAATGATCCTGGTGATGGCGCCAGCGCCCACCGTCAGACCGCCCTCGCGAATGGCGAAGCGCGAACCCTGCTCCAATGCCACCGGGACGATC
>Ga0208980_10002507_pt1 | contig 11102 bp, 11 predicted proteins | sample WetSurMetagenome_3_FD_187993 | JGI IMG/M metagenome (GOLD analysis project Ga0208980, IMG submission 187993) | Wetland microbial communities from Twitchell Island in the Sacramento Delta, sample from surface sediment Aug2011 Site A1 Bulk (version 2) | ecosystem: Environmental > Aquatic > Marine...
GGACGTGTTGCCAGCGAAGTGGCACTCCGTTTGCGCGGCAAGCACAAGGCCATCTATACGCCTCACGTCGATACCGGCGATTTCATCGTCGTGGTGAATGCGGAGAAACTGCGCGTCACCGGCAACAAGGCCGAAGACAAGGTGTACTACCGCCACTCGGGCTACCCGGGCGGCATCTACGCCACCAAGTTCAAGGACATGCAAGCCAAGCACCCGGGCCGCGCCCTGGAGAAGGCGGTCAAGGGCATGCTGCCCAAGGGCCCGCTCGGCTACGCGATGGTGAAGAAGCTGAAGGTGTACGCGGGAGCCTCGCACCCGCACGCCGCCCAGCAGCCCAAGGCGCTGGAAATCTAAGGAGCGGTGATGATTGGTAATTGGAACTACGGTACCGGCCGCCGCAAGTCATCGGTGGCTCGCGTCTTCCTCAAGAAGGGCAGCGGACAGATCAAGGTCAACGGCAAGCCGGTCGATGAGTACTTCGGCCGCCAGACATCGATCATGATCGTCAAACAGCCGCTGATGCTGACGAACAACGACGCGGCGTTCGACATCAAGGTCAACGTGCACGGCGGCGGCGAGTCGGGTCAGGCTGGCGCGGTGCGACATGGAATCACCCGGGCGTTGATCGACTACGACGCGGCGCTCAAGCCCGGCTTGAGCCAAGCCGGGTTTGTCACCCGCGATGCACGAGAGGTCGAGCGCAAGAAGGTTGGCCTTCACGGCGCCCGTCGTCGCAAACAGTTCAGCAAGCGCTGAACGTTTCGCTACACACTGCAAGCCGACGAGGCCGCAATACTGCGGCCTCTCTCGTTTCGGACTTTGCGATGCGTTGGAAACTGCTTCGCCGCCATCTTTCGATCAGCGCGCCGCGGATGATCGTGCGCAGCCACCTGCCGTGGCCGCTCCGATGGGTGGTGCTGGCATTGGCGTTCGGCTTCTCCGCCGCGTTGGCCTTGTGGGCGTTCGAGTTCGGCAAGGAGATCGCCGGCCTGGAACGCGGCGCCAAGGAAGAACTCGCGCAGTTGCGTGCCGACGTGCAACGCCTTCGCGACGAGCGCGAGCGCGCCGTGTCGATCGCAAACACCGCCGACAGTTTGCTCAAGACCGAGCGTGCGACGCAGGAAAAACTGACCCAGCAGTTGCGTCAGGCTGAGGCGGAGTCACTGGCCTTGAAGGCTGATCTTGGATTCTTCGAGCGTCTGCTGCCAGCGGCCGGCGAGGGCTTGGCGGTGCGCAGCCTGCAGGCCGAGGTCGTGCGTCCAGGTCAACTGCGCTATCAGGTGCTGGTGATGCAGAGTGGCAAGGCACCGGCCGAGTTCAAGGGGCTCTATGACCTGCAACTGGCGGGCACCCTGGACGGCAAGCCTTGGACGCTGGGGTTGCCGGTGGGGCCGCAACCGATCACGCTGCGCCAGTATGCTCGTGTGGAGAGTTTGGTCGACTACCCGAGTGGTGCCGTGGTAAAAACCGTCCAGGTGAGAGTGACAGACAGCCATGGCGGGGTGCGAGCCACCCAGACTGCCAAACTTTGAGAGGGCAATGAGATGTGGGCGTTCTTCAAGAAACAGCCGCCGATCCGCAGCCTGATCGGTGAGGGTACGGTGCTGCTGGGCGAGGTGCGGTTCAGCGAAGGCCTGCGGATCGACGGCGAGGTTCGGGGTGACGTGGTGGCGGTCGGCGACGACCCCAACATCCTGGTCATCAGCGAGAAAGCCCGGGTTCACGGCAAGGTCAACGCGGGCCATGTGATCATTAACGGAACGGTCGTTGGCCCGGTGGAGTCGGATGAACTGCTCGAGTTGCAGCCCAAGGCGCGCATCACCGGCGACGTTCGATACGAGGCCCTCGAAATGCACCAAGGCGCGACGATCGATGGCGAATTGCGCGCGCAGAAGAATTCCGAAGAGCGCCCGGCACTGAAGCTAGCGGCGTCCAGCAGACTCTAGATTTGGACAAGGATTGATCACCATGAACGCGATTTCACAACCATTGGCCGCCGACACCGACGCCTTGCCGGCGCCGCTGGTGTTCACCGACAGCGCGGCCGACAAGGTCAGGCAGCTCGTCGACGAGGAGGGCAATCCGGACCTCAAGCTGCGCGTGTTCGTGCAGGGCGGGGGGTGCTCCGGCTTCCAGTACGGGTTCACGTTCGACGAGGTGGTCAACGAAGACGACACCCAGATGGCCAAGAACGGCGTCACGCTCCTGATCGACGCGATGAGCCTTCAGTACCTGTTGGGCGCAGAGATCGACTACAAAGAAGACCTCCAGGGCGCGCAGTTCGTGATCAAGAACCCGAACGCGACCACGACCTGCGGCTGCGGGTCGAGTTTCTCGGCCTGATCACCGACGGCATTGACGATCGGGCCGCCTGCGGGCGGCCTTCTTCATGCAGGTGCTCACGCGGGATGCAGCGTCCCAAGCAGGCGCGGGCCCCGGGCGCCGGTCACACTGGCGAGGTTGCCGGGCTGACGTTCGCAAAACCGGTGTGCCAACCACGCGAATGCAACGCCCTCGACCTGATCGACCGCTAGCCCATGGCTGGCGCTGGTGGTGACGGGCACGTTGGGCAGCTGCGCTGCCAAGCCCCGCATCAGGTGCGAGTTGTGGGCCCCACCGCCGCACACGATCAATTGCGCGGCCTCGCCGGCATGGCGGCGCACGTCGCGCGCAATGCTCTCGATGGTCAGCGCTGCCAGCGTCGCCTGCACGTCGACCGGTGCGGCGTCGTGGGCTTGGCGCAGCAGGTGGTTGTCGAGCCACGCCAGATTGAAGAGGTCCCGCCCGGTGCTCTTGGGTGGCGCAATGGCGAAGAAGGGCTCCGCCAGCATCGCTTCGAGCAAGGATTCGATGACGCGGCCGCTGGCGGCCCAGCGGCCATCGTCGTCATAGGGCGCGCCGCGGTGGCGTTGGCACCAACCGTCGAGCAGTGCGCTGGCGGGCCCGCAGTCAAAACCGATCACTGCGCCCTGCGCGCCAAGGACGGTCAGGTTGGCGATGCCACCGAGATTGAGCACCACACGTGTTTCGCCGGGTGCGGCAAACAGGGCCGCGTGCAACCCAGGTGCGAGCGGTGCACCCTGGCCACCCGCCGCGACGTCACGTTGGCGCAGGTTGGCCACCACGTCGATCCCGGTCAATTCGGCCAGCAAGGCGCCGTTGAGCAACTGGACGGTGTACCCGGTGCCATCGAACTCGCGCGGGCGGTGACGCACGGTCTGGCCATGGGCACCGATCGCCCGCACATTGCGCGGCAAGGCATCGCCGGCGCGCAGTACCCCCCGAACCACCTCGGCATAGGCGCGCGCAATCGCATTTGCCGCCAACTCGGCGTGGTGCAGTTCATTGCCACCCGGCTCGTTGAGCGCGAGCAGCATGGTGCGCAATGAAGGCTCGAACGGCTGGTGGTGGTGCGCTCGCAGCGCGATCGGGGGACCCTGCGCCGTTGCAAAGTCAACCAGCACGCCATCGACGCCGTCGAGCGAGGTGCCCGACATCAAACCCATGTAGAGCGTCATTCGACGCTAGCGCCTACTCTCCGCGGCCGCTCGCGCCAACGAGTGTCTCGGCGACGTCGAGCGTGACCTGCAGCGAGCGCGCCACAGCGGCGAACTCGGTCTTGGCCGCCGGCGCGATGGCCACCGCCTCACTGGCCTTGGCCATGCGCAGCGGATCCTGGTGCTGGCCGTTGACGCGGAACTCGAAGTGCAGATGGGGGCCGGTCGACCACCCCGTGGTACCGACAGCCCCAATGCGCTGGCCCTGCTCGATGCGCTGGCCCTTTCTGACGTCAATGCGAGACAGATGCGCATACACGGTCGAGCGGTCATTGGTGTGCCGGATCTGGACCACGTTGCCGTAGCCGTTCTGCCACCCAGCGAATTCGACCAGGCCGTCGCCAACCGTGCGCACCGGGGTGCCGGTTGGCGCGGCATAGTCGACCCCGAGGTGGGCGCGCTGCGTCTGCAGGATCGGGTGGAAGCGCATTGCGAAGCCCGACGTCACGCGCGAGAACTCCATCGGGCTGGCCAGGAATGCCCGCTTCTTGCTTTGGCCACTGAAATCGAAATAGGCGCCGCGGCCGTTGGCATCGCGGTACCAGACCGCCTGGTGCGTCTTGCCGCCGTTGACGAACTCGGCGGCCAGCACGCGGCCGGTGCCCTGGCTCCAGGTGATCGGCTCACCATCTGCGCTCAACGCCTCGTAGACCACGCTGAAGGTGTCGCCTCGGCGCAGTTCGCGATGCATGTCGATGTCGGCGGCAAAGATCTCTGCGATCTGTACCGCAATGCTGTCGGGGATGCGCGCCTCATCGCTCGCCGCGAACAGCGAACTGCGGATCGTGCCGCTGGCCATCCGCACTTGCGACTGCAGCGAGACCGACTCTTCGTGGGCCTGCCAAGCCCCCTGTGCATCGCGGGCCACCGTCAGCCGCGTGAAATGGGTCGCGATCTGTTCTGCCCGTTGCGCCGGCGAGCGCGCGAGCAGTTCGAGCAAGCGGCCGTCATCGCCGGTGCGCACCTGCACGGCGCGGCCGCCGCGGCCCTCGAACAGGCGCCGGGTACTGGCATCGCTGCGCAAGAAGGTCACGGCCGCGGGGTCCACGACGCCAAGGCGCTCGAGCAGCGTGGCCGCGGTATCGCCAGCGCGGGTCAGGTCGGCCCGGGTGAGTTCGACGGCGTGCGCCGCCAGCACTTCGAGTTGGGGCTCAAAGGCTTCGGGCTGCACTGCTTCGATGACCAACCTTTGCGGCAAGGCCGAGGCATCCGGCGCCAGCGGCGCGATCGCAAACGCGGCCGCAGCAAAGCCCCCCAGCAACGTCATGCTGGTGGCCACGATGCCGCGGCGGTGTTTGGCTGCAAACGCTTGCGCGCCGGCAGTGGCTTGCGCCAGTGATTCCAACGATGTCACGTGTTCTCGGCGGGGCTCGCGCCTCTCGCCCTCTCGGCTGGTCGGCGCGGCTGCCGGGTTCGGGCAGGGGCGCCGGGTCTGTCGGCTTGCCCGCCCGCCTTTAAGATCGGCAGCTTGCGGGCGCGAATTGGTAGCTACAGCAGCGGCCATTCAATGACCGAGGCACAGTATAAACATCGAGCTGTGTGCCGCCACTGTGAACAACCCCCGGGACTCCTTGGACTCCATGTCAGAAATCGTGACAGCCGCGGCAACGCCCGGCACGCCCCACTTCCCCGTCACCGACGCCGTGCGCGAAGCGATGGCCGTCAGTCTGCGCGGTTGCGACGAACTCCTTCCCCAGCCCGAGTGGCTGGCCAAGCTGGCCCGATCGGCTGCCACGGGCCAGCCGTTGCGCATCAAGCTCGGCCTCGACCCGACGGCCCCCGACTTGCACCTGGGCCACACCGTCGTCCTGAACAAGATGCGCCAGCTGCAGGACCTGGGGCACCAGGTGATCTTCCTGATCGGCGACTTCACGTCGATGATCGGCGACCCGTCCGGTCGCAACAACACCCGACCGCCGTTGACGCGCGAGCAGATCGAAGCCAATGCGCAGACTTACTTCCGGCAGGCGAGCCTGGTGCTCGATGCCGCGCGCACCGAGATTCGCTACAACTCCGAGTGGAGCGATCCCCTGGGCGCCCGCGGCATGATCCAGCTCGCCGCCAAGTACACGGTTGCACGCATGATGGAGCGTGACGACTTCGCCAAGCGGTTCGCGGCGGGCACACCGATCTCGGTGCACGAGTTCCTGTACCCGCTGATGCAGGGTTATGACTCGGTGGCGCTGAAGAGCGACCTCGAGCTCGGTGGCACCGATCAGAAGTTCAACCTGCTGATGGGCCGCCACCTGCAGTCCGAGTCCGGCCAGGAACCGCAGTGCATCCTGACGATGCCGCTGTTGGAAGGCCTGGACGGCGTCGACAAGATGTCGAAGTCAAAGAACAACTATGTCGCGATCACCGAGCCGGCCAATACCATGTTCGCCAAGCTGCTGTCGATCAGCGACACGCTGATGTGGAAGTACATGATGTTGCTGTCGTTCCGCCCCGAGGCCGAGATTGCCGCCTTCAAGCGCGAGGTCGACGCTGGCCGTAACCCGAAGGATGTCAAGGTGATGCTGGCCAAGGAGATCACCTCGCGGTTTCACAGCGCCGCGGCGGCAGAGGCTGCCGAGCAGGATTTCATGAACCGCGCCCGCGGCGGGGTGCCCGAAGAGATCCCGCAGGTCGAACTCACCGGTGCACCGCTGGCCATCGGCGCGCTGCTCAAACAGGCCGGCCTCGCACCATCGACCAGCGAGGGACTGCGGCTGATCGAGCAGGGCGGTGTGCGGATCGACGGTACCGTTGTCAGCGACAAGGGACTGAAGCTGATGCCTGGCACTTACGTTGTGCAGATCGGCAAGCGCAAGTTCGCTCGCGTCGCCTTGTCCTGATCCGGCGGCACTGTACCCGTCCATGCAAGTCAGCGCCTACCTGAAGCTGTCGATCGCCGTGGCGATCGCCACGATCACGCTGAAGACCGGCGCCTGGTGGTTGACCGATTCGGTCGGCCTGCTGTCCGATGCGATGGAGTCGGTGGTCAATCTGGCCGGGGCGATGTTCGCGCTGGCGATGGTCACCGTTGCCGCGCGACCCCCCGATGAGGACCACCCGTTCGGCCACCACAAGGCCGAGTACTTTTCGAGCGGCTTCGAGGGCGTGCTGATCTTCGCTGCCGCGCTGGCGATCGTCTGGGCCGCGGCCCAGCGCCTGTGGGTGCCTCAGCCGATCGGCAGCCTGGGTATCGGTCTGACGCTTTCGGTGATCAGCTCGGCAATGAACGGCGCACTGGCCTACAGCATGCTCAAGAAGGCCCGCGAGCACCGCTCGATGGCGCTCGAAGCCGATGCCCGTCACCTCTTCACCGACGTCTGGACCTCCGTCGGCGTCGTGCTCGGCCTGCTTGCGGTGGCGGGCACCGGTTGGCTCTGGCTCGACCCGCTGATCGCGATCGCGGTCGCCGGCAATGTCGCGCGCGAGGGTTTCTCGCTGATAAGACGCTCGGCCGATGGCCTGATGGACCGCGCGGTCGAGCCCGAGGTCATCCAGCAGATCGACGAGGTGCTGGCCGGCTTCACGCACCCGAACACGCTGCGCTTCGATCACATCTCGACGCGCCGCGCCGGCCAACGCCGCTTTGTCGACATGCACATGCACATGCCGGCCGGCTGGTCGTTGCAGCGCGCGGCAGCGTTGCGCACCTCCGTCGAGCAGGCGCTGATGAGCGCGGTGCCCGGGCTGCGCGCGACGATTCAGTTGCTGCCGATGGATGTCGAGGCGCATTTCGACGACGCAGCGGAACACCACCTGTGATCGCGCTGGTGCAACGCGTGCGGGGGGCGCGCGTGGTGGTGGCCGATCGGACCACCGGCGCGATCGATCGTGGCCTGCTGGTCTTCGTTTGCGCCGAGCCCCACGACGACGAGGCTGCAGCGGCGAAACTGGTCGCGAAGCTGCTGAAGCTGCGCATCTTTGCCGACGATGCCGGCAAGATGAACCGCAGCGTGCAGGATGTGGCTGGCGGCTTGCTGATCGTCTCGCAGTTCACGCTCGCGGCCGACACCTCGGGCGGCAACCGGCCAAGCTTCGTCGGCGCCGCGCCGCCCGGGCTGGGCCGTGCTCTCTACGAGCACGTGCTGGCGCTGGCCCGTGCCGCGCACCCGACGGTGGCCGCTGGCGAGTTCGGTGCCGAGATGCAGGTGCACCTGGTCAACGACGGGCCGGTGACGATTCCGCTCAGGGTGTAGTCAGGCACTCGTCCAGGATGTCGAGCGCGGCGTCCATCTGGGTGATCGTCGTGATCAGCGGCGGCGTCAACGTCAGCACATTGCCCATCGTCGTCTTGAACGACAGTCCGCGCGACAGCGCGCGATAGAGTGTCTGCTCGGCGAGGTCGCTGGCGGGGGTCTTCGCGCCACGCTCGGTGACGAGTTCGATGCCCAGCAACAGGCCGCGGCCGCGCACGTCGCCGATGACCGCGTGGCGGCGCTGCAGGTCGTGCAGGCGGTCGAGCGCATGTGCACCGACCCGCGCGGCGTTGTCGACCAGGTCTTCGCGCTCGATCACCTCCAGCGTCGCCAGTGCGGCACGTGCGGTGACCGGATTCTTCTCGTGTGTGTAGTGGCCGAAGGCATAGGCGCCCGCCACGTTCAGGTCGTCGCGGGCCACGCAGGCAGCGATCGGCAACACGCCGCCGCCAAGTGCCTTGCCGAGCACCAGGATGTCTGGCGCCGCGCCGTCGTGCTCGGCCGCGAAGAAGCGGCCGGTCTTGCCCAGTCCGGTCGGGATCTCGTCAAAGACGAGCAGCGCGCCGTGGGCGTTGCAGGCCTCGCGCACCGCCTGCCAGTAGCCCGGCGGCGGGATGTACGGCACGGCACGAGCCGGCTCGGCGATCACCGCGGCAACGTCGCCTTCGCGTTCGAGCACGTACTTCACCATCGCCGCGCAGCTCAGTCGGCATTGCTCGAGGCGAGGCTGCCCGTTCGCGTCGACCGGGTGGCCGTAGGCGCAGCGATAGCAGCCGAACGGCGCCACGTGCTCGCTGCCCGGCAGCAACGGTCCGACGGCCGAACCTTGGCGGAACAGCGATTCGCCGCCGACGCTGGACGCACCGAAGCCGGCGCCGTGGAACGAGTCCCAGAAGCTCAGCGTCTTGAAGCGGCCGGTCGCGGCGCGCGCCAGCTTGATCGCGACCTCGACCGCGTCGGTGCCGCCAGTCGTGAACAGCACCCGGCCGGCCTGCCCCGTGAGGCGCCTGAACTGCACCGAGAGCGCCTCGGCCAGTTCGACTGCGCGGTCGCTGGCGAAGCGCCGCGGCGCAAAGCTCAGTTCGTCGAGCTGCGCCTTGATCGCGGCGATGACGTGCGGATGGGCGTAGCCGACGTGGTGCACGTTGTTGCCGTGGAAGTCCATGTAGCGACGGCCGCCCATGTCCTCGATGTAGAGCCCCTCGGCGCGGCGGATCGCCGACAGGCACGGTGTCGACACCGACTGGTGCAGGAATGCGGCGCTGTCGCGCGCCAGCAGCGCACGGGTCGGTTCGTCGATGTGCTCGCGCTGCCAGGCCGCGCGACGCGGCGTGTGGTTGACGTCGCCTTCGCTCTGCGATGGGGTCGCTTTCATGCAGTCCTTCCGGTTCCATGCAAACGCAAGACCGGCCAGCCGCGCTCAGCGGCCACAGCCGCCAGCCGCGCGTCGGGATTGGTCGCCACCGGGCGCTGCACTGCCGCCAGCAAGGCCAGGTCATTGATCGAGTCGCTGTAGAACGTGGCATCGCAGTCGGCCAAAGTCAGCCCACGTTGCGCCAGCCACGCCTGCAGGCGATCGACCTTGCCGCCGCGCATGTTCAGCATGCCCTCGGGACGGCCGGTGAAATTGCGGTCGGCGTCGAGTTCGCACTCGGTGGCGATCAGGTGCTCGATGCCGAGGTGCCCGGCGGTCAACTCCGTGATGAAGCGGTTGGTGGCGGTGGTCATCACCAGCAGATCGTCGTTGTCGCGATGGCGCTGCAGCAACGCCCGCGCGGCCGGCCCGATGCGTGGCGCAATCACTGCGTCGAGGAACTCGAGGCGGAACGCTTCCCACGCGGCGCGGGGGCGTGCCGCGAGCGTCGAGACGTAGAACGCGCAGAAGTCCTGCGTGCTGACGCTGCCGGCACGGTAATCGCGCTCCATCTGCGCATTGCGGGCACCGAAGTCCGTGGCGTCGAGGACACCGCGCTCGATGAGGAAGTCGCACCACAGCACGTCGCTGTCGCCGTCGAGCAGCGTGTGGTCGAGGTCGAACAGCGCCAGTCGGATCACGGCTGCCGCAGGTGCCAGGCCTTGGGCCGCGTGAAGGTCTGGATGCCGTGTGTCGACAAGGTCAGGCCAATGCCCGAATCGCCGTGGCCCGACCAGGGCAGGCGAGGGCTGACGCGGTCGCAGCAGTTCCAGTAGACGCTGCCGGCATTGACCCGTGCCAGCAATTCCCGCGCGCGGGCTTCGTCGCGCGTGAAGACGCCGGCGGTCAGGCCGTAGCGGGTGTCGTTCATCAGCGCCACGGCCTCGTCGTCGCTGGCGACCTGCTGGATGCCGATGATCGGGCCGAAGCTCTCCTCGCGCATCAGATCCATTGCGTGGTTCACGCCGGTGAACACGGTCGGTGCGAACCAGTTGCCGGGCCCCGGCAGGCGATGGCCGCCGCAACGCAGCGTCGCGCCCCTGGCCTGTGCGTCGGCGACCTGCGCTTCGAGCACGTCGAGTTGCGCTGCCCGCGTGATCGCGCCGATGTAGGTTGCGGCATCCATCGGGTCGCCGCACTTGAAGCCGGCTACGGTGGCCAGGAAATGCTCGACGAAGGCATCGTGCAGGCGCTCATGGACATAGATGCGCTCGACCGAACAGCAACTCTGGCCGGTGTTGTACATCGCGCCGTCGGCCAGGCTTTCCGCCGCCACCTTCGCATCGGCATCGGCACGCACATAGGTCGGGTCCTTGCCACCGAGCTCGAGTTGCAGCTTCACCAGCCGCGGCGCAAGGGCCTGGGCGATTCGCACGCCGGTCGCGTGGCTGCCGGTGAAGAACAGGCCGTCCAGGCGCTGTTCGAGCAGTGCCGCGCCGACATCGCCGGCGCCGACCACGGCCTGCATCACGTCGGCCGGCACCCCCGCGGCATGCAGCAGCCGCGTGATGTGAAGCCCGGTCAGCGCGGCGTACTCCGAGGGCTTGTACAGCACCGAATTGCCCGTCAGCAGGGCCGGCACGATCACGTTGCAGCCGACGAAGTACGGGTAGTTCCAGGCCGAGATGTTGCCCACGACCCCGAGCGGGATGTGCGAGATCTGTTCGTGCATGCCTGCGCCGTCGAACACGTGTTCGTCGCCTACCGCAGCCTCGACCTGGTCGACGAAGAAGTCGATCCGCGGCAGCAGGCCGTTCAACTCGTTGCGCGACTGGCCGATCGGCTTGCCGACCTCCTGCGTCAGCGTGGTCGCCAGGGTCTCGGCCTCGGCGAGCAGCCGGGCGCGCAAGCGCTGGACCATGGCCAGCTTGTCGGCGATTGGTACCCGCGCCCAGGCGCCCTGGGCGGCGCGCGCCGACGCGGCCCTGCTCGCCACCGACACGG
>Ga0208980_10002508_pt1 | contig 11095 bp, 9 predicted proteins | sample WetSurMetagenome_3_FD_187993 | JGI IMG/M metagenome (GOLD analysis project Ga0208980, IMG submission 187993) | Wetland microbial communities from Twitchell Island in the Sacramento Delta, sample from surface sediment Aug2011 Site A1 Bulk (version 2) | ecosystem: Environmental > Aquatic > Marine...
CCCCCCCCAGAAACCCGTTGATGCTGTTCTTCAGGAAGTAGCGCTCGCGCTGCTGCGCCGGCGCGGGGAAGCCCGCGAACGCGCGCAGCAGCGGGTCGCGGGCGTTACCCGTCATCGCCGACCAGGATGAAGCCGGCCCAATAATACGGGTGGGCGTACCGGGACGTCCGCAGGAGCTCGAGAGCCGCCTCACGCAACTGCGCCGCCTTCGACCCGGATGCGGCCTTCGCCTGCCCTGGACATCACCCGCACCTGCGCCTGGTCGAGCACGACTGTCAGGAGCAGGCCAGGACCATCCTGCTGGGGGCTTCCAACAGTTGGTTTCCGACTGCCCTTTCGGCCCTATCGATTCCCCGGGCCACGGATACCCTCGGGAAGCTGGTCGAGGAACAATGGGGCGAGCTGAAGGACACGGAAGACCTGGATGAAGTCCGCCTGCTGCGCAAGAAGATCCAGAAGTTCCAAGCGCTGATTCCGCTGTTCACCCAGTTCGATGACGCCGCCATCTGGGCGGCGATCGAGGCGAAACGCAGCGGTGCGCAGCACGGCAAGGCGCCACCCGAAGACCTCAAGTGGCCCGAGTGGCAGGTCTTCTCCGATCCGGATGCCGCGGCCGAGAGCCGTGACTTCAAGCTGAAGCGCGTCGCGCCTCCGCAGGGCTTCGAGACGTTTTTTGAGGACACGGTGCTGGTGGAGCGCATCCGGGAAGTGCGGGCGCTGCTGGGATTCACGCGCATCGAGTCCAACGCCGACTTCGCCGAGGCCACGCTGCTCAAGGACGGCCGCCTGACCAGGCTGTGTGCGGCGAGCCCAACCTGGCTGCCAGCCTCGGAGGTGCGGGGCGAGGGCATTTTCCTGCAAATACGCGAAGATGCCTTGCTGGATTGGCAGGCCAAATCCGCCGTGCAGCAGCTCCAGAAGGAATTTCTCGACTCACACAAGGCTTGGCGCAAGCTGAGGAAGCTCACCCCCGCGCAGGAGGGGTTCCCCGGCATCCGGCTGGTACTGCTGCACTCACTCGCCCATGCCCTGATGCGCCAGATTGTTCTGGACTGCGGCTACAGCGCGGCGAGTGTCCGCGAGCGCCTCTATTCCCGCCAGCCAACCGAGGACGGCGGCCCCATGGCCGGTATCCTGCTCTACACCGCGGCCCCCGACAGCGAAGGCACCCTCGGCGGCCTGGTTGGGCTGGGTGACCCGCTGACCCTCGGCCGCCACCTGCAGCAGGCCCTGGAAAGCATGCGGCTGTGCGCCTCCGATCCCCTCTGCGCGGACCACCGCCCGGACACCCTGGGGCGCGGCATCCAGGGCGCCTGCTGCCACGCCTGCCAGTTCGCCCCGGAGACCTCGTGCGAACGCGGCAACCGTTACCTGGATCGTTCGGTGCTCGTGCATACGTTCTCTGGACAAGGAACGGCGTTTTTCGACTAACTGTCATGTCCGACGAGTTCACTGTCGCCGTCGAGAACTTTGTCCGGATGGCGCCGGATGCTTGGCTTGCGGCTGCCTGCGTGACTCTGCGGAGTCACCCAGCTGCCGTTAGCGTTGAGCATGTTCTGCGGCAGTTCCCGGCCACGAACAACGCGGACTTGTCATTTCTCGCCGTTGAAGTCGTCAGGCAAGCATCCGGGAGGATGTCCTGGGAGGCTTTGAGTTGGGTGGTTCATACAGCAGCCGCAACCCATCGTCGTTCACAGATCGACCGGGACGTCGAACTTCTCTGGTCTGGCCCAACACCGGCAAATCAGATCCCGGCGCGACGCATCGATCAGGCATTGTATGACCTGATCGCTAGTGCGAAGCGTGAGATCCTGCTGATTACGTTCGCCGCGGCGAAGATTGAACGTCTGGCCAGGGAGTTAGCAAAGGCGATCCGGCGAGGCGTGGATGTGCGCCTGGTCCTCGAATTCGAGCAGTCATCGGAAGGGCAGTTAAGCTACGATGCGCTGAAAGCGTTTCCGCCAGACCTTATCGACGCGGCGGGGATTTATCACTGGCCTGTCGAGAAGCGCGAACGGAATCAGGCCGGTCGGCCAGGAAAGTTGCACGCCAAAGTGGCTATTGTCGACGACAGGGTACTGATATCTAGCGCGAATCTGACGGACGATGCATTCAATCGCAATCTTGAGATCGGCGTGATGTTAAGCAGCAATAGGTTTCGTCGTCACCTGGGGGAGCATCTCTCGGGACTGATCCGGTCAGGCGAGCTTGTCGAATTGAGCTAACGCAGAAATAAGCGTCGAAGCATGATGGGTCTGGACCGCCGTGCCAAGTTCTGAGCTGCCTGAGCCGCCAGACTTCCGCCGCAAGCTCCGAATAGACTGACTCGGTGGCTCCTTTGACGGTGCACTTTCTGCTCGCTCCCGCGATCATCGTTGGCGGCTCAACTCGCGCCCGCCGCCCATCGGGTCTCCTGGGAGGAGTCAGGCGCATTGTGGTAGCGGGATAACCCCGGACCCGGCCTTGAGCTTGTCGAGGTAGTCCGCCCATTGCTGCATCATCTTGCGGCGTTCGGGCTAGTGGGCGGGGGGAATCTGACGAGGATCAGATCCAACCCGCTTTCACATGGCGCCGGGAAGCGTAGCGGTCACAGCGGTGCGGAAACGGGGACCAATTTTCCCGCTCATGCACAACTAAATTTTCATTAGCCACTAACCTATTGTTTTTAATGGAGCTGGCGGGCGGATTCGAACCCCCGACCTGCTGATTACAAATCAGCTGCTCTACCGGCTGAGCTACGCCAGCGTTTGCGGACCGGGATCGGCGCGACGCTGCACCATTGTTGCGGCGAGGCGACCCGGGCAGTGGGGATTCTAGGGGATCGGCCCGATGGCGACAATCCGCTGACCGGGGACCACTGCTCGGCGCTCTCTCACCCGAGACCCACTCGCGCACCACGGAGCCGATGCCCTGGCTGTCTGCGCAGCGGGCGCCACTCCCTCCGCCCTCTGTCCTCCAAGCGGGGGAATCACCGAGTACCGCCGGTCCCTCTTCGGTCTCCACCCCCGGTGGTGCTCTGGGAGGCTTGTGGCGCTTTGGCCGGCCCTTGATCGCCGGTAGGTTGCGGAGGTGCCTGTTGCGTGGGCAGCAATTGAAGCCGCGGCACGCCCTCTGGCAGGGGCGGGAGCTCCGGTTGCAGGGGCACCTGGCGCGGGTAGCTCCAGAGGAACAGGATCAGGTTCAAGAGGAGTAGCAGGCCAAAGGTCCAACGCCACATAGGTCAGCCCAACCTTGCGTAGAGTCCCAGACCCTGGAGAACCAGGTCCGGTTCGAACCGAGCAGTCAGATGCTCCGCGATTTTGGCGCCATCACCCCCGGTCAGCATGAGGTCCGGGGTGGCAGCGAGCATCTCGCGGGCCTGGCGCAAGGTACGCTCGATGGCCCCGAGCAGCGCCTCGCGGGTACCAGCGGCCACGCAAGCGCTGGTGTCACTGCCGAGCCAGGGGGGCTCGGCCTCTGCGGGTGGAAGGGCGAGGCGCGTACCCGTCAAAAGGGCGGAATGCATCATGCCGAAACCGGGAAGGATGAGGCCGCCGAGGTGTCGGCCGTCGGCAGCCACCAGGTCGAGGGTGGCGGCGGTGCCGCAGTCCACCACCAGCACCGCGCGCGCGCGGGCGTGGTAGGTGGCTACCATGGCCAGCCAGCGGTCCACCCCCAGGCGGCGAGGGTCGCGGTAGCCGTTGGTCACACCGAGCAGACTGGGCTGCGACTGGGCGAAGTGGGGGGTGAGCGCCCAGTGTTGGCGGGTCCAGTCGGTCAGTTTCTCGGCCAGTCTCGCGCCCGCCACGTTGGCCACCCAGACCGCACCTGGGGGAGATGAGCCTAGCCAAAGGGCGCCGACCTCCGCGGGAATCTTGCGGCCGTGGGGCAACGCGCCGCCCCGCGAAAGCCGGCCCGCGTGCTGGATAGCCCACTTGAGGTTGGTGTTGCCGATGTCGACCAGAAGTTCCATGGGCTCAGCCAAGGGCGCGCAGGCTAACTTCGCCGGCCACGAACTGGTCGACCCCCTGGTCGTGGGCGAGCCGCAACGCGCCGGTGTCGTCGATCCCGGCATGGGTGCCACGGATGAGGGTGTCCGCCAGCCGAAGCTCGATCGGTTGGCCAAGGAAGGGGTCGAGCCGGCGCCAGTGGGGCAAAAAGGGCGCGAGACCTCCCCGCTCATACGCCTGCATGACCCACACCAGACGCTCCAATACCCCAGCGGTGATGTCGTTGCGGGCCCACTGCCGGCCCGCGAGGACCGCACTGAGATCGGTCCAGGGCTGATCGATGGGTCTGGCGTCCTCGGCGCTCAGGTGGGTGTTGACGCCTACGCCGCAGACCACCGCCGTGGGACCCTGGCTCTCGCCCATCACCTCGATCAGAAGCCCGCCGAGCTTCTTGCGGTTACACATGAGGTCGTTCGGCCACTTCAGGCCAATGCCTTCGGCGCCGAGCTCCCCCAGGGCCAGCGCCACACCCACGCCCGCCGCGAGACTCAATCCCCCAAGGTCCGCCGGTGGGCAGGGAAAGCGCCAGAGCAGGGAGAGGTAGAGGTTTTGACCGAACGGCGAGACCCAGGTGCGGCCGCGGCGTCCGCGGCCGGCGGTCTGCTGCTCCGCCAGGCAGGCAGTACCCGAGGCGAGGCCGGTGCCGGCCTGCTGCATCAGCCAGGTGTTGGTGGAGGTGATCTGGTCGTGAACGAAGACGTTGGCCAGCGCGGCACGGCAGTCCCGGGAGAGCCGCCCGAGGATCTTCGCCGGCTCGAGCAGCTCGAGGGGCCGTTCGAGCCGATAGCCCTTGCCCGGCACTGCGCTGATGCGCACACCGTACCGAGCGCGCGTGCGCCCGACCAGCTTCCACACCGCCGCCCGCGAGAGGCCGAGCCCCCGGCCGAGCACCTCGCCCGAGCGGAATTGCCCATCCGCCAGGAGGTCGAGGAGCTGCCGTGGTTGCGCCAAGGTTGTTGCTCCCTAGTCGCCGGCGGGCGGTCCCAGCCAGGCCCGTCGGTGATCTTGGGCCGCGGGCGGTGCGTCTGGCAGCAGGCACAGATCGCAGGTGTCGAGGGGGGCAGGAGCGGGCGTCACCGCAATAACCATCAGCTCGTCGCGGCGAAACACGTGGACCGGGACCGATGCGCCCGCCGGGATGGCGTCGACCAGGGTGTCCAGGTTGGCCCGGGTGGCCCGGATGTGGTCGATGGCCAGGATGTGGTCGCCGGCGGAGAGACCCGCCCGCATCGCCGCCCCGCCGGAGAAGGCGTTGGCGATGACGGCCTCCGCTTGTGCTTCATCGAGCCGCACGCCAAGGGTTTTGCGCGGGTTGAGTGGGGCGAAGCGATCCACCACACCGCCCTGATCGGTGGCGCTGGTGGCCGAGCGCAGGCGCAGGCCGATGCCGACGTCCGCCAGCAGGGGTGGGAGATCGAGATCCGCGGTGCCTCGGATCGCCTGGGAGAAGAACTCATCCAGATCGAGGCCGCTGACCGCTTCCACCAGGGTCTCCACGCCGTCCTCGGGAACCCCGCGTCCGGTCTGGCCGTAGGTCACCCACAGGGCGCGCATCACCTCATCCAGGGAGCAACGCTGCCCGGTGCGCTGTCGCAGGGTGAGGTCGAGGGCCAGTGCTACCAGGGCGCCCTTGGCGTAATAGCTGACGATGGCGTTGGGTGCGTTCTCGTCGGGCTTGTAGAACTTGATCCAGGCGTCGAAGCTGGCGTCCGCCAGGCACTGGAGGTTCCGGCCGGGGGTGCGCAGCACGCGGGTGATGCCCTGGGCCAGGAGCTCAAGGTAGCTCCGCTCATCGATACAGCCGCTGCGGACCAGAAAGAGATCATCGTAATACGAGGTGATGCCCTCGAATACCCAGAGCAGACGGGTGTGCGCCTCGTGGGTGAGGTCGGTACCGACGAACACCGCCGGGCGGATGCGTTTCACGTTCCACAGATGGAAGTACTCGTGACTGCACAGGCCGAGCAGGCGCCGATAGCCCTCGGTCACCTCCGGTTTCCCCGGTTGGGGGAGGTCGTCTCGCCGGGCGATCAGGCTGGTCGAGTCCCGATGCTCGAGCCCGCCGTAACCCTCGCCGAGGACGGTGAGCAGAAACAGGTACTGATCGAGGGGGAGGGCACCAAAGAGGTTGGCCTGGGCGGTGCAGATGCGCGCGAGGTCCCGCGCCAGACGCTCCCCGTCGCCTCGGTGCCGCCCGCTGATCGCGATTCGGTGGGGTACACCCCGTACCGGGAACTCGATCAGATCAAAGCGGCCGATCTGCACCGGATGATCGATGAGCTGCTCGTAGCATTCCGCGCGATAGGTGCCGAAACCGAAGGGCTCGGCCCCCTCCCTCGGCAGGGTGGTGGCGATCCGCCAGTCGCTTGCGGGCATTTCGGTGGGGGGCAGGATCTCGACCCGGCAGGGGGTGTTCTCCTGGCCTTTCACCCGCAGAAACAGACTCGGGCCGTTGAAGTAGGCGTGGGTGGCATCGAGGTGTGCCGCCCTGGCCGAGAGCTCCCAGGCGTACACCCAATACCCGATGGTAAGCCGATCCCCCTCGCTGGGGATCTCCCAGGTCTGCTTGTCGAGCTTGCGGGCCGCGAGTGCCTGGTCGCGATCGCCCCTGGCCTCGAGGCGGACGATGTGCTTGGCGAAGTCGCGGATCAGGTAGCTGCCCGGGATCCAGGCTGGCAGGTCCAGGGTGAGGGCGGTGCGGGCAACCGTCTCGACCCGAAGCTCGACCTTGAACAGGTGCGCGGCGGGGTCCTCCGGGCGAATCCGGTAGTGGATGGGGACGGGAGCGGTGGAGGATGCGCCTGGTGTGGGCATGGGTCTGGGGGCGCGTCAGGGGTGGTCAGTCGGAAATGGACGGGTGGCGGCGGACGGGTCGGTATCCAGAGTGTTTGGGCACAAGGCCGCGAAGGCCGCATTGCCGGGTTGGCGCGAGGAGTTTAGCATCTTCCCGAGAGGGTCCTAAATTGAGGCTCTCCCAAAGCCCCGCCCGGTTGGATACCCGCCTATGCCTCGTTCGCTGATTGTCTTGATCCTCATCTCTGCGCTGGCCCCCAGCGTTTTGCTCGCCGATTCCACCCTGCTCTATCAGGAGGGCAAGGGACAGAACCTGGTGCGCATCAGCCAGGGCAGGATTCGGCTCGATCACCATCGTCATGATCAGTGGTTCCTGTTCGATAGCGCGCGCAGGGAGCTGACCCTGGTCGATCCTGCCAAGCAGGAGTACCGGGTGATCGACGAGGCACAGATCGAATCGCTGCGCCGCGGGGTGGACGGCGTGGTCGATCAGATGCAGGCCCAGATCACCAAGCTCCCACCCTCCCTGCAGGAGCAGGCGCGCCGGCTGATGGGTGAGGTGGTGCCTGAGGGTGGAGAGAAGCGTTCGGTGCGCCTCGAGCCGAGCGGCCGGCGCGGTCAGGCGGCGGGATTCGCCTGCGAGTTCAAGCGTGCGGTGGTTGATGGCAAGGTGCGCTCCGAGCTCTGCCTGACCTCCGCCGCTAACCTCAAGCTACCACCCGAAGACCTTGCCGCCCTGCTGGCCGGTCAGGCATTCGCGCGCTCGCTGGCGGACAAGGCGAGCCGCTTTGTGGATGTGGACGGGCGCGTCTTCGGCGATGGCACCCAGGTGCCGCTGATCTACACCCTCGGGGGCGCCGCGACGCGGGGCGTGCTCGCTGAGGTGAACCACACCCAGGTTGAGGGCAGGCTGCTAGCGGTGCCCCCGGGTTACCGCCAGCGTCCGCTCGATCTCCCATTGCCTTAAGCGGCGAGGCGCCGGGGATTCTCGAGGCCGCAGTGGCCCTCGCGCCGCCCCAGGGTGGCGCAGCGTGCGCTGCGGTGCTCGGGTCTGACGTCCGTTTGGGGTGGTCGAGGATGTCGGAACCCAACAATCCCTTGAGTTTTTTCTCCGCGGTCGGACAATGCGTCGGCATCGCAAGCCGGACCCTTTGGTACGGAGGTGGGGTGTGGTCAGAAAACTGAGGCGTTCGACACGGCGGCTAATTGCGCTCCTGCTCCTGTTGCCGCTGCTGATCCTGCTGCTCGGCACCCTGTACATGCTCGGTTCCACCTATCTCGAAGGCAATCCGCGCAGCCTGCTCTGGAGTGTCGAGTGGGCCTCGGAGACCCTCACCAACACCGGTTACGGGGCGGATGCCCGCTGGAATCATCCGCTGATGAATCTCTTCGTCATGCTCAGCCAGTGGCTCGGCATCTTCATCATCTTTCTGATTTTTCCCATCTTCGTGCTCCCCTATTTTGAGGAGCGCTTCGAGGCCCGCTTTCCCCGCTCCCTCCCGCAGATGGATGGCTACATCCTGTTCCACCGCTATGGCCCCGAGGTGGATTTCCTGATCGAGGAGCTCAAGCGCGCCGGTATGCCGTTCGTGATCCTCGAGCAGCAGGAGGCGCTCGCCCGCAGCCTGCGCGATCGCGGCTATCAGGTGGTGGTCGGCGATCTCGAGGAGGATCCGTCCCTGCTCGATGGGGTGGAGCGGGCCAAAGCGCTCATCACCGCCGCCGACGACCACCTGGATGTGAGCTTCATCATGATGGCGCGGGAGCGCGGCTTCGACGGGCTGATCTGCGCCCTCGCTCAGGATCCCCTGCACCGGGCACCAATGCTCAAGGTTGGGGCCACCGTCGTCTACACCATGGAGCATGTGCTGGCGGCTGCGCTCGCGGCGCGTGCCAGTGCCCGCATCAACCCGCGCGTCGAGGGTCTGCAGCAGCTCGGGGAGCGGGTGGGGGTGGCCGATTTCCGGGTCCATCCCGAGAGCCCCTTGGCCGGGCAGCGGCTCGGCGATCTGCGCCTGCGCGAGGGCTATGGGGTGACCGTCATCGGCCAATGGATCAGCGGGCGGTTCGTGCCGCCCGCGGGGCCCGATACCCGAATCGAGCCACGGGTGATCCTGGTGGCGGTTGGCGCCCATGAGAATCTGGCCAAGGTGGAGCGCCTGGCAGCACCCATCAAACCCTCCGGCCCCATCGTGGTGGCGGGCTACGGTGCCGTCGGCCACAAGGTGGCCGAGATGCTGCGCGATGCCAACGAGACCACCATCGTCATCGATCAGCAGGCGCACGAGGGTGTCGATGTGGTGGGCAACCTGCTCGATCAGCGCACCCTCGAGCGCGCCCGCATCCGCGACGCCAGCGCTGTGGTGCTCGCGCTCAGCAACGACGGCACTGGGGTGCTCGCGACTGCCATCGTGCGCGATTACGCCCCCGGGGTGCCCCTCATCGCTCGGGTCAACCGAATCGCCAGCGTCGCACGCCTGTACCAGGGCGGCGCGGACTTTGCCCTCTCGATGAGTCAGGTTGCGGGTCAGATCCTGGCCTACCATCTGCTGGGCGAGAAGGCCGTTGCGGTGGATGAACGGCTCAAGTTTGCCCGCCTGGGCGCCGGAGCTCTGGTTGGCAACCATCCCTGGGATGCGGGTGTGCGCGAGCGAACCGGTGCCGCGGTGGTAGCGGTGGAGCGTGCCAGCGGGGTGCTCGTGGAGTTCGAAAAGGGATTTCGGGTAGAGCGCGAGGATGTGGTGTTCGTGTGCGGGACCCTCGAGGGCATCGACCGCTACATGCGGGAGTACCATGCCTCGCCCACGCCGGTGGTGAGTCCGCAATAACCGCCCTAGCCGGAGCGATCCGGCCCCGAAGACAATCCCACCCCGCACGCGGTTGCTCGGATCCGACAGTTGCGGCGGGGTTTAATATCAGTATCTAATGATAAACTGAATAATCTGACCAAATCCAAGACGGCGCTGGGTAGGCGCCGCCATCCTCACGGAGGGCCCAACCAAGATGAACCGCGTGAATCGCCCAGTTGCCTACCTCTCCGGTGCCCCCGAGGGCCGGGAATCCCTGATGCACGGTCCCATCAACCGCTACAGCCTGCTGATCCCCCTGTGCGTGCTCGGTATTGTGGTGGCGAACGCCTACAGCCTGATGATCACCAACAATGGGCTGCTGATCTCCAACACCTTCCCTGATTTGCGGGTCTTCAATGCGGAGATTCCCCAGACCTATGCCACCTTCTTGTTCGCGGGGGTTCTGCAGTTCGGCATCCTGGTGCTCTATCTGCTGCTTGCGGTATCGCCTCCGCTGGGCAAGTTGGTCGTGGCGCCGTTTCTGATCATCCTGGCGGGGGTCTCCTTTTACTTCGGTTTCCTCTCGGTGCACGCCAATGCCAGGGGCGATGCCTACCTGGGCTCCGTCGGTAAGCGGATCGACCACCTCAGCGCGGCCATCACCGGCGAGAACCGCTACATCGCCACGAGCGTCAATGAGGCACTGGCGGGCAGCCTGCGGCTTGCCGAGGCCTCCAAGCGGGGGCAAGACAAGACCGGGGTCGCGGTCTGTGGGCCCCTGTGCCAGGGACACTATGAACGCGCCCAGGCTATCGAGGGTCGTTATCGCCACCTCTTGACCGCGCCCCTTGAGCCTGCCCAGAGCCCCGATGTCCGCACCCAGTGGCGCGAGGCAAGCGCCCTCTTCTCGGCCTATGTCGGGCGCAGCCGAGACTACGATCGGTTCCTCAAGGAGCGGGATTCCACCAGCGGCTATGCGGTGAGTCCCGAGGTGGCTGAAGCCCACGACACGCTGCAGGGGTTGTTCAGCAAGGGCATGGACGACCGCTGGATGCTTACCGCACAGAGCTTGCGGGATATCGCGCGGGACCCCGGTGTGGCAGTGAGCGCCCTGATCTCGATCATGCCGGATGTCATCAACCTTTCTTTCTCCATCACCATCAGCGCGTTGCTCGTGCTGAGCCGTCGCGGGGTGATGAACCGGCGAGTAGCCCGCGCACCCCTGGCAGCACCCGGGGCCCTGGTGCGGGACGACCCCGCCATGGGAAATCTACCCCTGGTGGCCAGGGGGGCGGGCCCAGTCCTGGGGGAGGCGATCAGGCTGGAGCCTGATCGCTCGTGAAAAACTGCTCCGCGGTCCCTTCAGGGGTAGAAAAAGCCCTTCAGGGGTAGAAAAAGGCCATGTCTGCGTTAAGTGTTGGTCTCCGCCCGTTGCCAGGGAGAGCCTCACCGATGGGGTTAAAGTTGCAGCGAAGCGCTCCGGGCACCGTCGCCATCCCAGGTAGTTCGGTAGGTAGTGGGTCG
>Ga0208980_10002509_pt1 | contig 11090 bp, 9 predicted proteins | sample WetSurMetagenome_3_FD_187993 | JGI IMG/M metagenome (GOLD analysis project Ga0208980, IMG submission 187993) | Wetland microbial communities from Twitchell Island in the Sacramento Delta, sample from surface sediment Aug2011 Site A1 Bulk (version 2) | ecosystem: Environmental > Aquatic > Marine...
TTTCATAATACGACCTCCTTAAAGTTAGTGAGTGATTTATATCATTGGAATTTTCATTAAAGAATTAAACCAATTTCTTTTCTATCAGAATATTTATATTGAAAAATATATTCTTGGTAAAGATGTAAAAAATGATTGATATTGTCAACTATTCTTGATGATTGACATACTTTTAATGTAACGAACAGTAGTACCTAAAAATCAGTCATGAGTATTTTCAACTGCACTCAAGCCCAAGAACAATTTCTATCTTATGAGATAAAAAAAATAAATTACTTTTTGGCTAGAAGTGACTTCTCTTTTGCAAACTGTCCGTGTTTGGTGTGTTCTCGGTTACATATACTATGCCATCATCGATATGTGTTTCACTGAAGATTGATGAAGTGATTTTGGCTCGCCAAGCCACTTTCTTATATCAGTTGTGCAAACTAAGTCGCCGATATTGACTTTCATTTTTGCCATTTTGGACTCTTAAAAGTTAAAAATGTCCTCATCACTCTCGTCGGTTTCCCACAATCTTCAAATCTATTCCAACCGCTTTGTTCATCTAACTTTCATAAATAAGCGCTTTTATTTTAAAAATGCTAATCAGTTAATCTTTAAATCTGAATATCCGCTTAAACCACCAGAACTATATTGATTGAGTCATAATTAACTAAGCGTGTCGTTCAATTGATGACAAATTGAGAAGAAAAATTTTTGCAGGGTAAATAGAAAATTCCTTGAACAAGAATTCTTTTTACTTTAAATCTGGTGAAATTTCTACTGATAATTTAAAAACAGACTATTAAATCTTATAAATAGAAATAATATTAGAGGCGGTTTAGTATTCAGGTGGGCTCTTCAGGATAAAATCGTTTCAAGACTTTTGAAAAGTAATTCTTTCATACTTGCTGATTTACCTTCAATACTAAATTCTTTAAGTATATTACTGAACAATAATCCCCAGCTGAGGTGAACGATATAGTAGGGGAGTGATAAGTTCATGCTTTCAATTCTTCCGGTGTAAATTGAACTAAGTATTAAACCGACAACTTCAGATTCTTTTTGCAGTAGGTTTTGAAGAATTTGTTTCTCTCTTTCCAGCGAATCATCTTTAAATAGCGAGACTATCAAATTATACAAAAGACTATATCGTTGATGGACAGATTCTTTAAAAGCAAAGTACTCCAGCAGCCTTGCACCAACGGGTAAATCCTGGTTGTTAAAGATAGCTTTTATGTCTTCAATAAATTGGGATGATTGAAATGTTATGGAACTATAAAAAAGTTCATCTTTTGATTTGAAGTAATGGTATATAGTTGGTTTGCCGATCCGAACGTCACGGGCGATTTCTTCAAGAGTAGTTTTGCCAAAACCATGCCTGCCGAAGCGTTTTGCTGCAGCACGTATAATTTCTTCCTGTCGTCCTTTAGCCAAGACAGTTTCTTTTAATTAGATCGGGAAAATAATTCTGCTACTATACCCTTCTCGGTTTCTTTATCAATGCGGGAATCTTCATCAATTTTATTTTCAGCACTTGCATCAAAAATATCATCAATGCCTTCGTAGAACTTGTGTTTCCTTTCTCGTTTCTCTTTCTTGCTATTGCTAATATATCTTGAGCTATAATAAATTGTAAGTCCGGCACCGACTAAACCTCCAATAATGAGACCATAGATTAGCAAATTAGATTTATTCTTCTTCATACTTACCCCAAATTTTATTTAAATGTTTAATTGAAATATATGTTTTCTAAAGAAATATGCAATCTGGTATAAATCACACTGCCTTTGCATAACTTTTAAAGATCTTACTTAACAAAAATGCACCAATGACAACAATTAGGCAACCTATTACGTTGTACCACAGGAAAGGAATTTCTGTAAAGAAATAACAATACAGTATAATCATCTCAGCGAATAGGGCTGAGAGAAAAGTTGGTGTACCTGTAACTTTCTTAAGATAAAAGGCGGTTAGAAAAATGCCTAGAATTGTTCCGTAAACCAATGAGCCAAGGATATTTACAGCTTCAATTAATGATCCAAGTTCTTTTGCGAATATGGCAAAAAGAATGGCATATATACCCCAAAATACTGTAGCAATCTTTGAGACTTTTAAATATTGAGAGTCACTTGCATCTTTTTTTATAAGCCGTTTATAGAAATCTATAACAGTGGTTGATGCTAATGCATTTAGCTCTGCGGAAGTTGATGACATTGAAGCTGATAATATTGCAGCAATTAATAATCCTACAAAACCTATAGGTAAAAAGTTTATTATAAATGTAAGAAAAATATAGTTTGTGTCATTCGCATCAGCTTGTGGGTCAGACTTTTTTATGACATCAACTGCACGGTTTTTTAATTCGTCAGCTTTTTTCTGCTGGTTAATAATAATTTCTGTTTGAGCTTTGACCTTTTCTTCATCTGCATGATCAATTGAAGAAATAAGCGTTTTAAGTTCAACTTGTTTTTGATTTTGAATTTCAGAGTATTCTTTTTCAATTAGTTCATATTCATTTCCATAGGAACTTGCTTTAACTTTTGCTTCCTCCACAGGATTAAAGAATAAAGGTGGAGTAACAAATTGAAAAAAAACAAATACCATTGCCCCGATAAATAAAATTATAAATTGCATCGGTACTTTTACAATTCCATTTGTTAGTAAAGCTAATCTGCTTTGAGTTACCGAACTTCCAGCGAGATACCTTTGCACCTGCGATTGATCAGTCCCGAAATATGACAGCATTAAGAATGTTCCGCCAATTATTCCTGACCAGAATGTATAGCGATTACTCAAATCAAATGAAAAGTCAATAGCGTTCAGCTTTCCCATTTTACCGGCAACATATGCCGCATCGAATAAAGAGACATTTTCTGGTAAGAGAGACATCAAAACAAAAAAAGCAGCAAACATTCCGACTGTAATTATTATCATCTGGAGAAAGTGAGTTTTGTTAACAGCAACTGTTCCTCCAACTGTCGTATAAAGAATTACCAAAGCACCAACTATGAGGATGGTGTAATTCATCTCCCATCCAAGAATTACAGAAAGAATAAGTGAGGGTGCATAAATAGTAAAGCCTGCAGCCAATCCTCTCTGTGTTAAAAACAATGCGCTTCCAAGCATCCTGTTTTTTAAGTCAAATCTTTTTTCCAGATACTCATATGCTGTGTAGATATTTAATTTATTATAAATTGGAACAGCAGTGATTGAAAGAATGATCATAGCGATAGGTAAGCCAAGATAAAATTGAACGAAACGCATTCCATCAACATAGGCCTGACCGGGAGTTGAGAGGAAAGTAATTGCACTAGCCTGTGTCGCCATAATAGATAAAGCTACCAGCCACCATTTCGAAGTTCTTCCCGCTCTTAAATACGTGTCAACATCACGTGTGTTTCGCGATTTCCAGGTTCCGTAAAGAACCACAAATCCGATGAAGCCACACATTAAAATCCAGTCTAGATTGCTCATTCAAATGCCTTCGTAAACACATAGAAAAGAAATATTAATGCAACAAGTGTAAAGAAGACAAAACCGTATAGCTTATTCCAGCTGCGGAATATCGGTGGGGGAGAGTCTTCAGTGGTTTTCTCTAAATCTTTGCTATTCATTTATTCCAGCTGATAATAAATTTATAAAAAGTTTATAGGCTCCTTCTACGCCTGCTGGAAGTTGACGGAAGAATGATAAGCCCGTATAAATAAAAATACCCTTGCCATATTTTGCAGCAAGCAGTGACCCCGTTTTAGGAGTTTCACCCGTGTCATTCATTTCCAGAAGAGGAATAAATTTTTCATCCCATTCATTTGGGAAGTACAATCCGCGTTCCTGAATCCATCCGCTAAAATCATTAAATGTGATTTTGTATGGATAGTTAAGTACTGGATAATCCTTATTTAAGATTGAAACAGGTGAATCTTCTTCTGTGACACGATCTCTTGAAATTGTTAATTTGTAAGGTGACGGATCTGCAAGTAAATCACCTAATGTGTTGTACTGCACAATCAAAGTCCCTCCATTCTCAACGTATTTTAAAATATTTTTTTGATCAATTGATAGTCGTTTATAGGTATTGTAAGCGCGGATACCAGCAATCACGACATCATAATTTTGAAGAAGTTCAGCTGTTAACGGCTCTTTGGTGAAGACATCAACTGTAAATCCTAAATCCCGGAGCAACTCTGGAATTTTATCTCCCGAACCCATTACATAAGCAATTTTTTTGACTATCTTTTTTGGAAAGTCAAGCTTTAGAATTTTTGCAGAAGCTTCAGGCAGAACTGTTTGCGGTTGAATGTGTTGATAAATTATGGTCACCAGGCTCTTAGTTAATTTCTTCCCCCCAATTTCAAGTTGAGCTATGATAGTTGAAGTAACATTATTGTTAGTCGGATTTATTTTGAACTTAAATTCCTGTTCCTGACCTTGACCAGTAAAATTAAATTCATAAAACTGTGGAGAAATTTTCCAACCCTCCTCCGAAAGAATTCTAAGCTTTCCGTTTAAATTTCCCTTGATACTTCTTACTGTGACAATTATCTCTTTATCTTCACCATTTTTTAACAGGTATAATTCTTTGTCGAAGGTTGCAACAGCTTCAGGAACTATTTCGATTCTTTTATAAACTTCACCTTCAACCGGGTCATTCTTTCTGTAAAATATCGGAACAGTAAAATTGATTTCAATTCCGCTAAAATCTGTTTTAAAAGTTGCGTAAAGAGGGTAATCAGTTTTTGGTTGACCGATAAGATTTTGGTCTTTTACTATATATATATCTTTATGATCTCCTTCATCAAGCCAATACGGTTGGCTGTATTTGGCGTCTTTCGGAATGGAAATTTTTCTTTCGATGGAAATCATCTCACCTTTAATCAATTTGGAATTTAAAGCCGAATCGCTTTGTTGATATTCAATGTGCACGGATTTAAGAATAATAGGTACATCCGAGCGGCTAACAAAACCAGATTTTACAATTGTTTCGCTACCCGGAGACAAAAGATTTTCTTCTGTCACAGCTTCTGCCCAGATTCCTGCACAGGACTTTATCACCTCAAGCAGTTCAGCAGACTTAATTTCAACCCAATATTTGTCATTTAACTTCTGAAGTTCCGAGTAAGCTTCAATAAGTAATGGAATTATTTTCGATGGATTTTCAAAATCAAATTCCATCTCAGCTTGTGCTAGTAGTTTTGAAACTTTTTCGCTTTCTTTTACCCTGTCCCAGCTAAGATCAATTCCTTCAAATAAATTATTTCTTGCCGGTTGGCCATCAAGCTGAAGAAAGTAATTATACAAATTCTCCCGACGTCCAGAAGAACCAAAGCCCTGGCTCTTATGCATCGTTCTGCTTTCCGCGGAAATCTCCGTGTAAGATCTTCCAAGCAGGTTGTTATATTCTCCAAAATTTATTTTGATTAATGTATCACTGTCGATTCCCATTGAAGTTAGAGCCGGTGTCCACGCATTCCAGAAAATTCTTTTCGGCTGCCATGGTTGAACAAATTTGAATTGTTCGGGAAAAGCATCCATTTTGCCGGCAAGATTAAATGCTTCAACAGCAAGAATAGCGGAAGCAGTATGATGGCCGTGAGTTCCTAATCCGTTAGTTGGAAATCTTGTTACGATAACATCTGGTTTGAATTTTCGTATTACCCATACGATATCAGAAAGTACATCTTCCTTTCCCCATTTCTTTAAAGTTTCCTCCGGAGTTTTTGAATAACCGAAATCAACAGCTCGTGAAAAAAATTGTTCAGCACCATCAATATTTCTTGCTTGCAGAAGTTCCTGTGTTCTGATTACACCAAGCAGATCACCTTGTTCATCGCCAATTAAATTCTGTCCGCCATCTCCTCTTGTAAGCGAAAGATATCCTGTCCTCAGATGTTCAGCAAAATTGAGATAAGCAAGAAATGCAGTATTCTCATCGTCGGGATGTGCCGCAATGTAAAGAACTGATCCAAGCGTATTCAGTTTTTTAAGTGCAATTTTTATTTCGGAAGAATTGAGTGATTCCGTAGGCTGGGCTAAAAGAACTGAAGTCAAAATTATTAGAATGAGCAGAATTCGTTTATGCATATTGAAGTCTTTTGTTGAGTTAAATTATTGTGTTGGAATTATTGTACTCTATAAAATAAACCAATGGAAAAATTTTTCAGATGTATTAAAGATAGTAAATCGGAGACAAAAAAATCCTATAATTTCTTATATTTACATATTATTACAGTAATTTATTACAAAGAATTATGGTTGAGATAAAAAACATTAAGATAGGATCAAATCTTCCTTTTATTCTGATAGCAGGGCCTTGTGTTGTCGAGAGTGAGGAACTGACTTATTCAGTTGCTGAAGAGATTAAGAAGATAACCTTAAAACTTGATATTCCATTTATTTTTAAATCAAGTTATAAAAAGGCAAATCGGACAAGTATTAAATCCTTCAAGGGAATTGGGGATGCAGAAGCAATAAAGATTCTTAGCAAAGTCAAAGAAGAGTTAAACATTCCTTTACTAACAGATGTGCATTCGGTGGAAGAGGTTTCGATTGTCGCAGGATATGCTGATGTGCTTCAGATACCAGCCTTTTTATGCCGGCAGACAGAATTATTAGTGGCTGCGGGCGAGAGTGGTAAGGCAGTCAATATTAAAAAAGGACAATTTCTTGCTCCTGAAGATATGAAGCATGTTATCGAAAAAGTTGAGTCAACCGGTAATAAAAAAATATTACTGACTGAACGAGGTTCTACATTTGGTTACAATAATCTTGTTGTCGATATGAGATCATTAGTCATAATGAAAGAATTTGGCTATCCTGTTGTAATGGATGCAACTCACTCAGTTCAGCTGCCGGGCAGTGGTGGTAAAACTGGTGGTCAGCCCAAATTCATTAAACCACTTGCCAAAGCTGCGGTTGCAATCGGCATCGATGCACTTTTTCTTGAAGTTCACCCGGATCCGGCAAATGCTTTAAGTGATTCAGAAAGTCAACTGCCATTAAGTGATCTGGAAAAACTACTGTTAGAGATTCGGGCCATAGATGCCCTTGTTAAAAAGTAATAAACAAATATTTCAGTTCTCTTTAAAAATTTTAAGAGGAATATTTTGACTGAAAATGAAATTATAAAAACCGGAAAAAGCGTCGTACGAATTGAAGCAGAAGCAGTTGCCTATTTAGAAGCAAGTATAAACAAGGATTTTGTAAATGCTGTTGAAACTATCTACGCTGCAAAAGGCAGAGTTGTTTTGACAGGAATGGGTAAGTCTGGCTTGATAGCACGTAAAATAGTTGCAACTCTAAACTCAACCGGAACTGCAGCAATATATTTACATCCGACCGATGCTCTTCACGGTGATCTTGGAATGGTGAGGAAAGAAGATGTGGTTATAATAATCTCCAAGAGTGGTTCAACTGATGAAATTTCTAAACTGATTCCAATGTTTAAAAGACTTGGTGTGAAATTAATTGCTATGTCAGGAAATCCTAATTCATCGCTTGTAAAAGAGAGTGATATTTTTCTTAACATCAGCGTCAAAGAAGAAGCCTGTCCACACGATCTTGCTCCAACCTCATCAACAACAGCTACACTTGTTATGGGAGATGCTCTCTCAGTAGCACTACTTCAAAAAAGAGGATTTACTGCAGAGGATTTTGCTTTACTTCATCCGGGCGGAAGTCTTGGAAAAAGATTATCCCTCAAGATCGATGAAATAATGACTAAAGGAGAAGGAGTTCCAATCGTCAGGGAAGATTCGTCAATTAAAGATATTATCCTGGAGATGACGAGTAAAAGACTTGGAACAACCTGCGTGGTGAATAAAGATGGCAAATTATCAGGAGTTATTACTGATGGTGATTTGAGAAGACTTCTTGAAAAAACGATGGATGTTAAAAATCTTGTTGCGATTGATATAATGTCGAAGAATCCTAAAGTTACTGACAAAGATTATCTTGCATCATTTGCACTACAAATTATGGAAAGCCATAAAATTACTTCACTGATTGTTGCCGACCGTGAAAAAAAACCAATTGGTATTGTTCATCTGCATGATCTTGTTAATCTCGGGCTTCAGAGAAGATGAAAATATTACTCTCAATCATTTTGGTGTCAACATTACTAAGCTGCACGAGTAAAGATGTTAAACCAAAAATTGATTCTTCTTTTATCGGTGAAGAACTACCCGCCCAGGAAAGCTGGAACTCAACCGTATTCTTTACAGACTCCGGAAAAACAGCCGCCATACTTTATACCGGTCACTTGCAGTTATTTAATTTGAGAAAGGAAACTATTCTTGATGATGGAGTAAAAGTAGAATTCTTTAATTCGCTCGAAATGAAAACTACAACTCTTACTTCCAAACGCGGCAGAGTTGATGAAAGGACTAATGACTTATTTGCAATTGATAGTGTTGTTGCTGTGAACGACAGCGGGATTGTTGTAAAAACTGATGAGCTAAAGTGGCGCAATAGGGATAAAAAAATTGTTTCTGAAAAGTTTGTAACTATTGATTCACCCAATGAACATATTGAAGGTTATGGATTTGAATCAGATCAACACCTAAGAAATTACGTTATTTATAATATCACTTATATCACCAGAGCGAACAAATAGTAATGTTAAGATTGTCATTTCTTTTTATTTACCTTTTCATTTTTTGTATTTCGATTCAATCACAAAGCGAAAATGAGAAAATCACTGTTATTGGGGATAGTCTTGTTGGAAAGTTTGTCGAGGGTGAATCTGTTCGTGAGGTAATCGGTAATGTCAAACTCTCACAAGGAAATGTATTTGTTACTTGCAATAAAGCTATACAGTATCTTGCCCGTAATGAAGCCGAGTTGATTGGTAATGTCGTTGCCACACAAGATAGCCTTACACTCAAAACTGAAAAAGGTTTTTACTTTGGTAATCTACGGAAAACTAAAAGCACTTCAGGAATTATTCTGGATGACACTGAGGTAGTTCTCTCTGCCGATAGCGGCGAGTACTTTTTTAATGATGCTCGTGCTTTTTTTCAGACAAATGTTAGACTTCTTGATTCCACAACAGCCTTAAGTGCAGACGAGCTCACTTACTTTAAAAATCTAGATAAATCAATTGCAGTGGGCAATGTTAATATCATCGATAAAGATAATATTATTACTGCCGACACATTAACTCATCTCAGACAGGCTAAATACAGTCTTGCTGATGGAAATGTTAGTATAAAAAATTTGCGGGATAACTTAACCATTTTTGGTAATCATCTTGAAGATGACGGTAAACTTAAATACACGTTGATAAATAAGAAACCAATTTTAATGCAGGTTGATACGACATTTAACACTAATGAAGTTGATGAGAACAGAATTTCAATTGATACTCTTCTAATAAAAAGTAATGTTATGGAGAGTTTCCGCAGTGGAACGAATGTCTTCAAGGCAACTGACTCAGTAAAAATATTGAGAGGCGGTTTTGCTTCCGTAAATGATTTGACAACCTATTACCGGGATGAAGAAAAAATTATAACAAAGAAAATTCGTGAAGATGCATCTAGACCTGTATTATGGTATGAGAACTCTCAACTTATGGGTGATTCTGTAACTATTTACCTATTGGATGGACAGATTGAGGAACTGGTTGTTAATTTGAATGCTTTTATGCTTTCACAGAATAAAATATTTGACAGAAGGTTTGACCAGACCTCTTCCGACAGTGTTCACCTATATTTTACAAGTGACAGGTTACAGAGAGCAGAGTTCGCTGGTAAGGTTCAATCCATTTATTTTCTATATGATGAAGATACTCCAAACGGGTTAGTGAAATCAACTGCGCATAAAGCCGTGATCGTTTTTGTTCGAAATGAAATAGATCAAGTTCGTTTGTTTGGATCTCCGACAAGTGAATATCATCCAGAAGTTAAAGTAGAAGGTTTAGAAAGGACCTTTACTTTGCCTAAATTTGTTTTGAAGGAAAATCGTCCTCTCAAAAAAGATTTTTTAATGATCCAGCAAAAAGCAGATGAGTAAAACACTAAGCAGCGACTCACTCGTAAAAATTTATAAGAAGAGAAAGGTTGTCAATAAAGCTTCTGTTCAGGTTTCCAAAGGGGAGATTGTTGGTTTGCTCGGTCCAAATGGTGCTGGAAAAACAACCACTTTTTATATGATAACCGGAATGATAAAACCTGATGCCGGCAAAGTGTTTCTTGATGAAGAAGAAATAACAAAGGTTCCGATGTACAAACGCGCAAGAATGGGAATCGGTTATCTGCCTCAGGAAGCATCTATATTCAGGAGACTTACTGTAGAAGAAAATATTCTCGCGGTTCTTGAAATGACAAGTCTCAATAAAGAGGCAAGACTCAATAAATGCGAAAGCCTGCTGAATGAGTTATCAATAACTCAAATCAGAAAAAGTAAAGGTTTTCAGCTGAGCGGTGGTGAAAGAAGAAGAACTGAAATTGCACGAGCTCTTGCTACCGATCCAAGTTTTATCTTGCTTGATGAGCCATTTGCCGGTATTGATCCGATCGCAGTTGAAGATATTATGAACATTGTTGCTAACTTGAAGAACAGGGGAATAGGGATTTTGATAACGGACCATAATGTTCACGAGACCTTGAGCATTGTTGATAAAGCTTATATTCTGATTGACGGAGTGATCTTCAAGCAAGGAGGTGCCGATGAACTTGCAAACGACGAGGAAGTGAAGAAACTTTATCTCGGTGAGAAGTTCAGACTTGATAGGTATTCCTGATTTTTTCTAATAAACTTTCTGCTCGATTTACATTTTCAAACTTTCCCAAATCCATCCACTCATCTTCCGAATGATTATAACCAATAATCTTCTCTTTCTTTGCTGCTAAAAGATATAATTCAACTAAGGAAAAAACATCTTTGTCTGGGAAGTGTTTCAATATCTTCGGTTCAATTATCTGTATTCCACTGAACGAATAGGGGTATAATTCAGATTGAGCATCACTTGTAATTATTTTCTCACCAGATTTTTCATTTATCCATCCACAAAGAATATTACTATTGTCAAACAAGAATTTACGCATGGATTTCCTATCCTGAATTGCTAAAGTTGCAATACTGGAAGATGAGAGATGGTAATTCATCAT
>Ga0208980_10002510_pt1 | contig 11087 bp, 6 predicted proteins | sample WetSurMetagenome_3_FD_187993 | JGI IMG/M metagenome (GOLD analysis project Ga0208980, IMG submission 187993) | Wetland microbial communities from Twitchell Island in the Sacramento Delta, sample from surface sediment Aug2011 Site A1 Bulk (version 2) | ecosystem: Environmental > Aquatic > Marine...
TCGAGGTCGCTGTCTCCCATATGCACCCGGACCATAGTGGTATGACTAAAGCTTTCCCTGGCACCGGGGTGCCTTTATGGATCGGGGAAGGTGAAGACACGGAAAGGCTGAGAACAATGCATGGCATAGACCCTTCAATCTACAGTATTTTCAGGCAAGGGGAAAAGAGGTTTGACCTTGGAGGGGGACGGATTGTCGAATCATTTTTGCTCAGGGGACATTCAAATGGCGGTACAGTGTTTCTATTAAAGCCTGACATGATGCTCTTTACAGGAGATGCAATCAGTCCGGGGCCACGAAGGAAAAGAGAATTGCGTTCAGCTGAGGCGTTTAATAACTTTACAGTTGATATTAACAATCTCATAAATAACCTCAAGGACAACTTTGCTCCCTACGACAGGTACAGGTTACAGGTTTACACCGGCCATTCAGGAGAGATGATGTTTCATGCAACAAAAACGGATGCTGTTGATACATTGCCCGAAGATGCAGGTTATGGTGAATGGCGATTTGTCCAGGACATGGCTAACGTTGCAAACGCGATAAAGGATGGCACATGGCTTGATGTAACAAAGGGATTTTATCACTTTGAAGTTCCTTCAGGAATGAATAATCAAAAGCAAATTCAGATTGTCTATTACAATGGGGCACTGATCTTACCTGAAGATGTTGCATATGGGGCATCGGGCATGAAAGTGCCTGAGACACAAGAAAAGTAAATGATGCAGAATTCATTTAAGAAGAGATACCCTGGAATAGACAGCGTCAGTTATGGGAATCATTCCGGCATCTTCAAACCGGCTGCCTCATAGGCTTGTCTGAGTGGTATTATTATCGTGCCGGTACCACAGACCATAATTGCCCTGCCTTCCGCGGAAGGCCAGGCATCAGTATAGGTCATATTACCTAGATAGCGAACCCCGCTGCCGTCAACGAGCCACTTGCCCTGGAGTATTCCATTTGAACAGGAAGCCACATCCTGTATGAAACGCCAGTCAAGGTATCCAATGTCAATCGGGGATTTGTTCGGGTGCAGGAACCCACCATAGGCATTCTGCCACCAGTGGCCGGTATAGACCCGTAGCCCGTAACGCTCGTAGGAAGTGAAATTCGCCTTTAAATACTCAACCAGCTTCTGAGAGTCCTCTGCTACCTGTTTGAGCTTTTCGATGGTGGGGAAAGCCTGGCCAAATCCTGATCCCAGAGCATCACCCGAAAAAACGATCATGTCTTTCTTTATCATATATACGGTGCCGCCATTGCTGTGCCCCCTGACCGGGAAGGTTTCAACAATGCGTCCACCACCAAGATCGAACGATTTACCGCCCTGTGTAAAGAGCTGAAAAATTTCCGGATTCAGCGCATGCTGTGTTTTAAGTGAATTAAGGTCTTCCCCCTGCCCTGCCCAAAAAGTCACATCCCTGCTACTGAAAGCGCCAATCATGCCATCATGATCAGGGTGCATGTGGGTGACAGTTATTTCCAGCGGTAATTTGCCAGCCAATCCGTCTATGACGGCAAGTAGCTCTTCTGTTGCATTCCTGCGAGGTTTTATTAAGTCCTTTTCGTAACCGGTGATGTAATTGTTGCCAAGGTCAATCAGCAAGGCCTTTCTGGTGCCACAAACCAGATACATGTCGACGCCCCACCCTCCTCCTCTGGTACTTTTATCACCAGGATCGTTGATCTGAAAAATCCTATCCCCAATTTTACGAATGAGGTAGGAACCATATCTGACTTCATCACCCGGGCTGATAAGCGCTGATGCATTAAAATGAGCCACTCGATGTGAAATTGAGGAAGTTGTAAAAAGGGTTTTAAATGCGTCAGCCCAAAATTGAACAGGATATTCTCTTGTACCATTTGTGAATTCAAGGGGGACCATATGTCCGACATTTTTAAGTACTGAATATTCATGCTTAATGCCCAATGAATCGAGATAATCGCTGAATTTTTTAGTTATGAGTTTACCATTATTGTTATACAACCAATCCTGATCGCCTACAATAAGCCTTACCTTTACATTTTTCTTTATCAGCGCAGTATTCTTGCTTGCATAAAATCTCGGGTGAACCGCGTTAAAGTATTCAATAGATTTTTCTGATCCTGGCCCGGTTGCAGGACCAAAAGTATTGACGAGATACTGTGGATTGTGTTCGTCCTGAAATTCAATCAATGCTCCTGCAACAGATGAAGCGAAACCAAACAATTCCGGATACTTAAAAGCAAGTCTTATTGCTCCGAAACCTCCCATAGACCAGCCTTCTAATCCACGGCCAGAGGGAGTAGCTATAGTACGATAATGAGAATCAATATATGGGACAAGGTTATTTATTAAAACATCTTCGACAGGTCCGCTTATTACACCTTTAGCGCCAACATTGGCATTGCAGTACCATCCAATTGGCAATGCCTGCACACTTACAATGATTACCGGCTGCATTTTTTGAGCTTTTATGGCCTTGTCTATCTCGTTCATAAGCCATTTCCCCTCCCTCTGGTTTCCATTTCCCCCATGCAAATAGTATATTACCGGGTAGCGGTTGGAGGTATTTTTGTACTCTTCGGGAAGATATATCATAAAACTTCCATAAGTGTCTTTTCCTCTTTCCGGGGTAGGGTAAACCTGATATGTTGCAAAAGATGGTACTGACTTATTAGGGGAGACCCAGGCAGTAACTGGATCAGAATCCTGAATTGCGTCAGGCTTTAACTGGGCAAAGTTACTGTTTACAATGATATTCAGACAAAAGAAGGATATAATGGTTTTAAATAAACCTCTTTTAAAATAATTAAAAGTTATTGCTTTCATTTCAAGTATTTTTAATTGATATGTTTTCCCACTCTCTAATGTACAAAAAAAATGAATCGTCCTTCCAACAGGTAGCAACTATTATCCGCTCCGGGTACTGAAAAAGAGTGAGAGCGAGAGTGAGAGCGAGTCAGCTCGAACTTGAGCTCTCTATCTTTTTTCTCGCTCCCACTCTCACACTCACACTTTTTGTCGTGCAGTCATGCGGCCCTGAAGTCCTGCGGTCTAAAAAAATTTGAACCTGATTGACACATTCACACATTTATTTCTCCCACTCTCCCCTTCTCCGTTTCTCCCACTCTATCTTTCCCTTTCTCCAAAATGAATTTTACAGTAAAGATGCAACCAAGGATCTTCTTACTGGTGGTACTGTCTGACTTCCTATATAATTCCAGGAGGAATGAGCGCTAAACCTGACCGTAATTTGCAGCCTGCAGCAATGTATTATAAAATCAGTCTTTATAAAAGAAAGGGTCCAGAAACTAAAAAATATTATAACAATCTAATTTTCAAATAATATGCTGGATAATCTATTTAAACACAGTTTAAGGTCTTTTAAAAATCAGCGGTCATATATTCTCATCAATATAACCGGCCTTTCCATCGGGATTGCCTGCAGTCTTTTAATTGCACTCTATATACTATCCGAAGTAACCTATGACAGATTCAATGTCAAGAGGGACCGGATTTACAATATAGTCACGGACATCAGGTTAGGCGATATCAGGTCTGGAACTGAAGCTATAACACCAGCCCGACTCGGTCCGGAGATCCTCACAGGGTTCCCGGAGGTCGAGGATTTTCTCAGAATGAAGCGAAAGCATAATAGTTTTTGGGAAAGTGAAACAATCATTACATATAATAATCAGACATATACTGAGGAAAATATTATTGAAGCTGATTCCTCATTTTTTAATTTTTTCACAATTCCTGTACTAAGAGGCGATCCCGAAAACCTTCTTAATGCACCCGGGAAAATTGTCCTTTCCGCTTCAGTTGCGAATAAGATATTCGGTAACCAGAACCCGGTTGATAAGATCCTTAAAATAGGAAAGGATCCTGCCACGTATGTTGTCACAGGTGTCATGGGAGATATTCCCGGGAACTCGCACTTCAAGGCTGGTGTGCTGGTATCCATGCTGTCTGATCACCTGTCTAATAATCTGGATTGGGATAACGGCCAATTAAACACATATATGCTACTTAAACCAGGTGCTGATTACAGGAATGTCAATAAAAAACTGAAGCTGCTTGCGGTCAAGCATCTCGGACCTGAGATACAGAAATATTTTAACCTTTCTTCCGATGAATTTCTCGACTTGGGGTACAAATATGAATATTATCTTCAAAAACTTACAGATATTCATTTCAATACGTCGATCAAACCTCACTTTCTGCCAACCGGCAATCCGAAATTATTAAAAATTCTGGGTGGAATAGCCTTTTTGATACTCCTGGTAGCTGCAATCAATTTCACAAATCTTTCAACTGCACAGGCATCAGCAAGAACAAAAGAAGTGGCCTTAAAGAAACTGAGCGGATCAACCAGAGGTATGCTTATAGCCCAGTTCCTTGCCGAGTCAGTTATAATATCATTTGTATCGACTGTTATTGCACTTTTCATTATAAAAATAGTTCTACCCTTTTTCGATGACCTGCTTGACACAAACATCACACTGAATCTTACGGCTACATGGTATGTGATCCCGTTCATTCTGGTCTTTTCATTAATAACCGGGATAATTGCAGGAAGTTATCCAGCTTTCTTCCTCTCTTCTTTCAACCCTTACAGGGTCCTGAAAGGAGGCAAAGATAACAATAGTCACAAAGGCAGCCTCAGGAAAGTGCTTGTCGTTCTTCAGTTTACAATCTCGATTTTCCTGATAGTCAGCACTCTGATAATGTACAGCCAATTAATTTACATGCTTAAAAGGGATCCCGGATTTAACAGTGCCCAGCTGCTTGTGCTTGAGAATGAGGAAGAACTCGGAGCCAATGCCAGATCATTTAAGGAAACAACAGCCATAATACCGGGAGTCATTAATATGACAAGTTCTGTATCTGTCCCCGGGGGGAGCCAGAACTTCAGCATCGGGTGCACACTGGAAGGGAAAAAAGATGAGATATTGAATATGCGGATGTACTGGGTGGATTACAATTTCCTGCAAACATACGGGATGAAACTTCATTCGGGAAGATTCTTCAATAAAGAGTTTCTTTCCGATGCACAGACTTGTATACTTAATGAATCTGCCATAAAAAAGTTCAATATAGATCCGGAAAAGATGAGAATCGGAGTGGCTAATAGACCCGGCATAATTGATTATTACCCAATTATAGGAGTAATAAAAGATTTTATTTCCGAATCACAGAGAAATCAGATAGAACCTTGCATAATCATCCTGAAACCAGAGAGAAAAAAGCCCAGATATATCACAGTGAAAATATCACCTGTGAATTACAGGGAAACAATGAGAAAAATCGTAGCTAACTGGAAAGAATCTACATCTTACGAGCCGTTACAATATGCCTTCGTTGATGATATAATGAAACAGCTATACATCAAAGAGCGTCAGAATGCCATTATTGCAGTTATATCTTCCGTTCTCGCCATAATCATCGCAGCTCTTGGCTTATACGGCCTTAATTCATATACCGTCGAACACCGCACAAAGGAGATCGGGGTGAGGAAAGTTATGGGTTCCACGGTTCTGGACATCTGCTTTCAAATATCCAGGGAAATAATAATCCTTTTAGTTATCTCGGCACTTCTTTCATTTCCTGTTATTTATTTTGTTTCCATGAAATGGCTGGAGAACTTTTTTTACAGGATAAGCCCTGACATCTTTACATTTCTGGGAGGTCTGTTCTTTGCCATGTTGGTAGCACTCCTGACTATCAGCTACCATACTTTCAAAGCAGCAAATGCAAATCCTGCACTTTCACTACGGTACGAATAGCCGAACGAACCTGCATGAGATGGTGTGGCTCCATTTAACTTCCTGTATAATTCCTGAAGATGAGTTAAATGGGTACCGTGAAGACAGGGTTGCAACTTTCTCATTTGTCACAATCAGTTTTTCAGCAAAGATGCAAACAAGGATTTTCTTCTTTGTGGCACCTCTGTATCTCGTTGATTTGACTGGAATTCCGGGAAACAAAGAGACAAATAGTTTGGGAGTCTGTTCAATTTTTGGCAGTTTATGGTGCAAATGAAAAAAGAGGTCATTTCCGACCTCTCTTTTCAAACCTCTGAAAATGCCCTGTTTTTATTTTAATTTGATATGAATCTTATTATCCTGTGGAGGAAGATCTCTCCAGAAACTTTTCAGGACCTCCAGTACGGGCGAATATGGTTCATTTGAAAGCACCTCAATATTGTTACGCTCTGCCGGGCTGATTTTTTCATCTCCTGCGAAATAAGCTTTGTATCCGTTTGAAAGAAACGGTGCGGCAAATTCCGACTGTTCAACAGTTAAACCGAACAACAAGGGGAGATAGAAACTGAAAAAGCTGTTGACCCGGGGAGTAATTAAAGCATCAGAATATTCAAGAAAATCCATCCCTTCAGGCATTTCGGCATTCACCGACGAGACGTTTCTTGTTTCAATCTTGATAAAATTATCATCAAGTTTCATTATCCGGTAAGGGCTTAACGGGGTTACCAAAGAGCCTGTTTGAATGTCATAAAGAGTTTTCCCGTCATTTGTAAATTCCACAATATCGTTCGCATGATAGTGACCTGTAAATATTACTCTCAATCCTGCATTCATTAAATCAATGGCATTTCCCTGTGAATTCTTAATTAATTTTTCCAGTTTATCCTGGCCGGTATAATGCTCAATAATGCCGTAATGCATCATCGCAAGCACAATGATCCCATTTTCACGGGCTTCTGTCATCTTTTCAAGGATCCAGGCCATTGTCGCAACCTTAATTGCATGTCGGCCTGAAGAAGTAATTTCATTTGCATCGATTCCCAGAATCCATAATCCACTGTATGGTTGGCAGATATAACTTAAGGAATTTTCATCCCTTGCAATGATTTCATCTCCAATATATCCGAATGCTCCATATATTTCAGCGAATTGTCCGGGTGTTATATAGTCAGTCGGTGTTGTTACGTCTCCACTATAATCCTTGGCCTCAGGATTATCGATGTCGTTATTGCCGGGAATCACATAAACTTTAATTCCCTTATTCTCCAACTCTTGAAGCGAGACACTCACGGTTTCGTGGCTTAACTTTTCGCCTTCAAATGATAAATCACCTGTTATTAGCAGGATATCAGGTTTTTCAGCAATCAGTTCCGAAATGACTTTATCAAAGATCGGATCGCTTAGCTCAATAAGTTTGCGATCCCTTGACATTTTTTTCCGGAAGTCCGTATTGTTCTCAGGATCATCCGGCATAAGTGAGAGGTCCAAATAATGGATGTCAGAAACAACCGCAATCTTAATTTGCGGAGAAATCAGATTGAATTGACTTGAATTGCCAGGCAATAGACCAGGAGGATCAAACCACTGATCTTTTGCGCAGGAAGCGCAAAGGAAGATCAGGACTGAAAGAAAATACCCCAATTTTTTCATAATCAAAGGTTTTAGTTTGAATTCTCAATATATTCAGACTAAAATTAAACCATTGGTTTATAATGAGTTTTGCTTACAGTCTCTAAATTTTTGCTGTAAATCTCAAATGTGTTTTTTGCAGGTTGTTTCACCTGGGAAAGAAAGTTATTTACGGAATTCGCTGGGAGGTTTTCCGAATTCAGATGTAAACTCGCGACTGAAGTGAGAGAGGTTTTTAAAACCTACAAGATAAGTTACTTCTGTAACATTGAGGTTGGTTGTTAAAAGTAATTCTTTAGCCTTGTGCAACCTCAGGGATTTGAAATAATCAGCTACTGTTCTGTTACTCACTGATTTGAATTTCCTATATAATTGGGCATGGCTGACTGATAGTTCTCTGCAGAGTTGTGAGACTTCGAATTCATCATCTTTGAGATTGGTTTCCAGAGCCTGCCTCACTTTCATCATGAATCCGTCTTCTTTTTTGATGTTGATATCGAGAGTCTCAGGATATTTTTCCAGTGATCTATATCGTTCGTACAGTCTTTTTCTGAGTTCCACCAGGTTTTTCATCTGGATATGCAGCTCTCTTTCATCGACAGGTTTGGCCAGATAAGCATCAGCCCCCCTTTCCAGTCCGGCCAGCCGCGAGTCAATATCTGCCTTTGCCGTCAGCATCACCACAGGGATGTGACTCGTACGGATATCATTCTTTACTTTTTCCAGCATTTCAATCCCATCCATGACCGGCATCATTACATCGCTCAGGATGATATCCGGAACGATCTCCAGGGCCTTTTTCATGCCAATACTTCCATTTTCAGCAATCTCTATCCTGTATTCGTATTTGAGAATAGCCTGAAGGTATAACACCACATCCGGATTATCTTCCACAATCAACAGCAAAGGCAGTTTAGACGGACCGGCTGCCACAACGGAAAGCAACTCTCCGGTGCATTGCCGCTGATAAAGAGGTTCTCCGTATGAACTGACCTTTTCGTAATCATCATCTGTTACTTTTATCAGGTCTGCCATTGAAGGTATATAAGATAACTGTGCATTGCGGGTAACGGGCAGGAGAACCGTAAATTCAGAACCCTCCCCCTTAATGCTCTCCACAGAAATCGTCCCTTGCAGAATGTGAACCATTTCCTTTGTCAGGGCCAGGCCAATGCCAGTACCTCCCGATGATAACTGGTGTTCTACTCTGTAAAATCGCTCGAACAGATGGTCCAGATGTTCTTTTTCAATACCTATACCAGTATCCTTGACCCGGATCGAGAACATTTTTCCATTATCCATAACACCCGTGGCAATTTCAACCCGGCCTCCCTCAGGAGTATAATTCAGGGCATTGGTAACCAGGTTGGTTATAATGTGCATAAGTTTTTCAGGATCAAAATCCATTTCAAACGCCTCTCCCCCTGATGTAAATCTCAATTCTATTTTCCTTCTGAAAGCTTGCGAATTGAACTGTTCCACCAGGTAGGCCAGGTATTTGTTTACATCTCTTCTGACAAAGTTAACGGATACGGCGCCTGCTTCAGCTTTCGCCAGGTTGAGCATCTGGTTCACCAGCCGCAGGAGGATGTTGCTGTTGGTTTTGATCTTTTGCAGGCCTGTCCCTATCCACTGTTCCGGCTGGGCCCTGATCAGATCGGCCATACCATCTATTATAGTCAGAGGGGTACGGAATTCATGGGTGATATTGGTGAAAAAACGGTCTTTGAATTCATTCATTTCCTTCAGATGCCTGGCCTCCAACTCTTCCGACTTCTGTTGTTGCCTGATAAACTGGAGTACAAAACCAAGTGCACTACCAGTAAGGGAAATGCCCATTGCCGCAAACAGAATGGAGTTTAATTCAGGAGTCATCTGCTCAGGAACATGCAGCCATGGTTTCAGGACCACCAGGAGAACGACCATTACACAAAAAAGAGAAAACATCGAAATTGGGAACCAGATTCTTTGCCGCGGAACAGTGGCAAAAACATTGGAAATTCCCGCAAATATAAGGCCTCCCGAGGTGGGTATCCCTCCCAACCTGATCATGGCATAAAAGAACATCAGGTACATCGATGTACTTACACAAAGATGCGTAACCATATAGCGGCTGGGAAATAAAAGCTGCAGTAAAAGGGATAATGTATACAGACCACTGATTGCTATCATATAATAAATAAAAATGGTAGCCTGGGGTGCAAAAATCGATAAGGGAATTAAAAACACTAATATCGGGGCGATTGCGAGAAAAATATGGTTATAAAATACGGTTATGTTCCCCTGAAGTTGCTTCTTTGTGCAACCCGGAAAAGTGAGTTTCTTTTCCAACCACAAATTCAGTTTAGAATTTTCCTTCGTTTCCATAACTGGTTACATTTAACTTCGAACTAAAATATAAAGCATAAAAGAACCTTATTATATACAGGTTGTTTGTTTTTCAATAAATGGGAATGGCTCATTCCTTTTATTTGAGCTCTCTTTGGAGTATGAAATAAAAGATGATATCGGCTGCGTAAGATTTCCCCTTTTCTTATGAACTGATTCATCTTAAGAGAGGACTAAGATCCACCAACAGAGGGTGATTTGATACCAAAATTAAGCCTAATAAAATCCAAAGTCAAGTTTATTTTCATTATAAATCGTCAGCTCAAGGTCTAACAGTAAAGGAATAAATCTCAGGTGTGGTTTTGGCGACGGAACTATCAAGGAAAACTTTAAACATGGTGTTTTAAGGATTAACTGAACCGTAGAAATATTAATTTCCTCGCTCCCGCTCTCACACTCACACATCTCACTTTCTCCCCCTCTCCCCTTCTCAATATGGCTTCCCCAAATCCAACTAATCCTGTGGATGAGTTGAACTAGTTCCGTGAAGACCAGGGTTGCAGCTTTTTTTTACAGAATATGAGTTTCTTAGCAGAGTTGAGACCATTATTTTGTAACCTCATCGAAATGCACCTGAGCCCATTCGATCATCTGCCCGATTATAGGCATAAGACTTAAGCCAAGTTCTGTGAGCGAATACTCAACACGTGGCGGTATCTCAGCATAAGCCTTTCTTTTCAAGAGGTGCTCATGTTCAAGCTGTCTCAAAGTACATGTCAGCATTTTTTGCGAAATGTCGGGGATTGCCCTGCTTATTTCCGTATAGCGCATCTTGCCCTTAGCTTGCAGACTGCATAATATCAACAAAGACCATTTATCGGAAAAACGGCCTAATACATTTCTTACCGGACATGTCGGGAATTGAAGATCAAGTTCTTTCATAGGCTAGTATTCTTTATGTAAACATAGAATAAATCTACAAAAGAGAGTAACAATACTTATAGATTATTATTTCATATTAGTTTGTAATATCGATCCGAAATCATAAATCCGAAACCACGGGGTGACACAGAGTAAAACCCAGAGTTAAACGGAGTAGGAAATCAAAACTCTGTAAAACTCCGTTTTAACTCAGTGAAACTCCGTGTAAAAAAACAATTCTTAAAATATTTTTAATCTATACAATACTGATAATCAATAATTCTAACCTTTAATGTGCGTAACAAACCAGCTTGCCAGTACCATCATTCTGGTGTATTATTGCACTTGAAAACACTCTACTAAATAAAAAGTAATTATCAGAATTCAAGATTAAATAATTATCGGAATTATGAAAACAATTAAATCATTCATCATTAGTATACTTATGGTATTTTTAA
>Ga0208980_10002511_pt1 | contig 11082 bp, 12 predicted proteins | sample WetSurMetagenome_3_FD_187993 | JGI IMG/M metagenome (GOLD analysis project Ga0208980, IMG submission 187993) | Wetland microbial communities from Twitchell Island in the Sacramento Delta, sample from surface sediment Aug2011 Site A1 Bulk (version 2) | ecosystem: Environmental > Aquatic > Marine...
AAGGATAGTAATTCCCTTTGGAGCATTTCTGGCAAGAAAGACCCACAATGTTGCCACCACGAGCAGGAGCACACTGACTGATAAGAACGCTGTTTTCCAACCAGGGAAAAGCGAGCCGGTGAATAATCCTAAAGCGGCTCCGATATTCAAACCTGAAAGAACGATACCGTTCGCAAGACCCGCTTGTTGAGGGGGATACCAGATACCGACTAACTTAGTCAAGTTTGGCATCATTACCCCGTAAGACACCCCGTAAAGACACATGAGCGTAAACATCAGCGGGAAGCTTGTGGCGGATATCCTGGCAATACCGATGATTCCTGCGCACAACGCACAAAGCGCGATGACCACACGAATTCCAAAGCGGTCCCCCAGCGCTCCTCCGATGATAGGAGTAAAAATACCCATGAGGAAGGGTGCTGTTAATAGCAATGTAAACTGGGTTTGGTTTAAGTTCAGATCACGCAAAAGATAATGGGCTAATGAGGGAATCAAAAACCAAGCCCAGATCAAGCAGGCAAGCACAAGCCATGCAGACCCCAAGACAACCCATCGATAGGCAGGATACTTTTCAGCATCGTTATTCATCAGCGTCTCCTCATGCTCAAGCTCCACAAACTCTTTTGTTTTTTTATTTATTTGATTGTGTAAAGCCGGTGAGCGGTTAGCGGGCTGAAAAGTTAGATTTCACCCATCCCCAGTTCAGTACGATATGCACGATACCGGTAATGATCAAGAGGACGCCCACTGATGGGTGGAGAATTTCAAATAATTCGTCTTCAATCAATGGATGAGCTAAGCCGGTGGTAGCCTGGCAGATGCTGAGGATAAAGAGGATGAAGTTGGTTATTTTTAGGCTGGTGATTTTTTTCATATGTTCTCTTCTCCTGTTTTTATAAGAAAAAAGTCGCAGGGTCGAAAGGTCAAAGGGTTGAATGGTCAAACCTACCCCCAGGGAGAAGGTCAGGATAGAGTCGTATTATTGGATCTCGATTTGGTATTGGTAGTTTGGCACGACTTCACTTAAAAATGCCCATCCCCAGCCAACCAATGCATTATCTTTAAAAACAAGCGGGGTCAGTTCACTGTCTGTAATCAAATCGCCCTTCTTTTTTTTATCAGTATTATAAAATAATACTTCATATAACGCGCCATCTTTACCTTTTGGGGTTTCTACTCGATAAGGGTTGTTAACCGACTCTATGGTTTCTGTTCCCATGATTTGGAGAACATCAAATTTGGTCATTCCAAGGGAAAGGCGGAGCAAATTTTCCCGGTTTTTGGTTCGGAGTTCTTCAACCGTGGATGCACATCCGAAAATAATGAAGAGAATTAACATGTGGATTCCAAATTTTTTCATATTCTTCTCCCACAAAAAAAGAGTTAAGAATTTTTGCAAAAATTATAACCGAATTTTGATAAATGGTAAATTAATTCTTTTTTTCCCAAAAATTTATTCATTTTGCGGCTGATAGTATGATATTAGTTATTATAATTTAAAACGTTTAAAATGGAAACTCACCATACATTCCTATGGCCCGAAAAGATTTTTTTACAAAAGATTACTACCAGATTTTAGATATTTCTCGCAATGCTTCTGATGAGGAGATAAAAAAAGCATACCGGAGATTTGCCCTGAAGTGCCATCCTGACCGAAATCCTGGTGACTCCCATGCCGAGGAAAAATTCAAAGAGATCAGCGAAGCCTATGGTGTTCTGATTGACCCAGAAAAAAGGAGGCGGTATGACCAGATACGAGATTATGGATTTGCACAGGGAGCAGAAGGAGGTGGTTTTGGCTATACTCAGGAAGACATTTTTCGGGATGTGTTTTCTAACCCTTTTGCCCGCGAGGTTTTCCGGGATTTAACCCACGAGTTTAGCAAGTACGGTTTTCGATTTGACAACCGGTTTTTCAACCAGGTCTTTTTTGGAGGAAAAGGGGTTGCCTTTGGTGGTGTATTCTTTTTTGGGCCGGGGGGATTTACCCGCACCTCTTATCATAATATATTTAATAAGGACATCGTTACGCCGGCAACAAATTCAGCGCAAAAAAGGGGCTTGATAGGGAAAATCGGTGCAAAGGCGGCCGTGTTTTTGTTAAAAAAGATTTTCTCTCTTCCAAAGAATGAGGAAAAAAAAGACCTTTATTATTGTTTAGCTATCACGCCAGAAGAAGCTGCAACCGGGGCCGAAAAACAGATTGCTGTAAAAAGAAGGGGGAAGCTGGAAAAGCTTTTGGTAAAAATTCCTCCGGGGCTCAATCCCGGGACCTATTTGAGACTCAAAGGGAAAGGCAAAGAAAGGGTTATGAGAAACCATAGTGGCGACCTTTTCCTTCACATAGTAACAAAAAATTGACGGTTTCGTAAAAAGTTCATCTGTGGCGTTGCGCTGCATCCCTGAAGCTTTTTACCCCGTTAGAAAAGTTCCATGCGGAACCATGGGGTTAGATAAAAAATTCTTACATTTTTTCACACGGGGTAAATGCCTCGTGTGAAAGCCTTCTAACGGGGCTTACTGTGCCGTCTGATTTTCGACTTTTTACGGCTTTATCAAATTAATGCAAGAATTTTTTTGTTTTTTTTCAAGGTGCTTTTTGAGAGCAGTAGGCAAATTTCAGAATGCTTTTGTAAAATATTCTTTTTCTCCTGAAAAGAAAAAGGGCAAGCAGATTTTGCTTTCACCCTTGACCTTAATGTCCTTTTTTTATAAACAGTTAATTATCCTTCGGAATCGAGCTTATCACAAGGGGTTTCTTCGCTCCCGGAAGCTTTCTATCCCTGTCATTAGTATCGGAAACCTCACGGTTGGCGGAACAGGAAAAACTCCCACGACAATTTATTTAGCACGCCACTTACAAAGCATGGGGAAACGGGTGGGAGTCTTAAGCCGGGGATACAGAGGGAGTGCTTCAGGCGCCGTCAATGTTGTTTCTGATGGTAAGAAGGTGAGGTTGGGTCCTGGTGAAGCGGGAGATGAGCCCTTTTTAATCGCCGAGAAATTGCCGGAAATAGTAGTCTTAACCGGCAAAGACCGAGGATTGGCAGGAGAATACGCGCAAAAGAATTTTTCAATTGATGTTGCTCTCTTGGATGACGGTTTTCAGCATATCAAACTAAAAAGGGATTTAGATATTCTCCTTCTTGATGGGCGCAATCCTTTAGGAAACGGGTATCTCCTTCCCCGTGGAAATTTACGTGAACCTCCAGAAAGTATTCGAAGAGCGCATCTTGTTTTGGTTACTCATGCGGACAAGAATTACGAAACAATAAAAGAAATAATCCATACGGTTAACCTCAGCGCCCCTATTTTTTTTGCTGATTATATTCCCGTGGGACTTGAACGCCTTAGAACCCAAGAAAAACTATCCTTGGACTTCCTCCACAGAAAAGCAGTGAAGGCCTTAGCAGGGGTGGCTCGGCCTGAATATTTTGTCTCTTTTCTTTCTCAAATGGGAGCCGAGGTAAAAGAAAGCCTCTTTTTCCCTGACCATCATTTCTATCATCCACAAGAATTAACAAGGATGGATAAAAACTCTATTTTTGTTACCACCGAAAAGGATGCGGTGAAGCTGAAATTGATTCCCTTACCAGAATGTGATATTTTAGTTTTGAAGATAGAACTTAAAATTGAAAATGATGAAAAATTTCACGATTTCTTAAAAAAATACTTGCTTTATTAATTTTAGTATATTAAAAAAATAAGGAAAAATTTAGACCAACATCTTTAATTGTCTTGTAATTCTGGCTTGCATTGAAAGAAAAAGGAGGAAAACCATGAAAGGAAGGACGGAGAGATGGGTTGGTATTTTATTTGTTGTTTGTTTGGTTTTTATTCCAAGTTTTTCCTGGGCAGATGATGATGCCTACCTTCTTAAGAAAGGAACCAAGGAAATAGGAATAGGTTCCGGGTTTGCCACGTCTTTTGATAGTAACGAGAGCATTGATATGGTTCCTTTTGATATTCGTTACGGGGTTGTTCTTACTGATCCAATCGGGCCATCAATTTTAAAGGGAAATTTTGAGATATTAGGTGAGGCCACGTACGATTATGTTTTAGATCAAGATCGATATGGTCTTGGGCTTTCTGCCCTCATTCGCTACAACTTTCTCACGAGCGACTGCTTTAAACCCTTTTTCCAGGTTGGTATTGGGGTGTACCATACTAATCTGTCAATGGAAGATTTTCCCAATGATTTTAATTTCCTTTCCCAAGCCGGGGTGGGGTTTAACTTGTTTATTAGTCCAAAAGTAGCACTTCAGGCAAATTTTGGGGTCCAGCATCTTTCTAATGCTAGTTTATATGAGCACAATGCCGGATTAAATCTGTATAAGGGTGGGCTGGGACTCGCCTACTTCTTTAAGTAACCATTCCTAAAAAGGCTTAAGCTTTTCTCCTTTTTATATTAATATAATAAGAATAGGGAGCACCTCCCCCTCTTTAGGACAAAAAGAGGGGGTTTTTCTTTTCCAAAAAGATATATTATCCTTTATTTTTTCCCTTAAATAAAAAAACAAAAAGTTATTCAAAACAACTTTATTCCTTGGAGGCTGGTGTTTGTCGAAAAGCGAAGGGATGAAAATCCTTATCATTAAGCTTAGTTCTTTAGGTGATGTAATACAGACGTTGCCAGTACTTGTCCCCTTGAGAAAAAGATTTCCTGATGCTAAAATTTCCTGGTTGGTTGAAGAGGAAGCCGCTGAACTCATTAAGGGCCACCCCCTAGTTGACCATATCATTATTTCACGAAAGAATAGATGGGTAAGAGCATTAAGCAACCCTGGCAAATTTTCCCAGATCGTTCAGGAAGGGAATGCTTTTTGTAAAGACTTACGGTCGTGTCCATATGATTTTGTTATTGATTTTCAAGGTTTATTAAAGAGTGGGATACTGGTAGGGATTTCCCGGGGAAAACGAAAATTGGGTTTTGCGCCTGTTCGAGAAAAGGCCCATATTTTTTTAAACGAAAAAATCCCTTTTCCCAAAACCCCTCTCCATGCGGTTGAGAAATATCTTTTTTTGATTGAATCCTTGGGATGCTCTGGTGTGAATCCAGAATTTTTTATTCCTATTCGACAAAGCCATCGAGATCGAGTATTAAAGTTTTTTCAAGAGAACGAGATAACCCTTGATAAACCTCTTATACTTCTTCACCCTGGTACTCGGTGGAAAACAAAGTTGTGGGTTGAGGAAAAGTGGGCAGTTTTAGGTGATTGGCTCCAGCAAAAGATGGGGGCGCAGGTTATTTTTACCGGAAGCGTAAACGATTTTTCTTTGATCGAACGGATTGCCGGTAAGATGAGGTTTGCTGCGATTAACACTGTCGGCATGTGGGGGTTAAATGAGCTGGCATTTTTACAAAAGCAGGTTGATGTTGTCATTATCCCAGATTCAGGACCCATGCACTTAGCTTCTGCCATGGGAACTCCGGTAGTTGCATTATTTGGTCCTACTGATCCAAAACTTACTGGTCCCTATGGCGAAGGCCACCGGGTTATTATGAAAGCAACCGAATGTCAACCTTGTTTTAAGCGGAAGTGCTCTTCCAATGAGTGCATGAAGGAAATAACGGTAAAAGAAGTTTGGGAGGCTACAGAAACAATGCTTGCTTGTATCAATAAAACAGAAAGAGGAGGGAGGCTATGTCATTAAGTAAAGAGTTGCTTAATATTTTAGCGTGTCCCAAGTGTGTGCGCGAGCCAGGTTGTACTGGCGACCTTGAATACCAGGAAGAAAAACAACAACTCATTTGCCGTCATTGCAACCTTGTATATTTGATTAAAGACGACATCCCGGTGATGCTTGTTGATGAAGCCGTACCCTTGCAAAAGTAGACAATTTTTAAAGGAGTTTTAAAATGGTCAAAATGGATGTATATTTAAAAATACTCATCACGGTAATAGCTATTTGTCTGTTTAAAATAGCTTTCCTTACTCCCCCGAAATATTCTTATGCCCAATTTCCTTTTGGTTCTTCCAACACCCCGGTTGATGTTAATATTAAATCTATTGATGATAATGAAATAATTTTTTCCCGAGAAGGAGACCTCGTGATTGGGGGGAAACAAGGACCAAAAATTTTTGAAAAAGGAGCCTGGGTTGTAAGGATAAAAAAGGAGTAGGACTTGACAAAAAAAATGAATAGGATAAAATTTATAAATTTTGGAGAAGAAGAATGAAAAGAACATTTCAACCGAATAATTATCGCCGCAAACGGACCCATGGATTTAGATCTAGGATGCAAACCAGAGCTGGTCGATTGGTTTTAAAAAATCGAAGAGCTAAAGGAAGAAAAAGGCTAACCGTTTGACCATTGGTTTTTCTGATAATTTTTTTAATAACTTTAGCATCATTAATTAAGAAATTGATGGGTGCCGCCATCTTTTTAGCAAAGAATGCCCTTCTTTGATGGGAGCTTTTAGGTTTAAAAAAAAAGAACGGATAACGAGAAGATCGGAATTTCTCAAAATATTTAAACAGGGCATCCGATATAACACTCAAAATTTTTTGATCATTATTTTTTCCGGTAACAATGAACCAATACGGAGATTAGGGATTACGGTTAACAAAAAAGTGGGGGGAGCAGTAAAAAGAAATCGGGTGAAACGTTTGTTGAGAGAATTTTTTAGATTACACAAAGAGCAATTACCAGAAGCGAGCGACATTTTATTCATTGCTAAACCAGGTTCAGCTTATCTAAAATATTCTGCTCTTTCTAAAGAAATGGTTGATTTTTTTAAGCGCATCTGACCTACGCAAGCCGGATTTAGCCTGTTCATTTTTATGAAGAATATATTCATTTGTTTTATTCGTGCTTACCAAGTATTTATTTCGCCTTTCTTTCCCCCCTCTTGCCGGTTTGCCCCTAGCTGCTCGCACTATACTATTCATGCGATTAATACCCATGGAGTTTTTTGGGGAATAAAGTTAGGGCTTTTCCGGGTCTTGCGATGTCATCCGTTCCATCCTGGGGGATGGGACCCAGTACCACCGGTTAAATAACAAAATTAAATATTGGGTTAGGAGAATTAATGGATAAAAGGGTTCTTGTGGCGGTTGTTCTCTCACTACTGGTGCTCGTTTTATGGGATCGTTTTTTTGCTCCGCCAAAAAAGCAGCTGCCACCAAAAAAAGCAGGAGAAACAGTTGAGACACCAATGCCTGAAAAAAAAGTCGGAGAAGTTTCAGAAGTAAAAAAAATAGGATCCTATCCTTCGGCTTCACAGAGTGTTTCTATGCCTGAAAAAGAAGTAACGGTAGAAACCCCTCTGTATACGGCGGTGTTTTCTTCTCAGGGCGCCACGTTAAAGCGTTTGTCTTTAAAAAAATATTTTGACCAGTTGGGAGAAAAAGGTAAGCCCATCGAAATGGTTTCCGGTAAAAAAAGCGGGGAATACCCTTTAGGGCTATCGCTGGTCTGGGAAAAGGGGATTGAGTCTCTTGATATTCCATTTGAGTCTGACCAAAAAACTTTACGCCTTACCGATGATAAAGATAAAGGTGAAATAATATTTTCGGGAAAAACTTCAGAAGGGGTGCTCATTAAAAAAACTTTTGTTTTTTCTCCAAAAAATTATTTAATTGAAATTATCGTTGATGTTTCTTCCCCATCCTCCCTTTCTTTGCCTCAGGGCGCAGTAATGACTTGGGTAGAACAGCTTGATCCTAAAAAAGATTATAACTCGAGTCTTGGTTTTATCGGCCCCGCGGTGTATGTGGATGGAAAGGTTAATGAAATAAAAGTAAAAAAACTCACTGAAGGCGGCAAATCCTTCTATCCCGGGGTTCGGTGGGCGGGATTTGAAGATAAATATTTTTTGGCCGCTTTTTTGCCCAACAACCAGGGCTTACTTTCTGCGGAGGTCATTAAAACCGATAAAGAATCAGTTCTTATTCATTGCTCTGAAAAACTAAAATCTTCTCCGCGAGGGGGGAGTTCGCTTTTTTCTTATGGGTTTTATTGTGGCCCGAAGGATATAGATATGCTGAGATCTTTGGGAAAAGACCTTGAAAAAGTTATTAATTTCGGAATGTTTGACGTTATTGCCAAACCCCTCCTCTATATATTAAAATATTTAAATAAGTCTACCCATAACTATGGCTGGGCCATCATTCTGCTTACAATAATCTTAAAGGGTGTCTTCTTTCCCCTTACCCACAAAAGCTACAAATCAATGAAGGCTCTAAAAGACCTTCAGCCCCAGATGACAGCCTTAAAGAAAAAATACGGAAATGACAAGGAACAACTTAACCGAGAATTACTCAGTCTATATCGGACCTATAAGGTTAATCCCTTGGGCGGGTGTCTCCCGATGTTAGTACAATTTCCTATTTTTATTGCTTTTTACTGGGTGCTTTTAGGTTCTATTGAGTTAAGACATGCCCCTTTTATGCTATGGATGAAAGACCTTTCAGCCTATGATCCGTATTATATCACCCCAGTGTTGATGGGGGCTTCGATGTTTATCACGCAAAAAATGACACCGACCACGGGTGACCCAACTCAAGCAAAGATGATGCTCGCCATGCCCATTGTTTTTACCTTTATGTTTCTAAAATTTCCTTTGGGCCTGGTTATTTATTGGCTGGTAAATAATATTCTCCAAATCTTTCAACAACTTTATATTGATAAGCGAGTCTCTTAGGAGGTTAAGATGGAAACGATCGCATTTGAAGGTAAAACCATTGATGAAGCTATAGAAAAAGCGGTTCAATTTTTTAATGCCCCCAAGGAAAAGCTCAGTATCGAAGTTACTTCAGATGGTTCTCAAGGCTTATTTGGGCTGATTGGTTCAAAAAAGGCTAAAATTACGGCTAGTCTCATGCAAGACCCCGTGGAAGAAAAAAAGGAAAAAGCTCAAAATTTTTTAACAGAAATCCTTCGACTGGCAGAAATACCAGGTTCGGTACGGTCCGAAATAATTGATAAAAAAGTTTTTTTAACCATCAAGGGAGATGGAAGTGGACTTCTTATTGGGAAAAAAGGTCAGACCTTAGATGCCCTTCAATATTTAATTAGTAAAATGGTTAACCAGAAGCCAGAAGACCGAATTCCTATTATTGTGGATACTGAAAATTATCGGCACCGACGGGAAGCCAAATTAATAATTATAGCCCAAAAATTGGGGAGTCAAGCAAAACGACAGAAAAAATCAGTCGCTACTGAACTTTTAAACCCTCAGGAACGCCGTGTGATTTACCTTACCCTCCAAAATCATCCTGACCTTACGGCGAAAAGTGAGGGAGAGGGGAAGCTAAAAAAGGTGATAATTTCCCCTCGGAACCTTGCGCATAGAGCATAAACGTTCTAACGCCAGACCCATGGATAACCACGATACTATAGCGGCTTTGGCCACTCCCGTGGGGATTGGGGGAATCGGGATAATAAAAATAAGTGGTCCTTTTTCACGAAAAGTAGCAGAGCGAATCTTCCAAAAAAAAAATAAGATCAATCTGTTATTGAAACCTTACCGCCTCTATTTGGGTGAGGTAATAAATCCTTCCTCTCAAGAAGTGATTGATGAAATTCTCCTTACGTACATGCCTGCCCCAGCCTCTTATACTCGAGAGGATGTAGTGGAGATTCAGTGCCATAGCGGGTATTTAATTTTGGAAAAGATTCTTAATTTAGTTTTAAGCCACCAAGGGGTTCGTTTGGCTGAGCCGGGAGAGTTTACCCGCCGGGCATTTCTCAACGGACGGATTGACTTAACCCAAGTCGAAGCCATTGTCGACCTTATCCAAGCTAGGACAGGATCAGCTCTGATGCAGGCAGCGTCGCAATTGGGAGGCATGCTAACAGAAAAAATTTACGGGTTAAAAAAAAGCTTAATCTCATTGATCAGCCATATTGAATCAGCGATTGATTTTCCGGAGGAAGAAATTGAGATTTTCGCAATTGAGGAAGTATTGGGGAGGTTAAAAGGTTTGCAAGACGAGCTAAGGGAGCTCCTTTCAACGTATGAAGAAGGAAAGCTTTTTCGCGAAGGGGTTAAGACTGCTATTATCGGACGGCCAAATGTGGGAAAGTCGAGTCTTCTTAATGCGTTCCTGGGAGAAGAACGAGCCATTATTAGTCATTTGCCAGGAACCACCCGGGATACGATTGAAGAAAATATAAACATTTTTGGAATACCATTAACTATTATCGATACCGCGGGACTTCCGTCTTATACCATAACTGACCCGATTGAAGAGAAAGGGACCAGCCGGACTCGTGACAAGGCTTCTCAAGCTGACTTGGTCTTATTCGTTCTTGATCAAAGTTCTCCCCTTACGGAAAATGATCAGGCAATTTTTGAAGAGTTTCAGCGAAAAAAGATGGTTATCGTGCTTAATAAAGCTGATCTACCAGCAGCATTGAATCCTTCGTCGGTTCCTCTGGCATTAAAGAATAATCCGGTGGTTTCGGTTTCAGCTAAATATCACCAGGGTCTTGAGGAGCTTAAAAAAGTTATCCATGGCTTGATTATTGAGCGGAAAGAAATCTCTTCTCCACCGGTTTTTATTAACCGACTGCACCATAAAATTGGCCTTGAAAAAGCAGCTGGAGGGATTAGCCAGGCGATAAAAAGTCTGGAAGCAGGCATGTCTCAGGAGTTTATTGCGGTTGATTTAAAGTGTTCGCTTGATTCCCTTGGGGAAATAGTGGGTGAAACCACTACGGAGGAGATTTTAGACCAGATTTTTGCTGAGTTTTGTATCGGAAAATAGGAAAAGTTATTATGAAAAATTCCACCCAAAAACCAACCATTGGGATTACGATGGGCGATCCGGTTGGAATTGGGCCTGAGATTATTGTTAAGGCCTTAGAAGAAAACTCAGTCTGGGATGCCTGTTTACCTTTTGTCTTAGGCGACTGGGAAGTAATTGATAAGACGTTGAAATTGCTTGGTTCTGCTTTAAGGTTACGTTCGGTCAAAGAGATTAAGAAAGATAATAAAAAAGAAAAGACAATAAACTTACTTGCTTTATCAAAATTAAATCCCGACCAGATTTCTTTTGGGAAACCAAACAGAGGTACTAGTGATGCTATGGTAGGTTATATCAAAAAGGCAATCCACTTGGCTTTAGAAAAGAA
>Ga0208980_10002512_pt1 | contig 11076 bp, 5 predicted proteins | sample WetSurMetagenome_3_FD_187993 | JGI IMG/M metagenome (GOLD analysis project Ga0208980, IMG submission 187993) | Wetland microbial communities from Twitchell Island in the Sacramento Delta, sample from surface sediment Aug2011 Site A1 Bulk (version 2) | ecosystem: Environmental > Aquatic > Marine...
CGACTGGATCGTCGCCCACGTCCACGGCGGCGCCACCTTCACCAGCCCGCGCCCCTCCTCGAACGACAGCCGGTGCCGCAGCGCCTCCAGTGCGGCCAGCACGCCCGCCTCGGCGATCCCTGTCACCCCGATCGAGCGGACTGTGACGTCGTCCCCCGCCTGTGCCGCCGCCTGTGCCGCCGCCGGTACCCCCGCCTGTGCCGCCGCCAGTCCCCCCGCCTCCTTGCTGTTGAAACATCGAATTGCCCAAAAAGCTCCGGCTCCCGGAATTCAAGCCCCATGAAAGTGCCGGCGACCCCTTCTGGGAGGTAGCCGGTTGAGCTGACTTCTTGAGCGCAAAGGCTGCGGGATTCTTCTCAGGCCTGTGAAGCTCTCCCGTGGTGCGCGAGTCCAATCCGGCGGGATCAATAGTGTAAAAAACCACATTGGATCTCTTCGCGGAATTCAGAGTGTTTTTGTAGAGTGTGTCGATAATATCAGCGCTGAAATATCCGGATTCGGAAAAAAGCAGCACGGATTTTGAGCCCTTGAGATGCTCAACAGACAAATTGAGCGAGTGAAGGGCACGGAGAAGATTCCCCAGTTTGTATCCCTTGTTGGAAGATGGAGCATCCTGCATCGGCCAGTTTCCCGCACCTCGCCGCGTGTCGGTCGACAGGCGCGGATCCGGCGACATGTCGGCGCTGGACACCGCCGGCTGGGCTATCGCTTTTAAAATTTCCTCCGGCTCGCGGGTGAAGTTCTGCAGAATTTTCAGCGAATTGTCGTACGAAGCCACTGCGAACAGATCCTGGGGTCTCATGTGCTCCCTGACGAATTTTTCGGCTGAATCACGTGAACGCTTGATATGCGCCGGTGTAATGGTGCTGTCGTCGAAGATAATCAGCACGGTCTTTCCTCTTTGCAGGTCATCCTCTTCCATGGAAGCCAGACCGAGAGAGGGATTGCCCGGCTCAGCGGTAACTTCATCGAAGCTTATAATTTCCTGCTCCTTCCCGTCTTCGTAGAGCCGGAAATCTTCCTTCTTGAGGTTAGGCACCGGCTTGCCCTTTTTGTCCAGCACGATCACTTCAGCCGTCACCAGCTCTACATCCACACGCAGACTGAAGGACCGCCCGGACTGGGCAGACGCCTGCCGCCCTGCCGGGTCGCGGGAATCAGGAGAGATAACAATTCCGCAAAAGCATAGACAACCAAGAAGAATTCGCATAATCCGGATTTTGCCTGCCTTATGGACGGACATAATTCTCCTTTTATGATTCGAAATTCGAGATCCGAAATTTGGAAGCTGAATCCTCATGGGATTTCAACCGCCTTTGTTACAGAACCTATTTTGCCCTGAGTGCTTTCACGCACAACGGCCTTGATCTTGTAGCGGCCCATTGGGAGCTTGAGTTCAACCCTGGACGTAAGGCCCTGGTCGAGGAGGCTGGCGTAGCTTGTCTCCAGCAGCCGGAACTCGATGGATTTTTCCACCCCATCGATGTAGCGGTCATTTTCATCAAAGGCCACCAGAACCATGCTGATCAGGTTTTTGCGCCTGGCGTCCTCGTCGAGGAAATGCAGGCCGCGAATGCTTATATTGGTCAGGAATGAGACTCCGTATGTCGAATCATCCTCCTGGTAATAGTTGTAAGCAAGGTTGAGGGGGATTTCATTGAGATTGCCGGGCGCCTGCAGGGCTTCCATGATATCTTCCTTTTTCCGCCTTTCAAAAGTCATCTCCTCCTTGGGAGCGTAGTATCCCTTGCGATAGGAAAGCTCCAGCCCCGGACGCGATACTTCCAGCCTGATGCGGCGATACCGGCCGTCTGCCTTTTGCGAAGGCATGGCGTAAGTCAGAACATAGTAAGCGGATTGCCTGTGGACGATCTTTTGGAGCCCTCCATACAGGTCATTGTTATTATGGAAAAAAAGACCCCCCGTTTCGCTTGACATTTGAAACAGCGGATCCTCCTGCGCCAACTGGTCTTCCCGATAGAAAGACATTTTCTGGCCAGCAATCGACGCATCGAGGATATTTCCCTCGCTCGCCGAAGGAAAGTAGGTATCCAGTCCGCGGATGTCTACGCAGTTCAGAACAACTCCCGAACGCAGCGCGAGATCGACAACCTCCTGGAGCTGAAAAAATACCGGCGAGGTGCTTTGAGCCAAAAAGCCGTCGGAAAACAGAACCAGGCTTTTGGTAGCCTCGAAATGTCTCAACGATCGAAGGTGTTTCCGGAGGGTGTCCAGCAGGCTGTGCGTCAGGTAGTCGGATTCCTGGATATGCCTGGAAGCCTCCATCAACACATGATTTTTGGCAATTTCGATAATCCTTTCCCTATCCTCTTGGGAGTCGCTTTCGGTATTCAGGTTCAGGCATCTGATGGCCTCCGCAACAGCTACTTGCAGAGAGGGATCCTGAGCATCCATGGATGCACCCCAAGCCTGGCGGTCGGAAATTCTCTGCGCCTGCAAATCGGTAAGATCGGGGCAATCCGACTGTATGGCTACGGCAAGATTCAGCTTCCCAAACATTTCGTCGATTTCCTCCAGGAGCCTCTGCTTGTCGTCGGAGAACGGATACCGCACCCGCCCGGAACCCGACAGTATGGTGACCTGGTCCATAGGGCCAAGGTCATTTTCCACAAAACTGGTCACCGCCTGGATCATCCGCGCATAGCGATCGTTTGACTTGGCCGTGATGTCATCAATCACCAGCGAGATCAGTCTGGGACGACTGGAGCCAGGCGTCATTCCGGTTTGGGCGGAAGGTCTTTCCTGGGTTTTCGCCGCCTCCGCCGGCGCGGGTTCGTAGGATTCCATGGCAAAAGTCTGAATAGCCTGAGGCTTCCCCTCTTCAAACACCTTGAAATCATTCGCGGTCAGGTCGCCGACTGGATTCCCGTTCTTGTCCGAAACCGTAACGTTGACCACGATGACGTTTACGGGGACTTTGAACGTTGTCGGAGCCTTTTCTTTTTCCTCTTTTTGATTTTTTTTATTCTGAGCCGGAAGTTGAGAGCAGAAAAGCGCCAAGAGCAGAACAATGATTGGATATCGCTTTAACAATGTCTTTGGCCTCGTCAGAGTTCGGTTGTCGCCGGAGAAGTCGGCCATGACTGATAGGTAGTAAAATCATATCAGCAAAGGCGCCTATCATAAAGGAAATCGGTGAAGAAAAGGGACCGCGACCGAATCGCAGACAAAAAAACGCCACGGATTTCACAGATTGCGGGCGTGAAATTCGTGGCGTTTTTGCGCAACGGTTAGCCGAGCTTGCCTTTGCTTTGCAGCAAATCGGCGACCTTTCTCAATCCCATCTTTTCGAGGGTGGCTCTCGTCGGGTAGCCGTTATCCGGGTTATAGCCCTCGAATTTGTAGAACCGGGTTTTGAAATCCTCGACCTTGGCCCGATCCAACGTGCGGCCGGCGCCCGTGCCGTATTCCCATTTGCCGTTTTCGTACATCGGCAGGTGCGCCCCTCTGGATTTCTGGGTATAGAGGTAATCGGGGAACACTTCCATATCCCGGTGTCTGCCCTGCAGCACCCAGATGGATCGGTCCAGAGTATAGATCTTGTGCCCGATCTCCATGTAGTCTGCAAACGTCAGCTTCTTCCCGGTAATGGCATTCCAGAATTTGGGTTCCGCCTGGGGTGTCGGGCCCCGCCTGTCGGCCGTATTGTTGGTGATGCACATCGGCCACCGCCAGCCGCAAAAACCGCCGGAACCGACCCAAAATTTTTCATAGTGCTTGACCCAGGCGACTTGTTTGACTTTGGAGTCCGAGTAAATCCCTGTGGGCCCGTCGCTGTAATCCACCATAAAGATGTCCCCATTGTAGGGCTCCATCGCATCGGTATACAGCTTGGCGGCCTCTTCGGCAGTCAGATAGGGATCTCCCGAATTTGCCATCCAGTAGAGAGGATAATTGGCCATCATATGCAGCATGAGATCCCGTTCTCCCAGAAGCGAAGCGAAACCCCACTCCGCCTCGACCCTTGCGTCATAGTGATCCGCGGTGCCCCAGTAGGGCAAAGGCAGCACGCCGCTGGCGACATCCTCTTTGTAAAGGCCGTATTTTTCCGCAAATCTGGCGCAGCCTTCAGCCAGGTCGTTGCCGACGCCCTGGCGCAGAGATATCTGCCTCATGAGCATGTCGGCATAGCCCATGGTGTTGGCCTGATCCATCGGAAGATCGCATTCGATCTGCTTTCCCTTCCCCAGGAGCCCTCTCTTGTAGAGCGACTGGATGTAGCTCTGAAGAGGCATGAACTGCCAGTGGCCAAGACCCCATTTCTGCATCAGATCATTAGCCTGCCGGGAAAGTTTCTGAGTGCCCTGGACACGGACAGCCATGGTGCCTGCGCAGACCGATTCGTTGCTCTCGCCGCTGGCCAGCCGCATACGGCAACCCCTGGGACAAGAGGCGCAGGCTGCGGCACGCGCCGGCACGAGAGGGAGCTGGCCATTGAGCACGTTGCCTCCGCTGGGACGTCCGCTGATCAGCATATATCCCTGTTTGGCAAACCGCTCGGGCTCCCTCGGATTGTCTACATCCCATTGAAACTGGCGGAACCAGAGCCTGGCGTCCATATAAGCCTTGGGATCCGCAATGGGGACGCCCCCTGTGCCGATGGCGCTGATCGCTTTGAGTTTCTTGGAGCCGAAAACCCCACCGAAGCCGCACAGCGCTGCCTGAGACCCGGGGCCGTGCAGCAGGCAGCCGAGCCGGCTCAGGTTTTCTCCCGCCGGTCCGCAGCAGACAACCGCCGGGATCTGTGTGGTAGAACCGGCGTCCAGATCTGCCCACTCGCCGTATTTCAAACTGGGGATGACACGCCTTGCGATTTCCTCCTGCGTGTCCCAGGTATCCATGCCCCATACTCCATCGGCGCTTTCGATCGTGACCTTGTCGTTGATGATATTGATCCACACAGGCTTGTCGGAGGCGCCTTCAACCGCTATCCCGTCCCAACCGGCGAATTTCAGCTGGGCCGTAAAGCGTCCGCCGAAGTTGCTGTGGCCGAACCACTCGACCGGGTAAAGCATGGGCCCCAGGCCTTGCACTTCGGAGCGCCCGGAAGCGGGCATGAATGTTCCGGAGAAAGGGGTGGCCATGATGATAACGACATTCCTGGGATCAAATGCCGGGAAAGGCAGTTGATCGCCGACCAGGTCGAAGAAAAGTGCGGATCCTATGCCGTGGCCTCCGCCAAACTCCTCATACTTCGCCGTATCGATCGTGCTGATGGTCTTCGTGGTAAGGTTGACCCTTAGGATTTTACCCGTATATCCACCTGTCATATTTACCTCCCTATTCCTTGGGTTTAGGCATCGGCGCTTTCTTTGCTTTCGCCTGCGCTGCAATTAAGGGTGGTACAACCGTGGCGTTGTCAACCAAACCCAGATTAAGATAGTGTTCGTTCCTCAAGTTTACATCGTAGCCTTCCGTTTCCTTCTGGTTCGGCGCTTCCGCGACGAACTTGATGGCCTTCATCGGGCAGGCTTCCACACAAGCCTGCTTGCCGCCAGGTCCACCCTTTTCATTCCAGTAGGGAGTGTCGAGGCAAAGATCGCATTTTGAGGATTTCTTGGTGATATGGTTCCATACGGTTCTGTGGGGCTGCTGCGGGCAGGCGCCCAGGCAGGTCTTGCAGCCTATGCATTTTTTGGCGTCGATTCTCCGGATATTGCCGTTTGCAGCATCCACATAGGCAGCTCCGACCGGGCACTGGTCCACACAGACCGGCATTTTGCATTGACGGCAGGGCGCCATCTTGAGGTCATTGGGGAATTTTCCGAACGAGTCCTGGATAATCTGTATGCGCGCAAGCGACAGATTTTGAACTCCTTCATGAACCATCGAACAGCTGAGCATGCAAGTGGTGCATCCGATGCATTTCTTGCTGTCATAGACCAGAAAACCCTTGGAAACGGGGTAATCGGCTTTGGCTGCCGGGATTGGGGAAGCGGGCGTTGCCACGGCCGCGGTCGCGGGACTGGTTGCTATCAGCGCATCCACCGCCACAACCGTTCCGCTGGAGACCAGGAAATCTCTTCGGGAGAATTTCTTTTGGGCAGAGGCTTCTCCACTTTGAGCTTTTTTGCCTTCGGGCATAGGCTTACTCCTTTGTTGTTATGATTTTGAATTCGTTGCAGGGCTAAAACCCATAAAATGTCTACCTACTACTCCGCTAATGAGGAAGGCATGTCAAATTATACCAGATAAAATTTAATTTCAACAAGAATCCAAGTAACGGATCCCAGGCGAGAACGGCGATATTTCCCGGATACCGGAATGGGCCCTCGCCGGGAATAGCGGCACTTTGTGAGCCGGGTCTAAAATCAAGCTTTTGAGAAACTTATGTCGACAGGCAGCTCCAGGATCAGTCTCATCCCCTCCGGATATCGATTGCCGTTGACACACGCTCGCATTATGTTACACATTGGAAGAGGTATCTGCGGATGGGGCGCAGCTATTTGGAAAACTTCGTTCCGGGGAAATCCCCTATTTCAAACCGAGGCCAAAGATGACAGGTGGATATGCAGGCAAAATATTGAGGGTAAATCTCACCAGCAAGACGATCGGAACGATCGACACTGCAAAATATGAAGAATTCGGCGGCGCCCACGGAATAGGCGCAGCCATTTTCTTTGATCTTGTGGGTGACCAGCTTCCTTTCGATGCATTCGATCCCAGGAATGTCATGACGGTGATGACATCACCCTTTTCGGGCACCTATGTGCCCGGTTCCGGCCGATGCGAAGTGCAGGGACTCGCGCCCATGTATTATCCCATCGAATGGTACAGCCACAGCAACTGGGGAGGACGCTTCACCGCTCAATTGAAGTATGCAGGATGGGACGGTATCGTGATCGAGGGCGCTTCCGATGAACCGGTCTGGATCAACATCGTCAACGACAAAGTCACGATCGAAAAGGCCAGCGCCGGATTGTGGGGAATGGATACCGCCGACACCCAGGAGGAAATCTGCAGGCGCGTCATGCCCGAGGCCAGATACGGCGAATGGGCGGAGCTGGATAATGGATATTCGACCCAGATCCCCGCAGTTGCCTGCATCGGTCTGGCAGGCGAAAACCGCAGCCGGATTGCCTCCATTGTCCACGGCGCGGGCAGCAGCGCCGCACAAGGCGGATTCGGGGGCGTCTGGGGGTCCAAAAAGCTGAAGGCGATCAGTGTCATCGGAACGGGGAGCGTGCCGATCACGGATCCCAAAGCACTCATGGATGCCAGGCTATGGTTCAACCAGTTCCAATGGAATGTGGACAAGCCCCTGGATCCGGTAATGGAATCAAGGTCCTTCATGCTTTTCAACGGCGCCCCCAGCGGAGGCAACACCCACAATATGAGTATCCCGCTGGAACCGGCCCGCGCGGCCGCCTGCGTATCCTGTCCCAGGGGATGCCGCATGAGACTGGCCGGCGGCAAAAGCAATGAAGCGGTCTGCGCCGGCACCGTCGAATACATGAGCCTGGAAGGCCCCCGCATCGACAAAATGAAAGCGACCGATCTGCTGCACGCCTATGGCATCAATCACTGGCACATTGCCGGCCCCAGAAACTATATCAATGCCCTTTACAAAATGGGGATCCTTGGACCCGGGAAGCAGATCGATTGCGACCTGCCCATGGAGCGGTTCAATACGCTGGAATTCACCGAAGCGCTCATGCGCAGAATAGCCAGACGCGAAGGGATAGGGGAAGCCTTGAGCGAGGGCCTTGCCCGGGCGGCGGTGAAATGGGGCCGCTTCAAGGAAGATCTTTCCAGCGGCGTCCTGAACCTGCCCTATTGGGGCTCAGTGGAGCACTACGATCCCAGGATCGAAGTCGACTGGGGTTACGGATCTCTGCTTGGCGAGAGGGATATCATGATGCATACCTTCAACTATCCCCTCCACTGGATGCCCACGGCCATGATAGGAGCGGGAGTGGAACCCTATCTTTCCGCGGAGAAAGCGGTCGAGATGGCTTCCAATGCCATGATCCCATATCAGGGCGACCCGTTCATGCTGGATTACGGTGAAGGCCCCACCGGCATCTATTCGGATCACAGGGTCAAACAGGTAGCATGGCACAGGCATTACCAGAGATTCTGGATAGACTCCACCGGCTTTTGCGGATGGCGATGGCCGATGTTCTTCACAAACAACACCGTGAACAAAGCGGGAGCCACACCCGAAGCGGAGCCCAAGTTTTACAATGCCGTCACAGGCAAAAACATCACCTTTGCGGACGGCATGGAGATCGGGCGCAAGATTTGGAACCTGAACAAGGCGATCTGGGTTCTCCAGGGAAGGCACCGGGATCAGGAGGTGTTCCCCGACTATATTTACGACAAACCATCCCGGGCGCATATCATGCCGGCATACGAGAACGGCAAGTGGAGCTATGCGGCGAATGCGGGCCGCAAATTGGACCGGACCCGGTTTGAAGATTGGAAAACCAGGTTCTTCAAATTCGAAGGCTGGAACCCGGCCAACGGCTGGCCCAAACGAGATACCCTGGAAAGCATGGGGTTGAAGCGGGTCGCCGACACGCTCCAGAGCAAAGGCAAATTGGGATAGCCGTCACTTCAAAAACGCCACGAATTCCCCGGATTGCAATATCGCGATCCGGAGGGTCCGTGGCGTTTTTTTGTCTCCGGCAAAAAAGTTCTTGCCTGTTTGATATTATTATGATATCACTTTGATAACACACATTGGAAAGGCGACACACCATGACTACTGAACAGTTTTCACAGAACAGAGAACGGACCGTAAAGGTTCAAAACGGATGGATGATGCTGGTGCTGCTCATTGCTTATCTTATCTGCAATATCGGGCTGCTGATCACATCCATCGCCGCCGGGACTCCGAGGAGCGGGCCGGTGATTTGGCTTTTCCTCCCGTCCCTTCTCCTCCTGGCAATATGGGCGATTTGTTTGAGCGGGTTTTTCACGCTGCAGCCCAACGAGGCGCGCGTGCTGATTTTATTCGGGAAGTACCGGGGGACTGTGCGTGACAGCGGCTTTCACTGGGGCAATCCGTTTTATTCCAACGGGCCGCGGGGCATCGTGGTGCCATCTTCGGGTTCCTCTAAAGACTCGTCGTCGGCCACAACCATTTCCGGCTTCGCTACGCTCATGATGCAGTCCAGGAAGGGCTTGCGCCGGAACAAAATTTCTTTGCGGGCTCGAACTCTGAACGGTGAAAAGCTGAAAGTGAACGACAAGCGCGGCAATCCGATAGAAATCGCCGCCGTCGTGGTCTGGCGTGTCCAGGATACGGCCCAGGCTGTCTTCGACGTGGACGACTATGTGAAGTATGTCCAGACCCAAAGCGAGTCGGCGCTGAGACATTTGGCCAGCCAGTATTCCTACGATCACGGCGAGGAAAATGAAATAACGCTCCGGAGCAATAGCGCTGAAGTCTCAGCGGGACTCAAATTGGAACTTGAGGAGCGCTTGAGCCGGGCGGGAGTTGCCGTAGAGGAAGCGCGGTTGACTCACCTGGCCTACGCGCCTGAGATTGCCCAGGCGATGCTGCGACGGCAGCAGGCGGAGGCCGTTATCGCTGCCCGGCAGAAGATCGTCCAGGGCGCGGTCAGCATGGTGGATCTGGCGCTTAAGGACCTCGCCGATAAGCATGTCGTGCAGCTGGACGACGAGCGGAAAGCCGCCATGGTAAGCAACCTGATGGTGGTGCTGTGCGGCGAGTCTGAGGTTCATCCCGTCGTCAATACCGGCACGTTGTACTCTTGATATCGGGCTCGAGGCGATGGACAACAGAAAGTCATTTCTACTGCGGATTGATCCGAAGCTTTGGGCCGAGCTGGAGGGCTGGGCTGCGGACGATTTGCGCAGCATCAACGGGCAGATCGAGTATCTGCTCAAACAGGCCGTGCTCAAGCGAAAAGGACGCCCGAGCCGCGAAAATCCCGGGCAAGGTGAATAGGAGCGGCCTTCCGGCCGCTCCCCAAAAATCAGGGCTTACCTTGGTACGAATACCGTTGCGCTCAGGTCTTCCTCCCAGCCAGATGGCGTTCCCTCGAGATGCGTCGCGGGCCGGTAGTACTCCTCCAGCTGAGCGTAGGGAAACTGATCCTGCATGAAGAATTTCTTCCGCAACACCACGGTGCGAAATTTCCTCTCCTCGAAGGCCTTGCGAATCTCTTCCTTCAGCTTTTCGCCCGGCTCGCCCGGAGCAAGCCAAACATCATAAATCGCCCCCCAGAAAGCCCATTCCTTTTTCCCTGCCAGCGTTAAAATATACGGATCGCATGGGGCAAATACGGGTTGCTGCAGGCTGCTGAATAAATCAACTTTCATCCTCAGGTCCATCGGCGCCTGTTTTGAAGGAAGGCCGTTTTGGGGGAAATAGAAAAGCTGCATGACAAAACCCGCCAGCAGCGCCAGGACGAGCACCGAAGTCCGTTTTCCCGCTGTCATGGAGAGACCTGCCGCCAAACCGCAGCAGATCGCAAGGGCAGCCGCAAGTGGAACGATATTGTTGGGGCCTCCTCCGATCTTGAACCGGGGGCCCAGGGCCGCTGCCGTCAGTCCGGACAGAAGAAGCAGGCAAAACAGGGCTTTGCGTTCCCCGTTCCCGCCCCGATATAGGGCCCCGATCACACCTATCGACAACACAGCCCCGATGCTGAGCCTTCTCAGCAGTTCGCCCCGGAGAAAAACATGGATGCTTTCCTGGGACAATGGGTGCGCAAGCGGCATTCTGTATAGGTAATAAAAAGACCATCCGTCGGCAGGCACAAGAGTGAGCAACTGACTCACGAGCACGGCTCCAAGACAGAAAAACCCCGCCTTGCGGCTTCGCGGGCGCCCTGCCGCGAGGCTCCATAAGGAAAGCGCAAAGACCGGAACGATCGCCGTCTGCTTGGTGAGAACCGCTGCCGCCGCGGCCACGGCGGCTAGTCCCGCCGACCTGGCGCTGCCTTCGTCCGCTCTCCAGATGCAATAGGCTGCCGAAATGGCAAAGAAAACAAAAAGAGCGTCCGAGCGCCCGACGTCATAGGCGAACCCGGCAACCCGGTACATCGCGGAAAACAGCCCGGCCGCCGCCCATGCGGCGCC
>Ga0208980_10002513_pt1 | contig 11075 bp, 9 predicted proteins | sample WetSurMetagenome_3_FD_187993 | JGI IMG/M metagenome (GOLD analysis project Ga0208980, IMG submission 187993) | Wetland microbial communities from Twitchell Island in the Sacramento Delta, sample from surface sediment Aug2011 Site A1 Bulk (version 2) | ecosystem: Environmental > Aquatic > Marine...
GGCCAGGAGGGTCTTCTTTGCAAACGGAATACACCATCATTATTCAAATGACAAGTTTGCACCCGGTTTTTCTGAAGATTTTTTTGCGGTGCTTGTGAATGGAAGTGACCCGTCATTGCTCCCTCTTAAGGAAGGGCAGGATGCCGGAAATCTTATTGCCATCCTGACGCCCGCGATTTTTGACCCCGATCTGTACCCGAGGAAAGTAAACCAGTCTGAGGGCACAGACCTGATCACTTCATCGGCAAATAACTTTTACGAAGGTGTCACCCAGGAAGAGGTCGAAAGGTATTATGCCGCCATGGCAGATCATTCCGATCCCAGGCCAGTATCATGGGGACTCAATACTAAAGTCGTAAAAGCCGGTGGCAAAGTCACAGAGATACCTTACAAAAGCGGAGGTCTCTACGGCCCTGCCATTGACCTGGTTATCTCATGGCTTGAGAAAGCAGAGAATGCCGCTCTCAGTGAGATCCAGAAAAGAGAGCTTGGATTGCTGATAGACTTTTACCGGACCGGAGACCTTAAGACATGGGACGATTACAATATTTTATGGGCTGGAAACGCCGGTCTTTCTGTCGATTATATAAACGGATTTATTGAGAAATACGGTGACCCGCTAGGTATGAAAGCAACCTGGGAAGCAGTTGTTGAATACATGGATGCTGAGGCATCGAAGCGCACTGCCGTCATTACTGAAAATGCGCAGTGGTTTGAAGACCACTCTCCGGTTGATCCGCAGTACCGGAAGGAAAAGGTTACAGGGGTGGCTGCAAGCGTAATTAACGTCGCAATGCTTGGCGGCGACTGCTTCCCCGCCTCTCCTCTGGGTATCAACCTGCCCAACTCCAATTGGATCCGCGCTGAGACGGGTTCCAAATCTGTTTCACTCGCAAACATTACTGAAGCAAAAGACATTGTCTCAAGAGGCAGTGGTCTGCTTGAAGAGTTTGCATATGATCATGAAGAGATTGACAGGGCATTGAAATACGGATCTCTTGCAGATGCCCTTCATACTGACATGCATGAATGTATCGGACATGCAAGCGGGAAGCTGGCTCCGGGCACTGACCCGAATGCATTGAAAAACTATGCTTCCCCGCTTGAAGAGATGAGGGCTGACCTCTTCGCACTTTATTATGCGATGGATCAGAAAATGGTTGAAACAGGACTGATGCCTTCAGATGAGCCTGCTAAAGCTCAGTATGATAACTACCTGCGAAATGGTCTTATCACCCAGTTGGCCCGGATAAAACCCGGAAAGGACATAGAAGAGGCTCACATGAGATGCCGCTCAGCGATAGCCCGCTGGGTCTTTGAAAAATGCCTTGACGGCAAAGTAGTAGAAATGGTATCACGCGATGGGAAGACTTTCGTGAAGATCAACGACTATGAAAAGCTCAGGGTCCTTTTCGGCGAGATGCTGAAGGAAGTCCAGCGTATAAAATCAGAAGGTGATCTTAAGGCAGGGAAGAGCATGATCGAAAATTACGGGGTAAAAATTGACCCCGCTCTTCATTCTGAAATAATCTCACGGTATGAGAAGCTCAACCTTGCACCCTACACCGGTTTTGTAAACCCGGCGCTCGTGCCGGTCTGTGATGCAAGTGGTAAAATTATTGATGTAAAGGTTGAATATTGTTCTGATTTTATGGGACAGATGATGGAATACGGGAAGAAGTATTCTTTCCTGAAATAATACCGTATCAATAATATTTTTTATTCACTCGGTCAGTCTTTTTCTTTTCGGCAAGCACCATGTAAACAAGGTAAGAGGCTGTGATAATCAATAAAACGATAATACTGTATTTGATAATCAGACCGATATCTTTGCCGTCCAGTGGAGCGGAAGGGGGTTTGACCGAATGGCCGATGTCAATCCCAAAGAGGTTCTTTACGAAGAAGAGCAGAAAGAAAGAGAGAAGGCCGGCTGCCACAGGTGTCGTTATCCAGCCTGAGGCTATGCTTCCAAGTACTTTAAGATTTATGTTTCTGACCCCCTTGTAGAGGCCTATTCCGAGTATGGCACCGACTATTACCTGGGAGCTTGAAACAGGCACGAGAGGTATTCCCGGAAGACCCATCTTTACCAGGAAGGCGGAAAAAGAGGAGGAAGAAAAGAAAAACAGCACAAGTGACTGTGCCAGAACGACTACCAGCGCTGCTTCGGGCGAAAGCTCAAGCAGGTTGTTCCCAAGGGTCTGTATGACCTTCTTCGAGTAAGTCACTATTCCGGCAGCAATGGCTATGCCTCCAAGGAAGAAAAGCTGCTGGGCTCCTGAGAGGGTAAATATCCCGAAGTCCGCTGCCTGCAATTGTACACTGGGAACAAATACACCCATGACGTTGGCAATATTATTAGCACCGAGACTGTAAGCTCCGAAGGCGCAAACGATCAGGAGGCCGGTTCTCAGGTAAGATTCATAAAACAACAGATGAACATTAATTCTTTTTCGGATGACTTTGACCAGGGGGTAAAGCCCATAGGCGAAAATTGCTCCGAGGATCGGACCGGTCACCCATGAGCTGACGATGACAACCAGTGACTTTGTATCGACGGAATTATTCGTAAAGAGGCTCCATCCGATTATAGCTCCTACGATAGCCTGTGTGGTCGATACAGGCAGTCCGGCCCGGGTCATTAAATAGACGGTTATACCTGCTGCCAGGGCTACAGTGAAGGCACCTCCGATGGCGTTCACTGATCCTAATCTGCCCAGCGTGTCGGAAGCGCCTGCTCCCTGCACCACGGCACCGATTATTACGAAAACAGCTGCAATAACTGCCGCCCTGGTGAATGAAACCATTCTCGACCCGACAGCTGAACCGAAAATATTGGCAGCGTCATTCGAGCCAAGAGTCCAGCCAAGGAACAAACCGCTGGTGATATAAAAAATGATCATATTTTCACAGCATTTGTCTCATGGCCATTGATTCCAGCAGATCGGCCGCGTCCTGTGCGGTATCAGAGATACTCTCTATATGATGAGTTATATAACGCAGGTGCGCTTTCTCGGCCAAAGAAAGATCATTCATCTCATGAAAGACTTTTTTCTTCAGCTGTAATCCAGCCTTGTCCGTCTCCCTCTCGAAAAAGTAAACTTTAAGAAGCTTTTCCCTGACCTGGTCAGGATGCCTGAAAAATGCCCTTGCGGCCGGTACCAGCTCTTCTGCAGCATTGGCCGATACCTCAGATAAGGAAATAAAGTCATCGACGAGTGAGGCCGGAATGTGCGGTATCTCGATGTAAAACTCAAAGAGTGAGCCTTTAGCCGTATCTATGATCTCGTCAAGCTGCCACAGAAGCTTCACCATGTCACTCCTCTGCTGCGGCAGGATAGAATGGACAATCATATCATTTTCAATGCTCTTCTGGAGGGCATCTGCCTTGTTCTCTTGTTCATCTATCTTTTTCAGGTGGCTCTGAAAAGCATCCTGGTCACCTGTTACATAAGCCTTTACACCCTCCTTGAAGATCAGTATCCCGATCTCGATGGTGTCAAAGAATTCATCAATTTTTTCGGTGACCTCCCTTGTTGTACGTGTAAAAAGCGACATATGCCCGGGTTTGTGTTGGTTTAAACAAATATATCAAGAATAAGTATCGTGTCTGATCCTTTCAGAAATCAATAATTTTTTCTACCCTGTGATTTTTCAGATAACCCTTTATGATGACCTGGATATCACGGTTATCTGTTGCGTTCCTGATACAGTCGTGAACGGCAGTCAATCCAAAACCTACGTCATTTATATTAAAATACCCGTAACCGGCATATTTCCCGTTAATGATCTTCACCGCAGCTCTCTCTTCGCTGTCACGGCCCCGGTCTATGATGAAGAAATTTCTCTCCGTGAAGATAAACTCATCGAGTACCGCGATGGCTCTTTCATTATATGATGCCGGTTTCTCTTCGCCGCAGCAGGCTCCCTGGCACAGGCTCACCTGCCTGTGGAAGCAAGGGCCTTCGGTCTCATACATGCCGCACAGCTTCTGACAGAGACCATGTTCGCTGATGATCTGCTCGAGCCGGGCTCTTACCCTCTCTTTAGAGCTGAACAGTGCAAGAGGTACCTCGTCGTCTTTTACATTACGGTACTCAAACCTGATGTACCCGTTCTCATCAGTATGGCTGTATATTCCCCAGCGGAAGCCTGTCCGGCGCTGGGCCCTGTTATACAACGGTTTCAGATTTTTTATCTCAGCCGACTCGAGAAGAAGAGCCACGAGCTCACTGCCTGTGCGCTCCCAGCTTATGTCAGCGATCACTGATCTCATCTCCATCTCCCTGTAAGAGGTATTGTTTGAAAGATGAGTGTTAACCCGCTGACACAGGTTGCGGCTTTTTCCGACATAAATTATCTCGTTTTTTTCATTATAGAAATAGTAGATGCCCGGCTCTTCAGGTATGTCAGCGATCTTCGTCAAGTCGAGTGCCGGATGCAGCTTTGCTGCTTTACGGTTTCTGACCAGGGCGCCATTATTCTGAACCCTGTCGCTTTCAAGCAGGAGTTCAAGCAGCCTCACTGTGGCGAGAGCATCTCCTGAAGCCCTGTGCCTTCCAAGAATTTCTATGCCAAGGTCTTTGCAGAGGTTCCCGAGGCTGTATGATTTGTGTCCCGGTAAAAGCTTCCTGCTAAGTGATACCGTATCAAGCAGCGGCCGCTTGAAATTGTATCCAAGCATACTGAATTCCTGTCTGATGAATGAGTAATCAAACCGTGCATTATGCGCTACAAAAATATTTCCGTCAGTGATCTCCACAATCTTTTTCGCTACTTCAAAAAACCGTGGCGCATCTTCCACCATCTCATTTGAGATGCCAGTAAGTGCAGTGATGAAGTAGGGTATGCTGCGCTCAGGATTGATAAGCGTTGAATACTCATCAACGATCTGGTTGCCATCATGGATGTAAACGGCAATCTCGGTTATCCTTTCAAGCCTCGCGCTTCCTCCGGTAGTCTCTATGTCAACAACAGCGTACACTCTTGCAGGAAATTACTAAGATAATTACTTTTAAGCCTACCTGGAATAATTCATAAATTTGCATTAATAAAAATTGCCATGGAATGCTTCGGTAGCTATTATTACCTTGACGGAAATATCTTGCATGCCGGCAGCGACAATGAACCTGTTGCAGCCGAAGTTGCTTTCTACGAGGTGATAAGAACGACCGGTGGAGTGCCTCTCTTCTTTGAAGACCACATGAAGCGCCTGTGCGACGGTATAGCAACAAGATATGATCTCAGCGATGATCTCTCCGGTACTATAGCTGAAGGTCTTGCCGCTCTTGCCAGGCAGGAGTTTTTCCCCGAGATTAATGTCAGGATTACAGTATCATTTACAGGGCAGGAATATTCGGTACATATCTGTTATATACCCTCTTTTTATCCAACTATGGAGATGATACACAGGGGTGTTCCGCTGATACTCTATCATGCCGAACGCCTCGACCCCGGGGTGAAACTGCTCAACAACCGGCTCAGACTGTCAGTGAATGAATCTCTTATAAAGAAAGAAGCCTATGAGGCTCTCCTGGTGAACAAGGATGGCTATATAACGGAAGGCAGCCGGTCAAATGTGTTCTTTATAACCGGAACGGGTAAAATATGCACAGCCCCTGACCGCATGGTTCTCCCGGGAATTACGAGGAAATATGTCATTGACCTGTGCCGGCAGGAGGGTTATGACCTTGTCTTTGAGGCAGTGAAACCATCCGGACTGGCTAACTTCCAGTCGGTATTCATTACGGGGACATCACCCATGGTACTGGCTGTGAGGAGCATAGATAATCACCTTTTCATGGCTGAAAATGCCATTGTGGAAAGACTTAGTCTCCTTTACCGGCAGTTGGCGGATGAAAGTATCAGGAAATACAAGTTTAATAAGAAGACAGATTAATATTTATCTTTGTACAAAAGCACTAATTATGGCCAGCGTTAAAAACCTTAAAAAAGATATTGATTTCCTTTTCTTCGAATTCATTTCAGACTGTTTCCTGTTCACCAGTATCCATACAGGAGAGAAGAGAAATGAGGTTCAGAACCTGATAGAGGAAGCTGTGAGCATGCGTAATGAATTCATTGACAGGGCTAACCACCCTGACGGCAAGGATAACCCGGTGCTGGTTAAAGCGTACTATGCTAAACTGGGCAAGGAACTGATGGAAAAAGTAGACGGCTATTTTGAAAAGCTGAGTGAAATATCAAAATCAAAGTGACAGGAAGTTTAAGGTCTTCAAATCCATTTTAAAATAATTTCGTCGCATTTCAGACATCTGCCTTCACCGGTCAAGCCGGTAAGAGAGGTGTGATACCCGTGACGTTTTATGACAACTGAGTGGCACGAGGGGCAAAGTGTATCAGATCCGTAATCAGTTCCGGTCATATTGCCCGTATATACGTAATCAAGGTATTCAGATGCGGTTTCCTTCAGAATGACTATGGTCTCCGCCGGCGTGGGAGGATCGTCCCGTTTATACATCGGAAAGTAGCGGCTGAGGTGCAGGGGTACATTTTTGCCCGCTGTGGTCGCTATCCATTCGGCCTCACGTTTCATCGCATCTACAGAATCATTAAGCCCCGGCAATATCAGGGTGGTTATTTCAAGGTGTTTTCCCGAAGCGGCAACATCACTGATTGCTTCCATCACTGGCTTAAGGGATGAGCCCGTGTATTTCCTGTAGAATTCATTGTCAAAGGCTTTCAGATCGATATTGAAAGCGTCCGTCACATCTATGAGATCCGCCAGCGGTTTCCTGTTGATATAGCCGTTGGTCACCATGACATTCTTTAGTCCAGCTGACGCTGCCAGCCTCCCAGCATCAATCACGTACTCGTACCAGATAACCGGCTCATTGTAGGTATAGGCTATGCCGATATTATCTGAATTCTTCCGGGCCCGGCTTACCAGTTCTTCAGGCGGCAGCCTGTAGGTGCCATTCTTTTCAATATGCTGCGAAATATGATAGTTCTGACAGAAATCGCACTTCAGGTTACAACCGTAGGAGCCCACAGAGATGATGTATTTCCCCGGATAAAAATGATAGAGCGGTTTTTTCTCAATCGGATCGAGCGCATAGCCTGATATGATGCCGTAAGTGGTCAGGGATATCTTTTCGCCGGTGTTCTCTCTTACACCGCACACTCCGGTGTCACCACGATGTATGAGGCATGAATGAGGACAGAGAAGGCATCTCAGACTGTCAGTGTTTTCATATTTCTCATAAAGCTTCGTCATATGGTCTTTTGATCTTATAAATTTAATGCTATTTTTGCTATCAGCAGTCAGTTGAAACTGTCTGTGCACTGTTTCGCGGACTATTGAAAAAAACCTGACCTATGACTACCAGAAGAAACTTTGTAAAACAATCAGCACTTGTCGTGACTGCCATTCCACTTATCAGCAATGAATTATTTGCGTCTTCCAGGGCATCCAAAAAGACGGGACTGGCTTTGTATACCATTCGTGATGAGATGGGCAAGGATCCTGCCGGTGCATTGTCCAGGGCTGCTGAAATCGGTTTTAACTGGGTGGAAGCCGCAGACTATAAGGAAAGGAAATTCTACGGGTTCCAGCCGAAAGAGTTCGGCAAACTGGTCAGGAAGACCGGAATGGTGCCCCTCAGCACACATAGCCAGATCAGGCCTGAAAACGAGGATCAAACTATTGAAGATACTGCCGAAGCCGGTATTAAATACCTTATGCTTCCTTCGCTGCCCGGCGAGTGGATGGGGTCTGTGGACAACTTCCAGAAAAATGCAGATTACTTTAATAAAGTGGGAGAGAAGTGCAAAAAGGCTGGACTGAAATTCGGCTTTCACAATCACCAGATAGAGTTTAAGGAAATAAATGGCAGGGTGCCTTATGATATTCTGCTTGAAAAGACCGACCCGAAGCTTGTGATTTTCGAGCTCGATATTGCCTGGATCACAGCAGCCGGAAAAGATCCTCTGGCTTACTTCAGCAAATACCCGGGGCGATTTGAGGTTTGGCACCTGAAGGATCTTAGTCCCGAGAAGAATGATGCAACACTGGGGGAGGGTGTCATCGATTTTAAACCTATTCTTGCCAAAGCCAAAACAGCAGGAATGCAGTACTGGTTCCTTGAACAGGATAATTGTCGTACTCATTCCCCGATGGAGAGTATCGCAATAAGCCGCAATTATTACCTGAATAAGCTTCTTAAATAGTCTCAGACAGCTGTTCTGGCAGAACCGTGCAGTCCGGAGGCTACAACGGCCTCAAGGAATTTCATTCCCCTTACACCTTCGTATATTCCGGGATAATCAACCATTATATCATTGCTTTTACCTTCAGCAGCAGCAACGATATTCAGCGCGAAATTCCTGTAGAGGTTGGCAAAAGCCTCAATAAATCCCTCCGGGTGGCCTGCGGGGAGCCTGGTATGCATCGGTGCCGCCACTCCCGCGTCTCTGAAGGTGGTGCCGGTACGGTATATCTGAAACGGCTTGTCAGGCCACATGACAACAAGACTGTTGGGCTCCATCTGCCTCCATGTTATGCTCCCCTTGTTTCCGTAAACACGTATTGAGAGGTTATTTTCTTCACCGATGGCAATCTGGCTGGCGAGAAGCGTCCCGCTGATCCCTTTGCGAAACTCCAGGAATACATTGCCGTCGTCATCCAGTTTCCTTCCGGGGACCAATGTATGGAGGTCAGCGGAAAGTGCCGTCACTTCAAGTCCTGAGACATATTCAGCAAGGTTAAATGCATGAGTGCCTATGTCAGCCATAGCTCCGGCAATGCCAGCTTTTTCAGGATCTGCTCTCCATGATGCCTGCTTGTTGCCGGTGGTCTCAACAGGGGAGGAGAGCCACCCCTGGAAATACTCGACGGTTATCTTTCTTATCTCACCAAGGTCCCCGCCCAGTACCATCTCCCGGGCTCTCCTGACCATAGGATACCCAGTGTAATTATGTGTCAGACAGAAGAGCTTACCTGTTCGTTCCACTGTCTCATGTAGGTCTATAGCTTCAGCCACGCTCATGCATAAAGGTTTGTCGCATAACACGTGGAAACCGGCCTCGAGGGCCATTTTGGCAGGTCCGTAATGCAGATGGTTCGGGGTGACAATAGCTATAAAGTGTGGCCTGATATCATCAGGAAGCCTGCTCTCCCTGTCGATCATTTCCTGCCAGCTGCCATATATCCTTGAGCTTTCGAGCCCTTCCCCGGTGCCTGTTATTCCTGAAACAACGGGGTTACTGCTGAACGCACCGCTGACAAGGTCAATCATACCGTCAAGGCGCGCTGCCATTCGGTGCACCGGCCCTATCAGCGAGCCTTCGCCGCCTCCGATCATACCCATTCTCAGCTTCATGATATATTATTTTTATCCTCCGGATCCAAACCTCTTGTTTCAATACCGTTACACTTGCAGAACTCTTCCACAGCACTGAGTACGGTGGCGGAATGTTCTGGATAGTAGGCTCCAAGCTTTAATGTCACTCTGTTGTCTTTTGTGCAGAAGTCTATTTCAAGTGGCTTGAAATCAACATAAGCGAGCGTTGAAGATGTGAAGATGACGGGCGGCTTCAGCAGGCTCTGTCTAAGCAAAATTCTCTTTTCCCCCACATTGATATACCTGTCCGTAAGGCTAAGGCCTGAAGCCAGCAGCCACAAAGAAAAAAGGAAGAGAAATAAAATTGCTATCCATGCAGTAGTTACGGAGGCAGCCGTGCCCCTGATACTGACCATGAACCAGATGGTGGCGATAAGACAAATTATTCCAAGTGTAATTCTCAGGATCTTTCCGAGTCTTGTATTTTCTTGCAGATCAATATTATATCTTTTATCTGTCACCTTCATTCCTTTTATGCAAGTTACTGATTTCTGGATATTGTGGTTTGCCGTTTTAAAATGATTGCATCGTTTTGTTTTACGCGGGATTTTTTTACTTTTAAGGTTTGTAACGAACTTTAACCTCCCGTAAAATGAAAGAAGAAAAAAGCAAAATCACAAGGCGGTCGTTTGTTGGCACTACGGGTGCTGCGATAGCCGGCCTGACTATTCTTCCCAGCAATGTCATCAGCGGCCTCGGCTATAAAGCCCCCAGCGACAAGCTCAACATAGCAGGTATTGGTGTCGGTGGTATGGGAAATCACAACCTGAAGGAACTGAAATCGGAAAACATTGTGGCTCTTTGTGATGTTGACTGGGGCTACTGCAAGGGCAACGGGGTTTTTGAAGAATACCCGGGAGCCAAATGGTTCTGGGACTGGAGGAAGATGTATGACGAGTTGGGTAAATCAATTGATGCAGTTGTTATTGCTACTGCAGACCACACTCATGCCCTTACTGCCGCCAATGCAATAGCCATGGGCAAGCACGTTTATCTGCAGAAACCTCTCACTCACACTGTCTACGAGGCCAGGCTGCTTACGAAGCTTGCCGCGAAACATAAAGTTGCGACACAAATGGGCAATCAGGGTGCGTCAGGAGAAGGTATAAACTTGATTATGGAATGGCTGCAGAACGGTGAGATTGGCGATGTAAAAAAGGTCGAAGCCTTCACTGACAGGCCGATCTGGCCTCAGGGCCTCAACAGACCGGCAAAGGGTGAATGGCCCCCTGAAACTCTTAACTGGGACCTGTTTATCGGCCCGGCGCCGATGCGTCCATACCACAGCATCTACACCCCTTGGAACTGGAGAGGCTGGTGGGATTTCGGAACAGGCGCACTGGGCGACATGGCGTGCCATATCCTTCATCCGGTATTCAAGGGCCTCAAATTGAAATATCCTGTAAAAGCCGAGGGAACATCCACCCTTCTTCTAACCGATTGTGCACCCAATGCCCAGATGGTTAAAATGGTGTTTCCGGAACGCCCTGCACCCAAGCAGGCTAAGATGAAGTTTCCTGAGGTTGAAGTTACCTGGACGGACGGTGGCCTGCTGCCAATGAAACCAGAAGGATGGCCTGAAGGCAAAGCCTATGATCCCGATGGAGGAGTTATTTTCCACGGATCAAAGGATGTCCTTATTTGCGGTTGCTATGGCAGGGATCCGTGGTTGCTCTCAGGCAGAATACCAAACGCTCCCAAGACTGAGCGCCG
>Ga0208980_10002514_pt1 | contig 11072 bp, 10 predicted proteins | sample WetSurMetagenome_3_FD_187993 | JGI IMG/M metagenome (GOLD analysis project Ga0208980, IMG submission 187993) | Wetland microbial communities from Twitchell Island in the Sacramento Delta, sample from surface sediment Aug2011 Site A1 Bulk (version 2) | ecosystem: Environmental > Aquatic > Marine...
GCATAACCACGCTTGTAGTCGAACATCAGCCAGTTTGCATCACCGAAACACGGCCCGTTGAGGTTATCATTATGTGCCTCCTGGAAATTAAAAGACTGTTGCAGCAACCCTCTTTCTCCTGCAGAGCGCAGCTGCCTTGAATTGCGTGCTGCCGGTTCGAGATCAGTGAATTCCGTCTGTCTGAAGCCTGCGTTCTGCGTATAATACTCCCAGTCGCCATATTCACAGATCAGCAAGGGTTTGTTTTTCCTGTAGTTCTTCCAGTAGTCCGGTGCTTTAGCATGCTGTCTGGCAGGGATAAAGACATCGCATATCGTATCCATCCAGCTGCACGTGCAGTTATTCCCGTAAGGCAGTTCATTCTTCACTGTCTGATGGAGGCTGGTAAGGAAGCTTAATGGCATCAGCGTCTCATTAAGGGAAGACTCCCACATCACAATTGAAGGATGGTTTCTGTCGCGACGGCACATCAGGCGGGTGTCACGAAGGGAGTTCTGACAGAACAGCGAGTCTCCCATGAACTGCCATCCCGGTATGGCATCAATAACAAGGATGCCAAGCTCGTCACAGGCATCCAGGAAGGCCGGGGCGGGAGGGTAATGTGAGCAGCGCACGAGATTGAACCCCGCCTCCTTAATTTTATAAGCATCACGATATGATGCATTATCCGAGAGGGCATAACCCAGATAAGGGTACTCCTGGTGCCGGTTGGTGCCTGTAATATCAACAGCAATGTCGTTTAGCAGCAACCCCTTGTCAGGAGTTATCTTTACTGACCTGATTCCTATACTTGTTTCGCCGCAGTCAATGACATTCCTGTCGGACTGCAATTCAGTCCTGAGTGTGTAAAGAAAAGGCTTTTCAGTCGACCACAGAGCCGGCTGCATCACTCTGATTTCAGACATAAGGCGTTTGCTCAGCCCCGGTTGCAGCTCAATTTTTTCGGAGAGTGACCCTGACACTTCTTTGCCGGCAGCATCAAGCAGGGTATTTTTGAGGATGAATGACCTTGGTATCCTGTCATCGTTGCGCACCTGGACGGAGACAAGGACAGTAGCGGCATCATCACTGACCTCGCGGAAGCCGGTAATAACGCCACCGCCGAGAAGTGTGTCAGCTTCAGGAACGGAGGTGATGTGCAGCTTGTCAGTTACCAGAAGTGATACATTACGGTAGATACCGCTGTAATAGAGGAAGTCAAGCTGGGAAAGCGGCTTGCCCGGCGGTATGGTTGGGTTATCACGGTTATCGACTCTGACAAGAATCTCGTTCTCACGGCCATAATTCAGGTCATGCGTCAGATCGACATAGAATGGAACGTACCCTCCTGAATGACTGGCTATTTCAGCTCCGTTAAGATATACTATGGCATCATTCATGACCCCGTCGAAGAGAAGCCCGGTGCGATGGTGACGGTCATGGCGAGGCGCCCTGTAGAGTTTCTTGTACCAGCAGATCCCTGTCCACTGCCTGTCTGTTGCAACGAGAGGTTCAATAAAGGCCGTGTGCGGGAGGGTAATATCTTCCCATTTGTGATTGGGGAAATTGCCCGGAAGAATTTTATCCATATTCGAAGAATCCTGTCTGATAAACAGCCAGTCGTGATTGAATGAAACAGGGAATCCGGGTGACTGCTGCCTGCCACACCTGGCGGTGAGAGCTGCCAGAATCACCAGCGTGTATGCAAGGACTATATATAATTTCTTCATTATATTTCGTTGAAACCTGAGACAGGATGTGCATAAGTAATTACATCCCTGCCGGTTATTTCTTCCTGGCACAGGATAATCAGCCTTTCGAGCACATTCCTGAACTCCCTTATATTACCCGTCCATTTGATTTTCTGGAGCTCGGTGATGGCATCAGGCTTGATTCTCTTCTTCCCCATACCGTACTCGTTGCATATGAGCGTGTTGAAATAGTCAGCGAGAATGGGGATGTCTTCACTTCTTTCATTGAGTGTTGGCACATGTATCAGAATGACGCTTAGCCTGTGGTAGAGATCTTCCCTGAAGGCGTTCCGGTCTATCTCGTCCCTTATATTCTTATTTGTTGCAGCTATGACCCTCACGTCGACATGTATATCCTTGTCTGATCCGACCCGTGTGATCTTGTTCTCCTGGAGAGCCCGGAGTACTTTTGCCTGGGCGGCGAGGCTCATGTCTCCCACTTCATCAAGGAAGATGGTGCCGCCGGTGGCCTGTTCAAACTTGCCTATTCGCTGTTTTATAGCTGAGGTAAATGATCCCTTTTCATGACCAAAAAGCTCGCTTTCAATCAGTTCTGAAGGTATGGCAGCACAGTTGACCTCCACGAATGGTCCCCTGGCCCGGTTGCTTTTCTCATGAATCTGGTGGGCGACAAGCTCCTTGCCAGTACCATTGGCGCCGGTAATTAGCACCCGTGCCTCCGTGGGAGCCACCCTGTCAATCATCTCCTTTACTACCTTTATGGCCTGCGAATTACCGACAATCTCGAATTTTTTGCTGACCTGTTTCTTAAGGACCTTTGTCTGTGAGATGAGGGAACCTCTTTCGAGAGCGTTGCGGATAGTGATGAGAAGGCGGTTGAGGTCAAGCGGCTTTTCAAGGAAATCAAAGGCACCCTTTTTTATCGAATCGACAGCCGTGTCAATATTTCCGTGACCAGATATCATTATGACCGGTACATCGGAAGAAGTCTCCTGCAGTTTTTGCAGAACCTCAATGCCGTCCATCTTCGCCATCTTGATGTCACAAAGAACAACGTCAAACGATCCCTGTGAAAACATTTCTATCCCTGTAGCACCGTCTTCAGCAAGAGATACTTCATATTTCTCATATTCAAGAACATCCTTCAGGGTGTTCCTTATAGATTTTTCGTCATCAATAACTAATATCCCGGGCATTTCAGATCTGATTTATCCTTTGTATGTCAGCCACTTCCATATTTCCTTATAAGATGTTTTCTTGCCATACATGAGGATTCCGGTACGGTAGATCTTTGCAGCCATCCATATACAGGCAACTATAGTCACAAGCATCAGTCCCATTGAAAGAGCGATCTCCCATGCCGGGACGTCAAACGGTATCCGCGCCACCATCACTATCGGAGAGGTAAGCGGAATGATTGAAAACCAGAATGAGATTGAGCTTTCGGGGTTCTGCATCGTACCCATTGCCACGATAAGGCCAAGAATTATAGGAATGGTGACCGGCAGCATGAATTGCTGAGTCTCCGTTTCGTTGTCTACCGCCGATCCGATAGCTGCAAAGAGTGAGGCATAAAGGAGGTAACCTGTAATAAAATAAAATACAAAGGCGAAAATAATAAGACCCCAGCGCTGGTTCATTGCGCTGGCGAAGAGTGACTGAATCTGTGTCATCTGCGTTGCCGCTGGCGTGCCTGTACCGGCAACTGAAGGTTCAGCCTGGCCCAGGCTTTGTGGCAGCTGTTGCACCTGCTCGATTGTCTTTTCAGGCAGTATTTTCGACTGAACGACCGCAACTATGGCAAGGGTCAGCATTATCCAGATGGCAAACTGCGTGAGGCCTACCAATGCTATGCCGATGATTTTTCCAAGCATAAGCTGAACAGGCTTCACAGACGAGATAATCACCTCCACTATCCGGCTTGTCTTCTCTTCAATCACACCGCGCATCACCTGGGAGCCGAACATAAAAACAAGCATGTACATCAGGAAACCGCTTATATATGCCAGACCCATGGCAATTCCGGTGCTTGTCTCCTTTGATTTCCCCTCTTCATCAATCTTGATTGTCTGAATGTCGACATTTGAATTAATGGTTTTAAGTATCTCGTCGAGGTTCTCGATATTGTACCCCAGAAGCTTTTGTCTCTCAATCTCCTTCTCAAGAGAATTGGAGATATGGTCAAGCAACCCTATCGGCGGCTGTTTCTTGGATATAAGTTGCACGGCGTTGGGTACGGTGGTAACCAGGTCTGAGATATATAATACTCCGTAGTAGCCCTTTTCGCTGAAGGTACTTTTTATGTCACTCAGGCTGGTATTTGTGAGATATACAAATTCAGCATCCTTAGTATCAGGTATCACCCCCTTAAATAGGTCGCCTCCGTCTTCAATCACGGCAATTTTCTTGAAATCCTTATCATTGTTTGACATGACAAGGGCCGGAACCACAAATATCAGGGCTAGCAATAAAGGTGTCAACAACGTCATTATGATAAATGACTTTTTACGTACCCTGGTTACATATTCCCTCTGGATAATTAAAGATGTCTTGTTCATAGCTCAGTTCTTTGCAGCTTCACTGTTTTTCGTTTCGACAACCCTGATAAAAATATCATTCATCGATGGCAGGGCGGGATTAAAGGCTATGACCGTACCTGCTGCCGTCATCGACCTGATGATCTCATTTGTATCATGGGTGTCAGCAGCTTTGATGCGAACATTGCTCCTGCCTTTTTCAAAATGAGATCGAATGACTGAGAAGTGTTCATTTCCGGACGGAGTGACCTCACCGTCAAAGACGATGTCGAATTCATTTCCTGCCCATTCCTGTCTGATAGTGTCCACTCTGCCTTCAAGGATAGTCTTTGCCTTATTGATGAGTGTAATGTTGTCACACAGTTCTTCCACAGAACCCATGTTATGTGTCGCGAAGATTATTGTGGCTCCTTTCTCCCGCAGAAAAAGTATCTCATCCTTGATCTGCCTGACATTAATAGGGTCAAATCCCGTAAAAGGTTCATCGAATATCAGGAGCTGAGGTTCGTGTAACACAGTGGCTGCAAACTGAACTTTTTGTTGCATTCCCTTGGAGAGCTCCTCCACCTTCTTCCCCCACCAGTCGGTTATTTCAAGTTTTTTGAACCAGTACCTGAGGCGCCTCATAGCTTCGGCCCTGGTCAGTCCTTTGAGCTGAGCAAGGTACAAAGCCTGTTCACCCACCTTCATTTTTTTATACAGACCCCTCTCCTCTGGGAGGTAGCCAATTTTATAAACGTCTTCAGGTTTGATGGGTCGGCCGTTAAGCATCACGGTTCCGCTGTCAGGGGCGGTGATCTGGTTGATGATCCGGATAAGAGTCGTCTTCCCGGCACCGTTCGGGCCGAGAAGCCCGTAGATGCTCTTCTCCGGTACGCTGATGCTGACCCCGTCAAGCGCCGTCTGGGTAGCAAAGCGCTTAGTCACATTCTGTGCTTCAAACAATGGCATGGTTCTTTCCTCCGTAAAAAGTTAATCCCCGAAGTTCAAATATATAAAAAAAGGTTGATACGCACTTTGCATCGCATATCAACCTTCTTTTGCAGAAGTATTGTATCAGGTAAAGTAGTTCTTGACCCTGTCGAAGAAGCCTTTGTCATCTGCGTCAGGCTTAGGGACAAATGTCTGCGAATTGCGGTATTGTTCAATCACTTTCTGTTCTTCCCTGGTAAGGTTTTTAGGCACCCATACGTTGACGTTCACGAGCAGGTCACCCTTCCCGTAGCCGTTCACATCGGGCAGTCCCTTACCTCTCAGGCGGAGTATTTTTCCTCCCTGTGTTCCGGCGTCAATCTTGATCCTCACCTTGCCGTCAAGTGTCGGCACTTCGACATTGGACCCAAGGATGGCGTCAGGGATGCTTATAAAAAGATTGTAAATAAGATCATTGCCTTCGCGTATCAGATCCTCATGGGGCTCTTCATCAATCAGTACTATGAGGTCTCCGTTGATGCCACCACGGCGTGCGGCATTGCCCTTTCCTGAAACTGAGAGCTGCATTCCGGGAGCCAGGCCGGCCGGGATAGAAATAGGTATAACCTCTTCAGCCTGTGTTATCCCTTCGCCATAACACTTATGGCATTTTTTTGTTATGACTTTGCCTTCCCCGCCACATACGTTACAGGCAGCTGTAGTCTGCATCTGACCGAGGATGGTGTTCATAACCCTTGTGGTATGGCCCGTACCCTTACATGCTGTACAGGTTGTGATATCACTGTCTGAAGCTGCACCACTGCCGTTACAGACGTTACATGTCACGTATTTGGTCACCCTGACCTTCTTCTCAGCTCCTTTGGCAAACTCCTCAAGGGTCAGTTTAACCTTCAGCCTCAGGTTGGTTCCCTTGTTTACGCTGCGTGAGCGTCCGCCCCTGCTGCGCCCGCCAAATGCCCCACCAAAAGCATCGCCGAAGATATCCCCGAATGACGAGAAGATGTCCTCCATGGTCATGCCGCCGCCAAAACCACCACCCATGTTATTGCCCAGGCCTGCATGTCCGAACTGGTCATAACGGGCCCTCTTCTCATCGTTGCTCAGCACCTCGTATGCTTCAGCAGCTTCCTTGAACTTCTCCTCAGCCTCCTTGTTGCCGGGGTTTTTGTCGGGATGATACTTAAGTGCATGTTTGCGGTAGGCTTTCTTTATCTCATCCTTGGTAGACCCCTTGGAGACGCCCAGTATTTCGTAATAATCTCTTTTCGACATTTTTCTGCGTAAACGCTTTATTATTACTCGCCAACCACCACTTTAGGAAAGCGGATTACCTTTTCATTAAGGGTATAACCTTTCCTTACCACTTCCATGATCTTGCCCTTCAAGGCATTGTCTTCAACAGGAATGCCTGAGACTGCTTCGTGAAGGTCACTGTTGAACGGTTCATTCAGTACTTCAATCTCCCTGACGCCGTTTATCTTCAGGAAATCAGATATTTTGATGCTGATAAGCTCGAGGCCTTGCTTTACTGCGTCACAGTCCTCTGTTTCCTGCATTGATTTCAACGCCCTTTCAAAATCATCAACAACGGGCAACAGGCTCACAAGGACAGATTCTCCACCTGATTTGACAAGCTCCATCTTTTCCCGGAGGGTTCTTTTCCTGTAATTATCAAATTCAGCCGAGAGGCGAATATATTTATCCTGCATTTCTGTCAGTTTTTTTGTGAGTTCCTCTTCTGCAGAAGGCTTCACATCATGTTCTTCCTCCCCGGGTATTAATGCCGGCTCAGTATTTTCCATAGCTATATCTTCCTTATATTCAATTGATTCATTGGAGGGCACGGGTTCGTCGTGTCTCTCTTCGTGACTTTTCTTTTTCACCATTATAAAATATTTTTCTACTTGGCTATTTTAACAAAATGCCGGCCACAACCACAATCATGACAAAGTGTCAATTCAGAGGATGAAGGCAACAGCCTCGATCTCCACCAGGAACCCGTGATGAAGACCAGCGACTGTTATGATGGATCTTGCAGGCTGAATGGGGCCAAAGAAGTCTGCATAGACCCTGTTGATTTCTTCCCAGTACTTTACATCAGTCGTATAGATGGTGGTTCTGGTAATGGTAGTTATATCCCCGCCGCCAGCTTTCACAATGCTAAGGACATTATTCAGAGCCTGGAGTGTCTGTTCGCTTGCATCACCTGTGATCTTATCTCCGGTCAGTGGTTTTACAGGTAGTTGACCGGAAACGAATATCATGTCTCCCGCGACTATGCCCTGTGAGTAGTGGCCTGCCGGCAGCGGGGCGTCATATGTGATTATGTTTGTGATCTTCATGATTCTGATTGTCTCTACGGTCAATAACCTGTTTTATGTTTCTTTTTGCCCTGCTTTCCTGACCGGCCCTGGTATTTATCCTGTGGTCTGCCCTGGAAACGTCCCTGTGTCTTGCTCTTCGGCGGTGCCATTATCTCTTTGATATCAGGCATCCTGAAATTCTCAGGAGCTTTGAGCCTGCCGCCGGAGATATCATTGAGATCCCTTATTATCAGCTCGTCCGCCACCTGTGCCTTGTTCCATGTCAGGTAATCCTTCTTCATCTGGTTGAGAATAAGGGCTGTCAGGTACTCTTTTTCCTCACCGTCATCCATCGCCGAGGCTGCTTCAATAAGTGAAGGAACTATGCGGCCGTAGTGGGCATATTTTATTTCACCGTTATGATACGGAACCTTGTCAGGCTTGGCATCAAGTTTTGTCCTGTCAGGCGCAGGGTAGGGAGAGTCAACCTTCAGGTCAAAATCAGCGATTATCATCAGATGATCCCATAGCTTATGTCTGAAGTCCGTCACCTCACGGAGATTAGGGTTAAGGTTGCCCATTATCTGAATAATGGTTTTTGCAGCCCTGTTCCTCTCATCCGGATCTTTTATGGTTTTGATATGTTCTATCATTTTAAGAACATTCCTTCCATATTCCGGCAGGGACATCCTTTTTCTCTGTGTGTTGTAGTCGAAACTCATTCGTTGAAATTTTGCGCAAAGCTAATAAATATTTGTCTCTCAGAGGCCGAGAAACTGTATTGCCAGGCCGGAGACCATAATAACAGCGCCTGCAATGACATTGACATACCTTTCCAGCGGCCTGAGGTTAATCCGGCTCAAACCAAACCTGAAGGCGAGCACTATTGACATCATGGTGGTAATGGTAACGACAGAGAAGAGAAGGGATACCACAATGACGCCGCTCATATTGTTTTCAGCGGCCGGGTACATCACCAAAGGAATGAGTGGCTCGCACGGCCCGAGGATAAATATAAGAAAGAGGACCCAGGGGGTTACGTTTTTTTTGTCTTCCACATGAATATGCGAGTGGCCGCTGAAATGGTTGTGTTCATGCTCATGGTCGGAACCGTCTGTATGATGATGTGCATGAACATGCTTCTTTTTACGGTAAAGCGATCTTAGGCTGATCAACATATAAACAAGGCCAAAAGCGATAAGGAGCCAGGCTGCAATGTTACCCCTGAATGATTCGAAGAACTCCAGTCTTGAAAGTGAAATACCGGCAGCAATGCCAATAAAACCGAGAACTACAGAACTCAGAACATGGCCTAAACCGCAAATGAAGGTGATTAACATCGTCTTGCGGATCGTCCATTGCCGGGCCTCGCCCATAACAATGAACGGTATATAATGATCAGGCCCGATGAGTGTATGTATAAACCCTATGGTGACAGCTGTACCTGCAAGAAGTAAAGTTGAACCCTCCATTTTTAATCTGATTTTCTACAAAGTTAATAATTTCGCGGGATCATTTACCTGAACATTCTGACCCACATGTCTCTGGCATTTATGATTTCGCCAAAGCCTGTATTCGAAGTATTAAGCAGCCTTCGGGCATCCTTCACAAAGCGTATCATAGCATCATAATCGGCTGATTGCCTGAAGAATTCAGGATTGTCTTCAAATTCCGAGCATGGAAGTATGTAGAATTTTCGTTTTCCGTCCTCAGCAGGGGTGTACACCCATGTCAGGATATATCCCGCTTCGGTAATACAGACCTTATCACCTCTTTTTGTCAGCTCGAGGCTGACCATTACTCCTCCGTCTCTTCTTTCCTGGCGCTGGTTTGAAACGAAGTTACCCAGTGACCAAACAACGGGCTTTGTCAATCCTGTGGAATTCACAGATGCGGTCATAGGTTGTATAACGTGAGGGTGAGACCCGATTATTACGTCAGCGCCGCTTCTGAAAATGGCTGCCGCTATCTGTTTTTGTTCAGGAGAAGGGAGGGTGTCATATTCAATTCCCCAGTGGACTGACACGATGACAAGGTCAGCTCCGCCATCGACAGAAGCCCTTATGTCATCACCTATGCGTACCGTGTCAATGTAGGAGACAATTTCCGGAGGCGGAACAACTAATCCGTTGGTACCGTAAGTGTAACTGAGCAATGCAAGTCTGATGCCGTCCTTCTCTATCATCAACGGCGAGAGAGAGTCTCTTGCTCCACTGCTCAACCATGTACCGGTATGTCTGATATTCAGGCTGTCAAGTACCCTGATTGTGCGGGCAATCCCTTTTGGTCCGCGGTCGGCTGCGTGGTTATTTGCATTGGTAAGGATGTCAAAACCGGCATTCCTGCATGCCACTGCAAGCTCATCGGGAGAGCTGAAAGCAGGGTATCCTTTATATGGTTTGCCCCCCAGGGTGACTTCAAGGTTACCGATGGCTATATCAGCTGCACTGATCAGTGGCGATACATAGTCGAAAACGCTGTCGTAATAATAAGTACCTGTAGAATCATCGTAAGCAGAAGAAATTTGACCGTCATGGCCCATAATGTCTCCTGCGAACATCAGTACTATGACACTGTCAGCCTCCTGCCCGGCAGCCAGCCGGGGCACCAGCAGGAAAACAAAAAGCATACAGGTCCTGATAGATCTCATAAGCTCATGTGCAAGGGGTATCCTTTCCAAAATTAATCATAACTTAGAAACTGCAAAAAAGTTAACTTCTATGACGGGATTTATTAGTACAGCGTTGTTTACATATTTCCTTTTGCCGCTGTTCATCTTTATGGCGCGCATAATGGATGTCTCCCTCGGAACATTGAGGATCATATTCGTCACCAGAGGCATGAAAAGGGTGGCCCCGCTGTTCGGATTCTTTGAAGTGCTTGTCTGGCTGATAGCAATAAGCCGCATCATGCAGAATCTTGATAACTGGGTTTGCTATGTTGCCTATGCAGCAGGTTTTGCCACGGGCAATTTTGTGGGTATGTTTCTCGAAGAGAAGATTGCCATCGGCCACGAAATGATCAGGGTCATTACCCGCAAGGATGCAACCGCCCTTGTCAATGAGCTTCGCGATAGAGGATATGGCGTCACTTCTGTCACGGCTCAGGGCATTGAAGGAGAAGTAGCAGTTATTTATATTATTGTCCGCAGAAGCATGGTTCCGGAAGTACTTGATCTTATCAATGAATACAATCCCAGAGCCTTGTATACGGTGGAAGCCATAAAGTATGTCAACAAGGAGATCTTCCACAGATCGGAAGAAGAGCGGCAGCAGGGATGGCTTACGAACCCCATGAAGAAGATAGGCCGTAGATAAATCTATCCGGCGGGAATAATTTACTCAATGTAATAGAGGGCGAATGTACTGATATATGGTCTTGCCCGTGATGATGTTATGGTGAGCCGGATCTCATCTGCCTTTACGGCGGGAAAGGTTAACAATCTCTTATACCCAATAGTTGTTCCGGTAGTAACTGTGAACCACTGCTGGTCGGTCCGTGCTTCTATAAGGTACCTTTCGACCCTTTGTCCCTTGCTGATATCCTCCTGCAGCATGGCTATGTTGAATGTGGCCGCGATTGCAGGAACGAAGGAAGCCACTCCCTGC
>Ga0208980_10002515_pt1 | contig 11072 bp, 9 predicted proteins | sample WetSurMetagenome_3_FD_187993 | JGI IMG/M metagenome (GOLD analysis project Ga0208980, IMG submission 187993) | Wetland microbial communities from Twitchell Island in the Sacramento Delta, sample from surface sediment Aug2011 Site A1 Bulk (version 2) | ecosystem: Environmental > Aquatic > Marine...
CAGCGGCTCGCGCGGGTCCCGGGGCCCTCCGGCACCACGTGGAACAGGGCCTTGATGGGCTGGGGGATGGCGCGCGGCCTGCCTGCGAACGGACGGCTACATTCGTCGTGACGCCAGGAAAGCCATAAGAATAGCCACGGTGAGGCCTGCGATCGTCAGGTAGAGGGTCAGTAGGCCGAAATGCGCCAGGATGGTGGTGCTCATCATGGGACCCAGGGCGTTTCCCACGAAGCGCCCGGAATTGAGAAACCCAAGGGTGGTCCCTCCCCCTCCTTCGCCGGCAAAGGTTGAGATGACCAGCGGGATGACGGCCGCGATCATGCCCGTCTGGAGCACTCGGATCAAGGTGAAGCTGTAGACGCCGGTGCTGAAATAAAGAAGAACCTGCAGTGCCGCGGCTGACAGGCAGGCGATGGTGATGAGACGGACCAAGCCCCACCTGGATGCAAAGCTGACCAGCAGGTAATTGCCGACAATGGCCGTGGCCATATACGCCATCATGATGGTCCCGGCCGTGGTGATGGCCGCCTGTTCCATCAACTGGAAGTCCCCCAGGATGTGCGGCAGGATGCTGGGGAGAAACATGAGATGGATCGTCCCGACGATGGTGAGCCCCCATCCCCACAGAATCCCGCCCGTGAGCGGATTGCCCTGCCGGGGACTCTTGGGCTGAACGGGGATGTCCCGGACGTGGCTGTGGCAATACACCAGGGAGAAAAAGACCACGACCAGGGCGATGATGAAGGGTGAGTGGTAACCGAAAAGCGTTACGGCGTATGCGCCCAAAGGGGGGCCGATGAGCTGCCCCGCTGTCATGGAGTTCTGGAAGAGACTCAGGTATTTCGGGATCCTGTCCTTCGGGGCGGAGGCCGTGATCAGAACGAGCCCAATGGTGGAGACCCCGCCCACCGCTCCCTGGATGAGTCTCAGGGTGAGGAGCAGAGGCAGGCTTTCGACAAACCCCATGATGAAAAAGATGACGCCGTTGCAGAAAATGCCGCCCTGAAAGAGGAGCTTCGGTCGGATGCGCGTGGTGAGGCTTCCCCAGAAGGGGGCCGCCAACGCAGCGATCATGGACGTGGCACCCATGATCATGCCGATCCAGAGCATCGTCTCCTTCTCGCCATAGCCGCTGACTTTCAAGATGTAGAAGGGCATGAAGGACATGATGCAGTTGAAAGAAAAGGCGAGCCCGAACTGGGAGACGGCGATGAAGTAGATGCCCTTGGCAGGGTCCCCGGTTAGCGGGGCGTCCTGAGACGTCGAAGGCCTGACAGGATTCATGACGGTAGCGGCTCTTTCAGGGACTTGTCCTTGTCGAGGATCGATTCGGCCGGCTTCGGTGAGACCTTTGCGGTCGGAAACCACCGGCTGAAAGCCTGCCATACCCCCGGCCACACGCCCGACCAGATGTGCATTGAATATGATCGTGTAATCCCGGCAGCCGACGCCCTCAGCGGATCGCGCGGGTCCCGGGTCCTTCCGGCACCACGTGGAACAGGGCCTTGATGGGCTGGGGGATGGCGCGCGGCCGGCCCGTGGCGGCATCCACGAAGACCCACTCGGTTTCTCCCTGCGCCAGGACGCTCTCGTCGGCCTGGCGCAGGAAGCGGTATTTTCGCTGCGACTGCACGCGGCGCAGATCGGCCACCCAGGTCATGGCCGTCACCCCCTCGCCGGCGAAGGCCGGCCGCAGGTATTCGATCCAATGCGACCGCACGACCCAGGTCGCACCGGATTCGCGGGTCGCGGCCGTGCAGCCGGTGGACGCAGCGTGCCGATGGGCGGCCTCGATCATCCAGCGCACATAGTCGATGTTGCTGACGTGCCCGTTGGGGTCGGCCGCATCGGCCGGAACGCGGAAATCATACACGTAGACACCGTTCATGGCCGTTTCCTCATGGGGCATGGATTCTCCTTCCTCCGCGTTGGCCTGCCGCAACCAAGCGGGAAGCGATACTTTCACAGATGCCCCGCAAATTCAACCAGATTGCGCTTGACTTCGGCTGATTTTCGATTATGTTGCGGGGGCATTTAAATCCCTGAATGGAGAAAAGACTATGAAATTTGCATGGATTTCCGCATTGAGCGTTCTGACGGCCGTGACACCCGCCGTGGCCGCCGAGGCCCCCAAGGTGGCCCTGGAGACCGACAAGGGCCGCATCGTGCTGGAACTTTACCCGGACAAGGCACCGGCCACCGTCAAGAACTTCCTCGCCTACGTGGACGCCGGGCATTACAACGGCACCATCTTCCACCGGGTCATCCCCAACTTCATGGTCCAGGGCGGCGGCATGACCGTCAGCATGAAGGAGAAACCCACCAAGCCGCCCGTAAAGAACGAGGCGGACAACGGCCTGAAGAACCTGCGCGGCACCATCGCCATGGCCCGCACCCAGGTCCCGGACAGCGCCACGGCCCAGTTTTTCATCAACACCGTCGACAACGAATTCCTGAACCACAAGAACAAGACGCCCCAGGGCTGGGGCTATACCGTGTTCGGCAAAGTGGTGGAAGGCATGGATGTGGTGGACGCCATAACGAAGGTCAAGACCGGCAATCGCGGCGGCCACGATGATGTGCCCGTCGACACCCTCATGATCATCACGGCCGAGCGGGTAAAATAAACAGCCATCCGCTGCACGGATGGTTTTTTATTTGAGTAAGGCAAAAAGAGACAAAGCAAACGGCAGCGCAAAAGCGCTGCCGTTTGCTTTTTTCGACTCAAGCGCTTCACATGCTGTCGGACGGGGATAAAAGAGCCGCCTCGCCCTGGGCGGCGCCGTTTTCGCTATCAGAGGGTTGCTGGAACTGGGTGGCCACCATCTGTGCAAATCCGCCCCCCTGGCGGGTGAGTTCGCTGAACGTGCCGCGCTCCACGATGCGGCTCTTGTTGAAGACGAGGATCATGTCCGCGCTGCGGATGGTGGCGAGGCGATGGGCGATGACAAAGGTGGTGCGCCCCCGCATCAGGGTCAGGAGGGCCTGCTGCACCAGGGCCTCGGTCGTGGCGTCCAGGGCGCTCGTGGCCTCGTCCAGAATGAGGATGGGCGGATTCTTGAGCAGCACGCGGGCAATGGCGAGGCGCTGGCGCTCGCCGCCGCTCAGCGTGGAGCCCCGCTCGCCGATGCGGGTTTGGTAGCCGCGGGGCTGCAAGAGAATGAAGTCGTGGGCACAGGCGAGGCGTGCGGCCTCTTCGAGCTCGGCGTCGGTGGCGTCCGGCTTGCCGACGCGCAGGTTGTCGGCGATGCTGCGGTAAAACAGCATGCTTTCCTGAAACACCACCCCGATGTTCGCGCGCAGCGAGTCGAGGGTGACATCGCGGATGTCGGTGCCGTCGATGCGGATCGTTCCCGAATGCGGGTCCTGCTGGCGGTGCAGCAGGCCCATCGCGGTGCTCTTGCCGGCCCCGGTCTCGCCCACCAGGGCCACGGTCCGGCCCGGCTCGGCCGAGAAGGAGATATCCTCCAGGGCGTTGCGCTGGCGGGTGTAGCCGAAGCTGACGTGGTCGAACTCCACCCGGCCCTTTACCGGGGCGAGCGGCCGCGCGCCGGGCTTGTCGCGCACGGCGGACTCGATGTCCAGCACATCGAAGAACTCCACCAGGCCGTGGGCATCCATGAACAGGCTGTTCACAAACCCCACCACCTGGTTCATGCGGCCGATGAGATGCGTCGCGAACCCCATGAAAGTGACGATCTCGCCCACCGTCGCCTCGCCCTTCAGGTTGAGCCAGGCGCCCATGGCGAAAATACTGATGACCGTGATGGTCGCGACCGCGCCCTGCAGGACACTCACCACCGCCCACCAGTTGAGCACCGGGAACTGGGCGGAGAGCAGGCGCTCGATCTCCTCGCGCATCATGCGCATCTCCGCCGACAGCCGCACAAAGCTTTGCACCAGCACCACGTTGCCGATGGCATCCCCCGCCCGTTCCGCCATGTCGCTGCGCCGCGCCTCCACCTCCCCCTGGGCCGTCATGGTGCGACGCGTGACGTAGCCGGTGAGCAGCGCCGAGACCAGCAGCAGGATCATCAGCACCAGGGAGAGCCGCCAGTTAAGGAACAGGGTCATGGGCAGCAGCACCAGTATGGACACCAGTGTCGACAGCTGCTCCCGGAACATGGACAGCCACAGCCCGAAAAGGTGGTCCCCGCCCTGCAGCATGATCTTCAGCAGCCGGCCGGAGTGGGAGCTGCGGTGATAGGCCAGGTGCAGCTGCAGCACGTGCTCGAAGAATTGGGCGCTGACGTGGTGGCGCTGGCGGTGCGCCAGCCGGTCTGAGTGCAGGGAGACCAGGATCCCGGCAACGATGCCCCCCACCCCCACCGCCGTCCACAAGCCGAAAATCTTCGCGCCGTCTCTAAAAGTCGCCTCGGCCCCGCGCGCGGAAGCCTGGGTGAGCAGGTCGATGGCCTTGCCGAACAGGATGGGGTCCAGGAAGGGCACGGCCGCCAATCCCAGGTTGGCGAAGGTGAGGGCGAGCGCCAGCCCGCGCACGGGTTTCAGCAGGCCGAGCACCCGGCCGTAGACTTTCAGAAAACTCATCTGAGGCATGGCGGCAACGCTCCCGTTTCGAATGACATAAACAGTAACTGCTCAGGTGTTTAGGCTGAGGACTGAAGAATAATTAGAATCCTCCATGACACTGCCACCTGTCAACGTGTTTTTTCTTTCACATGCCGCTCATCTAGTGTATAGACCATCTCTTTTTTAGAAGTGGTCTCATAACCCCGTCTGACGTTCGATGGCGGCGTTGCAGACTTCTCGAAATGCTCACAACCTGGAGTGGTTGCTGCGCTTTCGAATCGGCCTGCGCCTTGCCCTCAGGCGTGATCCGAGATTGTGAAACCACTTCTATCAACCATGCTGGCCGCAAGGGGGCGCATATGAAAACCGAAAAAGTCGGGCAACGCATCAAAACCATCATGGGCAACAAGGGGCTGAGCCTCGCGGAGCTGGAGCAGCGGACCGGTCTCAAGGCCGAGCTGATCCGCCTGGTCGAGGAAGAAGATGTCTATCCGTCGCTGGGACCACTGCTGAAGATCGCGCGCGCGCTCGGCGTGCGCCTGGGAACCCTTCTCGACGACCAGGTGAGCAGCGACCCCCTCATCATCCGGCATTCCGAGCGCAGCCAGGAGTTGAGCATGCTGCGCTCCAAAAACGCGCCCGTGGCCCTTCGGTTTTATTCGCTCGGCCGGGGAAAGACCGACCGGCACATGGAACCCTTCTTCGTCGAGCTGCTGCCGGAGTCGGCAACGGAGAAGCACCTCTCCTCCCACGAGGGCGAAGAATTCATCGTGGTCCACTCCGGCCACGTCGAGATCGTCTGCGGCAAAGAGACCCACAGACTGGCGGAGGGGGACAGCATCTATTACAACTCCATCGTCCCCCACTATGTCTCTTGCCATGGCGCAACGACCGCCTCGATTTATGCGGTGCTCTACTTTCCGGACTGATGGCAGCGGGGAACAATCCATGATCGCAGAAAGTTTACACGCCGTGACCCTCGGACAAATCCTGGATCGAACCGTGGCGGCATTCCCGGACAACGAAGCCGTGGTCTACGTCGACCGGGATTTCCGGCTGACCTACCGCGAGTTCGGTGATCTCGTGGACCGCCTGGCCCGGGGCCTGATGGCGATGGGCATCCAGAAAGGCGAAAAGGTCGCCGTTTGGGCGACCAACGTGCCCTACTGGGTGGCGCTGCAGTTCGCCACGGCCAAGATCGGGGCCGTGCTGCTCACCATCAACACCAACTACCGCATCAGCGAGCTTTCCTACGTGCTCGCGCAGTCGGAAACCGAGAACCTGTTTCTCATCGACGGCTACCAGGACATCGACTACCTCCAGACGGTTTACGAGCTGGTGCCTGAGCTGCGGACCCAGGAGCGGGGGCACCTTGCGACCGCGCAGTTCCCGCACCTGAAACGGGTCTTCTTTCTGGGCCTGGAGAAACACCGCGGGATGTATTCCGTCCCGGAGGTCCTGGCGATGAGCGCCATGACCGACGCGAGCGCCTACCGGGCGCGCCAGGCCGCCCTCGACCCCCACGACGTCGTCAACATGCAGTACACCTCGGGCACCACCGGGTTCCCCAAGGGGGTCATGCTGACCCATCACAACATCGGCAACAACGGCTACTGGATCGGCGCCAACCAGCACTTCGGCCCCTCCGACCGGGTCTGCCTGCCCGTGCCGCTGTTTCACTGCTTCGGCTGCGTCTTGGGGGTGCTCGCCGCGGTGAACCACGGTGCGACCCTCGTCATCCTGGAGGGCTTCGACCCCGTGGCGGCGATGACCGCCGTCGAGCAGGAGCGCTGCACCGCCCTTTATGGCGTGCCCACCATGTTCATCGCCATCCTGGACCACAAACTCTTCGACAAGTTCCGGTTCGACAGCCTGCGCACCGGCATCATGGCCGGCTCGCCCTGCCCGGTCGCGGTCATGCGCCAGGTGATCGAGAAGATGTACATGCGGGAGATCACGATCTGCTACGGCCTCACTGAGAATTCACCCGTCATCACCCAGACCCTGATCGGCGACGACATCCAGCGGCAAACCGCAACCGTGGGCCGCGCCATGCCGGGCATCGAGGTCAAGGTGGTCGACCCGAAAACCGGAGATGCCCTGCCCGCAGGCGTCCAGGGCGAAGTGTGCTGCCGCGGCTACAGCGTGATGAAGGGCTATTACCGCATGCCGGAGGCGACCGCCAAGGCGATCGACGCCGACGGCTGGCTGCACTCCGGCGATCTCGGCGTGCTGGACGCCGACGGGTATCTCTCCATCACCGGCCGGCTCAAGGACATGATCATCCGCGGCGGCGAGAACATCTACCCGCGCGAGATCGAGGAGTACCTCTTCAAGCTGGAGGGTGTTGCGGACGTCCAGGTGGTCGGCGTCCCCAACCGCAAGTACGGCGAGGAGGTGGGCGCCTTCATCAAGCTCAAGCAGGGGGCGAACGTCACGGAGGAAGATGTCAAGGATTTCTGTCGCGGCCGCATCAGCCGCTACAAGATCCCACGACACGTCGGTTTCGTCGCCAGCTATCCCATGACGGCCAGCGGCAAAATCCAGAAATACAAGCTGGTCGAGCTTTCCAAAAAGCTGTTCCCGGAGGAGGAAGCGTCATGATCTACAATGAAGAATTCGAAACCATGCCCCGGGAGGCGCTCGAGTCCATCCAGCTCAGGCGGCTGCAGGCGACGGTCGCGCGGGTCTACAACGCCACCCCGTTTTACCGGCGGCGCTTCGACGAGGCCGGGGTTGCGCCCGCGGACATCCGCTCGCTTTCCGACCTGCAGAAACTGCCGTTCACCACCAAGGCCGACCTGCGCGACAACTACCCGTTCGGGATGTTCGCCGTGCCCATGGACAACGTCACGCGCATCCACGCCTCCTCCGGGACGACCGGCAAACCCACGGTGGTGGGCTACACCGCACGCGACATCCAGACCTGGGCCGAGCTGATGGCGCGCTCCCTGATGGCGGCCGGCACGCGCCGGGACGACATCGTCCACAACGCCTACGGCTACGGCCTGTTCACCGGGGGGCTGGGTGTCCACTACGGCGCCGAAAGGCTCGGGGCCTCGGTCATCCCCATCTCGGGCGGAAACACCAAGCGCCAGGTGATGATCATGAAGGACTTCGGCCCGACCGTGCTCACCTGCACCCCGTCCTACGCCCTGCACCTGGCCGAGGTGGCCGCGGAGATGGGGGTGAGCTTCCGCGACCTCAAGTTCAAGGCGGGCATCTTCGGCGCCGAGCCCTGGTCCGAGCAGATGCGCCGGGAGATCGAGCGCACGCTCAACCTGAAAGCCATGGACATCTACGGGCTGAGCGAGGTGATGGGCCCCGGCGTGTCCATCGAGTGCATCGAGGCCCAGAACGGCCTGCACGTCTTCGAGGACCACTTCATCCCCGAAATCATCAACCCGCAGACCGGCGCGGTGCTGCCCTATGGGACCCCCGGCGAGCTCGTGTTCACTACTATCACCAAGGAAGCCTTCCCGGTGATTCGCTACCGCACCCGGGACCTCTCCGTGCTTGACCCCGAGCCCTGCCGCTGCGGCCGCACCATCGTGCGCATGGGCCGCATCCAGGGCCGCAGCGACGACATGCTCATCATCCGCGGCGTCAATGTCTTCCCGTCCCAGATCGAAAGCGTCATCATGGAGACCAAGCACCTCGAGCCGCACTACCAGCTCGTGGTGGAACGCATCGGCACCCTGGACCAGTTGACGGTGCTCGTGGAGGTGAACGAGGCCATGTTCTCCGACGAGATCAAGAACCTGCAGTCCATCGAACGGGAGCTGGAGCGGAGCATCCGCGAAACCCTGGGGGTGGCCACCCAGGTCAAGCTGGTGGAGCCCAAGGGCATCCAGCGCAGCGAAGGCAAGGCCGTACGCGTGATCGACAAGCGCAAAATCTGATGACGTTGTAAAACGCCCAATTTCGGCGTTGCGCTTCATCTCGCTGTCGCTGCGGCGTACTTGAAGTACGCCTCACTCCACGAGACTCGCGCGCCTTGAACTTGGCCTTTTTACAACGTCATCTAATGGGCTGATTTTTAGAGATCATCAAAACCTAAGGGGAGACGAACATGCACGCCGAGCAGATTTCGATATTCCTGGAAAACAAGGCCGGCCGCCTGTCGGAGGTGACCCGCATCTTTGAGGAGGGCCGGATCAACATCCGCGCGCTCTCGCTGGCCGACACCTCCGATTTCGGCATCCTGCGGCTGATCGTCAACGACAACGAGAAGGCCAAGCGGCTGCTCAAGGAGAACGGCTTCACGGTCCGCAGCACCGAGGTGGTGGCCGTGGAGGTGCAGGACAAGCCCGGTGGGCTGCACCAGATCCTCACGGCGTTGTCCAAGGCCGGCGTCAACGTGGAATACATGTACGCCTTTGTCCGGCAGAGCGGCCAGAACGCGGTGCTCATCTTCCGCTTCGACAACACCGCCGCGGCCGCCGAGGTGCTGCGCCGCGAAGGGGTCCAGGTCATCGACGGGCAGGACCTGTATGCCATGTAAACTGGACGCTCGAAGCTGAAGGCTGAACGAAAAAGCCCCCGGCATTTCGCCGGGGGCTTTTTTGCTTGGCTATCAAAATGCCGCCCTTTTTTCAGGGCGGCATTTTGGGTTAGAAGAACTTCTCCTGCAGGCCGTAGGGATCCTTGATCTCGATCTTCGGGTCGAACGGCAGTTTTTTGGAGCCCCGCTGGTCGACGTACTTCATGATTTCGAGATCCACCTTGATCGGCACGTCGACGCCGGCCTTGGTCAGGGCCTGGCGCAGGTAGGCTTCGGCCCGGGTGCCGAAGGCGACCGAGTCGCCCAGGATGCGCAGTCCCTCCGGCGGGTTGTGGAATCCCATCGAGTTTTCGGCGCCGATGAAGAGGGAGCGGTAGAAGGCCTCTTCATAGAATTCCTTGGCCTTGTCGTAGAGCTGCTGGTCGATCACCTTGCCCTCGGCCTGGGCCTTGTGGGTCGTCTCCAGCAGCTTGGCCACGGTGGCGGTCTGGTACCCGGCGCGGATCATGATGGATGCCGTGCGGTCCTGGATGGAAAAGACGCGCTCCCTCAGCCATTCGGGGCTCTCGGCATGGCACTGCTTGCAGGCCTTCATGTCGGCCTGGACCGGGCTCATGACGCGGTGATCCGACACCTTGTGCACGCCGGCGATGGTGTAGGGCATGTGGCAGTCGGCGCAAGAAGCACCCGCCTTGAAATGGGTGCTGTTGTTGGTCCAGAACTCGTATTCCGGATGGCGGATGAAGGCCATTTTGAAACCCGTGACGGTCTGCTTCCATTCCTTGACCGTCTCATCCTTGCGGATCTGCTTGATGATGTCCTCGATCGTGATGGCCCCGAACTTGCTGTTCTGCCACGGGAAGTAGAGCCCGACGGACTTGTTCTCCTTGTCCTTGGGGATGTTGTAGGTCACGTGGCACTGGGCGCAGACCGCCGAGCGCATCTCCTGGCGCGTCAGCTTGGCGGGATCGACTCCCATGGACTTGTAAGCCTCGATCAGCGTGAAGCCGCGGGAGATCTTGAGGCTCATGTCCTTGTTGTCGTGGCAGTCGATGCAGGCAACCCCCAGCTCCCGGTTCTTCTCGGGGATTTTTCCAAGCACTTCCTTGAAGGGCATCTTGTAGTAATTGACCCCCATCTCTTTCTGCAGTCCCGGAGCATAAGGGCTCTTGCAACTCAGGCACACCCCGCCGGCGCCGATGCGCGTGGCATCGATATCGACCTGGTCGCGAATCATGTAAGCATGCCCGCGGGGCTCGTTGTACTCGACGCCGAACCCCCAGCCGTTGAACAACAGGGCCATGTAGGGGAACTCCGAGAGCTTGTCCACACTCACCGCCCCGCCGTCCATGCCGGTCTTGTACCTGCTGCGGCGGGTCGCCACAGGCTCCATGGTCTTCTTCCAAAGCTCGAACTCTTCCGGATAGGCTTTGCCCCAGACCGCCGGGTCGATCTCCCCGTCCGGGATGGTGACGGTCTTCACCGCCTGCGGTTTGGGCGACTCACACCCGACGAGGACGAATGCCAGGGCCATGCACAAGCAGACCGCCACGATGTGTTTTGCGCTGTAGGACATCTCCCCCTCCTAAAATGCATTTTGGGTTACATGCGATCGATGGGTTTCAGTTCGTCATGCGCACGCCGGCCAGCTGGTGCTGCAGGAACCGATGGCAGTCCCAGCAGGGCCGATCCTGGTTGATCATCGCCACGCGCTCGGTGTGGCAGCGGATGCAGTTGGCCTGCACGAACTTCTTCCCGCGTTCGGAAATGGTTATGCTCTCCGGCGTCCGGCCGGAATAGAAGACCAGGACATCCTTCATGCCGTCCACGGATTTCCAGACGTAATAGGCGGGCAGGTTTTCATGGGGCAGATGGCAGTCGACGCAGCGGATGGTGCGATGGGCGCCGACATTGAACCACGCTTCGAACCGGGATTCCATGACGTGGCAGGAGTTGCAGAAGAGGGGGCTTTCGGTCTTGGCCATGAGCTGGGGCGGGCCGAACCCCAGGAACATGCCCAAGGCGCCGCCCAGCACAA
>Ga0208980_10002516_pt1 | contig 11072 bp, 9 predicted proteins | sample WetSurMetagenome_3_FD_187993 | JGI IMG/M metagenome (GOLD analysis project Ga0208980, IMG submission 187993) | Wetland microbial communities from Twitchell Island in the Sacramento Delta, sample from surface sediment Aug2011 Site A1 Bulk (version 2) | ecosystem: Environmental > Aquatic > Marine...
TGGACTGAGGGGCGCAGGCAGCGCTCTACGGCGAATTTGGATGCCGGGACTGTTAGTTGGGCGCGGGGGCGGGAGATCGTGGTGATGTGCCGCTCAGGCTACTGGAGCATCCTCGCCGCCCATTCCCTGCAGGTGCTCGGGTATACCAACGGAGTTTCGTTGCAGACCGGGGTGCGCGGCTGGAAGGCATACGAGCAGCCCCTCGAGGACAAGGACGGTAGTTCCGTGGATCTCGACCTAGCCGAGGAGGATTTCAGGGTACGGCTGCGTCCCGATCAGATGCGGCCGAAGGATTGGAAGCCGGTCTGATTGCTTGCGGTGGCGGCTTGGCTGGGGAGGAGGCACCCTGCGCGCCGAGGGTGCGGTGGAGGGACCGCATCAACCGCCAGGCCCGCCGGAGTGCCCAGAAGTAGGCCCAGAACAGGCCCATGAACAACCCGAGCATCACCCAGTTGGGAATACCGGCGATCTGCGCGCCGTAGCCAATCCCCACCAACCCCGCTGCCAGCATGAGCAAGATGCTGACCGCCGTGGGGACTGAAAAGCCTGCCGCGAGCAGCACATGGTGGAAGTGCTGCCGATCCGCCTGAAACGGCGACTGACCTCTGAGCATCCGTCTAAGCATGGCGCCGACGGCATCGCAGAGGGGTATCGCGACGATCCACAGGGCAGTGACGGGCGCGATAGCCCGGTGGGGCGCCTGGCTGAGGGAGATGAGGGCCCAGGCGAGGGCATAGCCTAGAAACAGGCTACCACCATCCCCCATGAACATGGCGGCGCACCTGCGGCCTGGCAGGCGGAAATTGAACAGGAGGAAGGCCAGCACTGCGGCGGCGGCGGTGAGCAAGAGGTATCCCTCACCCTCGGCCCCGCTCGCAAACACTGCGTGGCTGAGCACCAGAAGCGCGATCAATACCAGCCCACCGGCCAGGCCGTCGAGGCCATCGATCATATTCACCGCATTGATGACGCCCACCGCAGCGAAGAGGGTGAAGGGGACCGCGAAGATCCCGAGCTCCACACCGGTCCCGCCCAGTAGGGGACCGAGATCGCGGAGCACCACGCCACCCCAGAGGGTCATGATGAGTGCGGCCCCGATCTGGGCGGCGAAGCGGGTCGAAGGCGCAAGGCCCACTCGGTCATCGATTGCCCCGACGATGAGGAGAAAGGTGCCACCGACCAGAAACGGCAGGGCCTGCTCAAAGGGCTCTGGCAGGAAGGTGGCGGCGATCACCACCCCGAGGTAGATGGCGAGCCCACCCACGAGCGGTGTTGCATCCTCGTGGGTCTTGTGGGCACGGGGCTGATCCACCCAGCGCACAGCGGTGGCGAGGGGGATGAGCGCCAGTCCCGAGACGCCGGTGATCCCAAAGGAGACTAGAGTGCTGAGTGAGTCGTGCATCGTGAAAGACTCTTGGAATACCTCCAGGCATCCCTACTGTTTGGGCACCGGGGAACACGACTGGCCTAGCCTATCCCCTTTGCGGCCCCTCGCGAAAGCGCGCGGAATGGTACTACGAAAATGCTGTTCGTTTGTAGCGATTCGGCGCGAAACTAGTGAACCAAAACCGGCCTAACGGCCGTATTCTAACCGTGACATGCGTCACAACTCAACATTTGTTTGTGAGATAACGTAGGAAGTGGACGATTCCATGTGTTCGTTCACTCGTTCGGCCCCTGACCATAGCCGGTCAATCCCAGGAAGCCCCGGCCCGCCACCGTACCCCGGACCTGCACCGGGCCCTCCCACGACACGCGATAACGGGTTTGCCGGCCGTCAAGCTCGCTGTTCTCCACCAGCGGCTCCAGCTCAAGACTTAGCGCCTTGCCGGGGATCTCGATCCGCCAGCGTAGCGGGTAGGCGATCGCCGTGGAGGGACTCTCCCATCGCGACAGGGGTTTGGCGTCGAAGTCGGCGGTGTCCAGCACCTGGGTCACGCCATCCTTCCAATAGGTGCCGGTCGAAAGTAGGGGATGGTGGTTCTTGTCGAACATCCGGTAGAGCATGATGTCCGCACCATCCTCGAGTTGTAGGGCGAACCAACTCCAACCCATGCCCGCTACGCGAAACTCGCCCCACTGGTGGTCAAACCATACCTGGCCTGCGACCTGGACACGCTTGCTGGCTACCCAGATTTGCCCGCTCGCCTCCATCCGGGGACGGCTATAGTAAAAAAGGTTCCCGGCGACGTTGAGGTCGAGGCGCCCTGATCCGCCGTGAAGCAAGGGGGGTGCCTGGGTGGTGAGGCGGAGGTCGAAGCCAAATTCCTCTGTGGAAAGGCGAATGTGGTCTTTTCCGTCGGTCCCCGACATCAGCCATTCGCCCAGCACGAAATCGAATCGGTCCTTGATGCCCTTGGAGGGGTTGCCTGGAAACGCGCGCTGAACCAGGTAGCGGCGTTGGGTCTTCAGGTCGATGAGCGACGCCTGGACAACCGTCTGGGGGATGGGGAAGCTCAGGGCAGTGGTGGTGAAATGCAGGTTGTAGCGCCCGCCGCTTTCCGACTGCAACTGGCCGTTGTAGGACCACCACTCCGTGGGTACGTCGTGATGGCCGTCGTCCTCCGGTAACCGGATCAGCGCCTTTTCTTGCGAACGGATATCGTACCAGTGGTTGGCGGTCTTTCCCGCAGGCGTCAGCCCCGCCTGCTCCAGGCCAAGAAATAGCCCGATTGCTCCCAAGAGGAGGATTGCCAGGGTCCCCCACTGCAGCACCCGTTTGCGCCGACGGCGCGATCGGTACCCGGGCCTTGCGGATGTGTGGCGGCGTCGTCGTGTTTCCATTCTTCCTTTTGATCCAGTCCTCGGGCGCCTACATCGGCGGGTTGTCGGCGATGCCCCGGATCGTTGGCGGGGGGCTCGGTCACCCTGGCAGCGGGCACCCTCTTTGTGCCCGCTAGGGATCTGCGAGCCGGGGCCCGGGTTGTAGTCCGAGACCGCAGTTTGGAGTTGGTGTGGATCGATCCGAAACGCTCCACCCCCGCAGCCGGCGTGATTATCGCGCACCGGCGCAGCTTGTGCATCGACGGGTATGCGAGTCGCTCTCCAGTTCTGGAGCCGATCACTAACTTACAAGCGTATTGTCTAACCCCCTCGCCGGGTTGAGGTTGAGTATCCTCCGCCCGAGGACCGGAGGTCGGCGATTCCTTTAGGATCAAAGGGGCATTGGTTCTCGCGATGCCGCAGATTCGGATTCAAGGGCGTTCGGTTTCCTGAGCGACTGTCGGACTTTCGGCTTGAATGGCCAAATTGACCACTTTTTAGCCAATTTTGGTGTTGCTACGTGCGTTCTGAGCATCTTTTCGCCGAAAATGTCGTCAGATTTTGCGTACAGCCGCGTTCAGGATGAAAGTCCGACAGGCTCCTAGGGGTTGACATGGGATCAGGCCCCCCTAAAATAGCGGAGCACCGTGCGGGAATAGCTCAGTTGGTAGAGCACAACCTTGCCAAGGTTGGGGTCGCGAGTTCGAGTCTCGTTTCCCGCTCCAAGAACCCTACAAACAGCCGCTTCTGTGCGGCTGTTTGCGTTTGTGGCGCCGGGCCGGATGCGAAGCAACCGCGTCCCGGAATCCGGTGCCGCGACGGGTAGTTGATGTCGATGGTTCCCCGCAGGTAGGTGCGATGCGTTGGGCGATGGGCATCGAGTATGCAGGCACCGCCTTTTACGGTTGGCAGATCCAGGTGGGAGTGCCGACGGTGCAGGCCGCCATCCAGACGGCGATCGGCAGGGTGGCGAATCATCCGGTGACGGTGCACTGCGCGGGTCGCACGGATACGGGGGTGCATGCCCTCGGACAGGTCATCCATTTCGATAGCCATGCCCCGCGGGCGGAGCGCGCCTTCGTGCTCGGCTGCAACGTCAATCTTCCGCCAGAGATCAGCGTCGGTTGGGCCCGCCCGGTGGGGGAGGATTTTCATGCCCGCTTCAGTGCCATTGCCCGGCATTACCGCTATGAGATCCTCAATCGTCCGACCCGCTCGGCCCTGGAGCGGAACCGCGCGGTCTGGATCCATCGTTCCCTGGACGAGGGTCGCATGGCCGAAGCGGGTGCCGCCCTGGTGGGCGAGCACGACTTCTCCTCCTACCGGGCGCTTGGGTGCCAGGCCAAGAGACCGATCCGACGGGTGCATTACCTCGAGGTAGAACGTGTGGGGGATCGCATCAGCCTGCGCATCGGGGCGAACGGGTTTCTGCATCACATGGTGCGCAACATCGCCGGGGTACTGATTGCCATTGGCCAGGGGGACCGGCCTACGGGTTGGACCCGGGAGTTGATCGAGCTGCGGGACCGCACCAGCGGTGGGGTCACCGCCCCGCCACAGGGTCTCTACCTGGCGCAAGTGGATTACCCGGAGCGATTTTCCCTGCCGTACCCCCGCCGGCCTTTGTTCTGAGCGATGCCATCGGTTATTTTCGTTCCCCATGCGAACGCGGGTTAAGATATGTGGGCTGACCCGGGCGGAGGATGCCCGGGAGGCGGCGCGTCTGGGCGCCGATGCGATTGGCCTGGTGTTCTACCCCAAGAGCCCGCGGGCGGTGAACGCCGAGCAGGCACTGCGGGTGCTCCAGGGTTTGCCGCCGTTCGTCAGCGTGGTGGGCTTGTTCGTGGACCCCGCCGAAACGGATGTGCGCCAAGTGCTCGAGCGTGTGCCCCTGGATCTGTTGCAGTTTCACGGAGAGGAGCCGGCAGGGCTCTGCGAAGGGTTCGGGAGGCCCTGGATCAAGGCCATCCGCATGCGCGAGGGTATTGATCTACGAGCAGCCAGACAACGCTATGGGGCTGCCACGGGTCTTCTGCTCGACAGCTACCAACCGGGGGTGCCAGGTGGCACCGGCGTGGGCTTTGACTGGGACCGCATACCGCGTGAGCTGGCCAGCGAGATCGTACTCGCAGGCGGGCTCACACCCGCGAACGTGGCCTCGGCGGTGCGCAGCCTGCGGCCCTACGCCGTGGATGTCAGCGGCGGAGTGGAGTCGGCCAAGGGCATCAAGGACCCCGCAAAGATGGCAGCCTTCATGTGCGAGGTAAGGCATGGCGATACCCGTTAAGGACTTCACCCAGTATCCCGATGCACGGGGGCATTTCGGCCCCTATGGCGGGATGTTCGTGCCCGAGACGCTGATGCATCCGCTCGCGGAGCTTTGCCGTGCCTACCAACGCTATCGTCAGGACCCCGAGTTTCTGGCCGAATTGGCCACCGACCTGCGCGATTACGTGGGGCGGCCCTCGCCGGTGTATCACGCCGAGCGGTGGAGCCGGGACCTCGGTGGGGCGCAGATCCTGCTCAAGCGGGAGGATCTCAACCACACCGGCGCCCATAAGGTTAACAACACCGTCGGCCAGGCCCTGCTCGCCAGGCGGATGGGAAAGACCCGCATCATCGCCGAGACCGGGGCGGGACAGCACGGGGTGGCCACCGCGACGGTGGCGGCACGGCTCGGGCTGGAATGCGTGGTGTACATGGGGGAGGTGGATGTCGCACGGCAGGAGGCGAACGTCTATCGCATGCGCCTGCTCGGTGCCGAGGTGGTGGCGGTGCGTTCGGGCTCGCGCACCCTCAAGGACGCCCTCAACGAGGCGATGCGCGACTGGGTTACCAACGTCGACGACACCTTCTACATCATCGGTACGGTGGCGGGTCCCCACCCTTATCCGGCCATGGTGCGGGATTTCCAGACCGTCATCGGCCGCGAGGCCCGTGGGCAGATGCTGGAGCGCACCGGTAGGCTTCCCGATGCCCTGGTGGCCTGCGTGGGCGGTGGTTCGAACGCCATCGGTCTGTTCCACCCCTTCCTCAACGACCCCGAGGTGTCCATCTACGGCGTGGAGGCGGCCGGGGAGGGACTTGCCAGCGGGCACCATGCCGCGCCTCTGTGCGCGGGTCGACCCGGGGTGCTGCATGGCAACCGCACCTACCTGATGGAAGACCGCGACGGGCAGATCATCGAGACCCATTCCATCTCGGCTGGACTCGATTACCCCGGGGTAGGCCCCGAGCATGCCTGGCTCAAGGACACCGGAAGGGTGCGTTACGAGGCGGTGACCGATGAGGAGGCCCTGGCGGGCTTTCATGCGCTCACACGCACTGAGGGCATTATCCCGGCGCTGGAGTCGAGCCATGCGCTCGCCTATGCCGCAAAGCTGGCGCCTTCCATGAGCAAAGACCAGAACATCCTCATCAACCTCTCCGGGCGAGGCGACAAGGACATGCACACCGTCGCCGCGCGGGAGGGCATCCGACTATGAGCCGTATTGCTGAGCGTTTCTCGCATCTGAGGCTGCGCGGACGCACGGCCCTAGTCCCGTTCGTAACCGCGGGTGATCCGCACCCGGATGTCACCCTCCCCCTGATGCACGCCATGGTGGCCGCGGGGGCCGATCTGATCGAGCTCGGTGTGCCCTTCTCCGATCCCATTGCTGATGGCCCGGTAATCCAGCGTGCGACGGAGCGTGCGCTCGCACATAAGGTGAGCCTGCGTCGGGTGCTCGGGATGGTGGGAGAGTTCCGTCGCAGGGACGCCGATACCCCAGTCATCCTCATGGGCTACCTCAATCCGGTCGAGGTGATGGGTTACCGGGAGTTTGCCGAGGCGGCCAGAGAGGCGGGGGTCGATGGTGTGCTCATCGTGGACGTGCCGCCTGAGGAGGGAGAGGCGCTCGTCGGTGCCTTGCGGGGGGCGGGCATCGATCTCATCTTCCTCTTGGCGCCAACCTCCACCGAGGAGCGCATCGGTAAGATCGCCGAGTTGGCGAGCGGATTCGTCTACTATGTATCGGTAAAGGGCGTGACCGGGGCCGGGCATCTGGACGCCGAATCGGTGGCGACCAAGCTCGCCGAGATCCGCCGGCTAGTGGACCTACCCGTGGGGGTGGGGTTTGGGATAAAGGATGCGGACTCTGCCGGTCGGGTGGCCGCGGTGGCCGATGCGGTGATCGTGGGAAGCGCAATCGTCAGCCGCATCGAGGCACTGCAGGGGGACCCGGCACGGATCCCGGAGGCCATCGGCGCTTTCCTCCGGGAGCTACGGATTGGTATAGATCATGCCCGGGGCCCGCTCACCGAGGGCGGTGTCGAGGGCGGCGAGCGAGGGGTGGTATGAACTGGTTCGAGCGACTGATTCCGAGCCGTATCCGCACGGATGCCAGTAACAAACGTGCGGTGCCGGAGGGGTTGTGGGCAAAATGCCCTGGGTGCAACGCCGTTCTCTATCGGGCCGAGCTCGAGCGCAACCTCGATGTCTGCCCGAAGTGTAACCACCATCACCGCATCGGATCGCGGCGCCGGCTCGATACCTTTCTCGATCCGGAGCCCCGGGAAGAGATTGGCGGCAGCCTCGAGTCCACCGATCCCCTGAAGTTTAAGGATCTCAAGCGCTACCGCGACCGCATCCTCCAGGCGCAGAAAGATACCGGGGAAAAAGAGGCCATGATCGTCGTGGCCGGTCGGCTGAAGGGCCTCAACCTGGTGGTTGCGCTGTTTGAGTTCGACTTTCTGGGCGGTTCCATGGGATCCGTGGTGGGTGAGCGGTTCGTGCGTGGGGTGGATGCGGCCATCGAGCGGGGCTGGCCTCTTGTCTGCTTCTCCGCGAGCGGGGGGGCGCGCATGCAGGAGTCATTGTTCTCGCTGATGCAGATGGCGAAGACCAGTGCGGCGCTGGGCAAGATGCGGGCGCGGGGTTTACCGTTCGTCTCGGTCATGACCGATCCGACCATGGGTGGGGTTTCCGCAAGCCTGGCGATGCTGGGCGATGTCAACATCGCCGAACCCAATGCACTGATCGGTTTTGCCGGGCCGCGGGTCATCGAGCAGACGGTCCGGGAGAAGCTTCCTGAGGGGTTTCAGCGCAGTGAGTTTCTCCTTGACCATGGTGCCCTGGACATGATCGTCGATCGGCGAGACCTGCGGGACCGCATTGCCGGACTCCTGGCCATGCTGATGAATTTGCCCCGGGTTTGAGGGTGGCTGCCTCAGTCCCTTCGGGCTGAGAGTATCACCGCCACCATCGCCCGAAGGGCCTTCCTCGATTGGCCATCGCCATCCCTGTCGCCCCCATGAACCCCCCATTTTCCAGCCTCGCCGCCTGGCTGGACTGGCAGGAGCGATTGCATCCGGTGCCGATGGCGCTGGGGCTCGACCGGATCGGCGAGGTCTGGCGGCGGCTCTGGCCCGCGGGTCTCGGCGCGCCAGTCATTAGCGTAGGCGGTACCAACGGTAAAGGCTCCTCTGTGGCCATGCTCGAGGCTATCCTGGGCGCCGCTGGCTATCGCGTGGGCTGCTACAGCTCCCCGCATCTGCTGCGTTACAACGAGCGCGTGCGACTCCAGGGCCGGGAGGCGGAGGATGAGGCCCTGTGTTCCGCCTTCGAGCGGGTCGAGGGTGCGCGCGCGGGCATCTCCCTCACCTATTTCGAGTTCGGAACCCTCGCTGCCCTGGATCTTTTCGCCCGCGCTTGCCTCGATGTTGTGGTACTGGAGGTGGGTCTCGGCGGGCGGCTCGATGCGGTGAACATCGTGGACGCGGATGTCGCCATCGTGACGACGATCGCCTTCGATCACACCGAATGGCTGGGCGACAGCCTGGATCGGATCGCCGAGGAAAAGGCCGGCATCTTTCGTTCCGGGCGTCCGGCGGTCATCGGCTCGGCGCTACCGCGACTCACCGCCCGCGCCAACGAGATTGGCGCGCACGTGCTGCAGCTCGAACGGGACTATGGTTGGCGGGAGGCGCCGCAGGGCTGGACCTGGTGGGGACCCCGGCGCCGGCGCGAAGCACTGCCCTGGCCGCGGTTGCGCGGGCGCCATCAACTGGACAACGCAGCGGCCGTGCTCATGGCCCTGGACTGCCTCAGCGACCGCTTGCCGGTGGCCCAGCAGGCGGTCCGCCAGGGGCTTGCGACCGCCAGCCTGCCGGGGCGCTTCCAGGTGCTGCCCGGGGCACCCACCCTGGTCTTCGATGTGGCCCACAATCCCCAAGGGGCGCAGAGCCTGGCGGCCAACCTGTGCCAACTCATGGGCGAGGGGCGCCTGCATGGGGTCTGTGGTCTGCTTGCCGACAAGGACGCCGAGGGCCTGGTCCGACCGCTGACCGAAACGGTCGATGCCTGGTATCTCGCCCGTCCGGATTCCCCGCGGGGGATGTCCGCCGAGCGCTTGGCACAGCGGTTTCTGGGGGCTGGGGTGGAGCGGCCGCTACGGGTTCTGCCATCGGTGGCGGATGCCGTGGATGCCGCCAGGGCACAGGCATCGCCGGAAGACAAGGTGCTGGTGTTTGGCTCCTTCGTGACCGTGGGCGAGGCCATGCGGCATCTCGGGATGGGCTGAAGACCCCATGCCGTTACGTTATGAACGGCGCCCAACGGGGCATCCGCCCCGTTGGGAATGTTTGGATTTCGCTGGCGGTTCACGACTGTTCAAACGTGCGGGACCGAGTTACAAACCCCGTTCCGCTCGGAAGGTCGTGCGGACCCTACATCACGTCGCCGACCCGCTCGGATTACCCTCGCGTAAACAACCCCCCCGGAAAATGTCGGGCATAGAACATCATGCGTAAGCTACCCGGCTGGCCCGTTAAATTCCCCCTCCCGATCGATCGTAGTGCAATAGGCGAAAGCCGTATTGTACCGAAGGGATTTCATCATGCGGCTCAATACGCTACTGCGCCTTACGCGGGCTGCGGTCCTCGGGTTGGCTGCGCTTAGGGTGACGTCGAAGGTTTCTTCGGACTCCGGTAATTAAAATCGGTAAACCCCCGGCTTTGCCGGGGGACTCTCATGGGTTTGACCATTACTACGGTTGGATGGATTTTCCCCGGTTCCTTCAACAACCGAGAATTTCGACCCTGAGAGAGTACAAGAGCCTAACCACACGACTTGGGAGTGCAAAGACCACGTGGTGTTTATCCCCAAGTGTCGAAAGAAGGTGATCTATGGACAGCTTCGGCAGCATCTAGGGCAGATGTTCCATGAGCTTGCCGGGTATAAGGAAATCGAAATTCGAGAAGGTCACCTACACCTGGATCCTGTGCACATGTGTTTAGACATACCGCCCAAGTATGGGGTTTTGAGCGTAGTGGGGCATCTGAAAGGGAAAAGCGCGATCCAAATTGCCTGTTTGTTTCGGGGAAAAGAGCGCAACTTCACCGGGGAGAACTTCAGGGCGCGAGGATACTTTGTCGCCACCGTCGGCTTGGACGAAGCGACGGTGAGGGCCTACATCCGAAACCAAGAAGAGGACGATGCCAAGTATGACCAGATGAAGTTGGGAGTGTAACCTGCCGCTTTGAGCGGCAACAAACAGCATCGCCCCTTTGAGGGGCTCACAGTAGAAAGCCCCCGGCTTTGCCGGGGGCTTGTTACTTATCCCCAATCACCTTGATCGTCACGGTCCTGCTGGTCTGGCCTGCTTTGAAGGTCAGGGTGCCGGTAGGCACCGCGTACCCTTTCCGGAGTTGGCAGGCCAATCCCGAAAGCGATGCGATGCTTAGCCTACCTGGCTCCCTCTTTGGAACTGTACCCCGGCAATCCCTGCCGGGGTGAGGGTTTAGCAGGCGTTTACTTGCCGTTGCCGAAGACGCGGGTCTGCACGGAGGCCGTGTTGTCCGCGGGGTTGGGGTCCGCCGTATCGGAGCTCGCGGTGGCGGTGTTGGTGACCGTGGAGCGTCCGCGGGCGGTGACCTTCACCACCAGGGTGACGGTGGCCAAATTCCCGTCAGCGAGGCTGCCTAGCTTGCAGGTCACCGTGCCGCCCGAGCCGACCGGCGGGCTGGTGCAGGTGCCCTGGCTTGGGATGACGCTGAAGAAGCTGGTGCCCAGCGGAATCGGATCGGTAACCACCACGTTATCGGCGGTGTCGGGCCCGTTGTTCTCCACCCCGATCCAGTAGGTCAGCTTCTGGCCGCTCTTGACCGTGGTCAGGCTGGCGCTCTTGCTGACCAGGAGGTCGGCCTGGGGTCCCGCCCCGTACTCAAAGGCGCCGATGTCGCACGGGTCGTCGCGGGCAAAGCCGCGCTGGTCGTCGACGATCCCCAGGGCCGTGCATTCGGACTGATCTCCCGTATCGATGGCGACACTG
>Ga0208980_10002517_pt1 | contig 11065 bp, 11 predicted proteins | sample WetSurMetagenome_3_FD_187993 | JGI IMG/M metagenome (GOLD analysis project Ga0208980, IMG submission 187993) | Wetland microbial communities from Twitchell Island in the Sacramento Delta, sample from surface sediment Aug2011 Site A1 Bulk (version 2) | ecosystem: Environmental > Aquatic > Marine...
TCCAACTGGGAACTGAAACTCTGAACTGGGAACTCCCTTTTATGCCTTGCCCAAAGCTTTGAGAACCTTGTCCGGTGTGGCCGGCGGATCGACCCACTTGCCGATGGCGTTATGAATCGCACAAATTACCAGATGGGTATTCGCCAGAGAGTGGCTAATCCCGTTGGCTCCGTAAGCTGCATTGCCTGCGCGCGTTTCCAGAAACTTCCTTTCGACAGGAGGCATGTCCAGCATACCGACCTTTTTATAGTCGAGCATGTTCGCGTTGAGCTTCACCCCCGTCGCCTTGTCATAAAAATAGTCTTCCTGAAGCTGGCATCCGGCACTGAAATCCATCACCTGGTCAATCTGGCCTTCGAGTGAGGTAAGACGAATCACTTTGCCGGGATCCGCCACCACTCCAAACCGGATAATTTCCACCAGTCCGGTTTCCGGGTCGACGGCAACCTCGCACATCGCGATGTTCATGGTATCGAGATATTTTCCCATGCCGGTAGCCCAGAGAGCCGTTGGAGGCCTGCCGGAGAAGGTCGCAAACAGATGAGCCTGCCCCACAGCCCGGGCGAGCGGAACCGCTTTGCCCGGATCGGACTTGACAAAAACATTGCCGTCCTTCATGTCCAGGTCTTCGGGTTTGTAGCCCTTTAACGGACTGGGCGCGGACTGCCCGCCGCCAAAACCGCCGAAGCCGCTTGGAGCCGGAGGATTGTTGGCATTTTCAATAGCGGCCTCCAATATGCGCTTTTTTAGAATGTTGGCGCATTCTTTGTTCGCCCAGGCGGAAGCAGTCGTTCCGTCGCTTCCACCGCCAACGGGAGCAAAGACCTCCATGGGATCGAAATCGATGCTGATGTCTTCATATCTGATCCCCAGTTCCTCGGCAACGACCATTACGTTTCCTTCAACCGCATAGATGCCGGTGCATGGGCCTTGAGTGGGAAAATGCACCTTGCCGTTCCTGAGCTCCAGTTTGCAGGTGTATCCCGAGAAGGAGTGCCGCGGGCACATCTGGTACCGGAAGCCTGCGCCGTGCAATCTCCCGTCGGGGAGCTTTTTCGCGCCGGCCGCATGCCAGCTCCAGTTCATCAGCTTTTTCCCCTCCGCCACACACGCCTCATAGCTGGGTACGGGGTTGGGATCCGTGTAATCGGTGGGCCCGTGGAGATTCAGGGCCGCAATTTCGATCGGGTCCTTTCCCAGCTTGTCGGCGATCAGTTGTATCGCCATGGTCAGCGAGTCCCAGTTGAAGGGGCAGTGCTGTCCGCTGGTGTACATCTTCCCCCTGTTGCTGTTCACGACTTCCATCGTCTGCCTGATATTCAGGCATCGTGTCGTGAAATAGGGGCCGTAACCCTGGTCGCCTGAAGTACCGAGCATCGAAACGGGAGGGACTCCGGCATCCGCGATGGAAAAGTCTTCTATTGCAGTGATCAAACCGTTGTTTTTGAATCCAACCTTCATGTGCGTGAAGCGCTGGTTCATATTGAAGTCGTACATCTCTTTCCGGGCCAAGGTCATGCGGACCGGCCTTCCTGTCCTTTTGGAGAGCAGCGGCGTGATTTCCTGCACTTTCCGCAGACCCCAATCACAATACTTGCCGCCCTGGAAGAGGCTTTCCTGCTTAACTTTATCGGAGGAAAGCCCGTACATACGTCCCACGGCGTCTTTTCCTCCGGACGCGGTCCAGACGGCGCCTTCAATATGCAGGCTCTGCTGTTCCGAACTCTGCAAAGGGTCATCATACCAATAGGCAACCGATGCGTAAGGATTGGGAACGTGGCCGGAGAAAGCGGGCATGTTGAAGTCGTATTCGATGATCTGATCCGCCTGCCTGAAACCGGCTTCCACATCCCCGCGGTTGTTGCTCGCGATAGTGACGTTGCCCTTGCCTCTCGGATTATCCCGGATGACCGGCGCGTCGGGTTTTTTCCCTTCGAGTATGTCGACAACGTGCGGGCGTACTTCCCACTGCGGATTGAGGGCCTTCAAAGCCTCGTCGCAGAGCTCTTCGGTTTCCGCAACCACGATCACTGCCACTTCGTCGTCTTCCATATCGGCGACCTGGTCGACGTAAGGACCCTGGGGTCCGCCAAACATCATCATTCCGCCGCCCTCATCGCCCGCCGGCTTCGCTTTCGGGGCAGGCTTGGATGCAGCGGTTCCCGCTTGAGATCCCAAGCTGGCGTCCGCCGCAGGAGGGCCGAATGCTACGGAGGCAGATCCCTCAGTTTTGCTCTTCGGAGCGCCGGCTTCAGGCTTTGGAGAGCCGGCCCCCATTCCCCCGCGGCGGCCGAAATTCTTCAGGTCCTCGTCTTCCCACGTAACCACGTCGACGACGCCCTTGATCCTTTTCGCGGCGGCGACATCGACGTTCTTGACCATCGCATTGGCATAGGGGCTTCTAAGGAATTTGGCATGGAGCATGTTGTCCATGACATAGTCCGCGCCGAATTTCGCTTTGCCCGTAGCCAGCGAGTAGGAGAGCCTGCCGGGAAGGTTGGGCTTCCCCACAACGTCAAACTTTGCTCTTTGTCCATTGACTCCCGCCAAATCCGCCATGCTATGCGCCCCCCTTCATGACCTGGGCCGCTTCCATGATCGCGGTAGGATGCCTCGGGTAGGTTCCGCAACAGCAGATGTTGCCGGCGAGCGCCTGCTTGCAGTCGTTCTCGCTCGGATTGGGATTTTTGTCCAGAAGGGCTTTGGCGGAAACCACGAATCCCGGCGTGCAATAGCCGCATTGCATGGCATCCCACTTGCAGTAAGACTGAATGAGCGGCTTCCACTTGGGATTGGCGGCGATGCCCTCCACCGTCTCGATCGATTTGCCTTCGCACTCGACGGCGAGCGTGGTGCAGGACAAAACGGCCCTGCCGTCGATGATGACGGTGCAGGAACCGCACACGCCGCGGTCGCACATCTGCTTGGCGCCCGTCAGACCCAGTTTGAACTGGAGCGTGCGCTGCAGAGTCCAGTGCGGCTCGATCAGGACTTCGTAATCTTTTCCGTTGACCTTGAGCCTGGTGGTCACCGGGATGACGGCGCCGGGATGCGCCTCGCCAAAATGCTTTTGCAGGGCGGCAAAGGTATTGAAATCCTTACCGTCGATCGGGCATCTGAAATTCGTGATGGTTGAAGGAACAGCCTCGGCTGCAACGGCCATGCCCGTCGCAAGCGTCAGGCCGGACCCAATAGTGCCGCCGGCGACCGCCGCTCCGGCACTCTTGAGGAAGCTTCTTCGATTGAGTCCCGCTCCTTCGCTTTTCTGGGTTTCTTCATCAGGCATAAAAAGTCCTCCTTGGCTTTCTGCTGCGAACTACGCCGGGGAGTCCCGGGCATTTCGGATTTAACGACTGCGAGGACAGGATAGCAAATCGGGCATGCATTTTCACAGCCAAAACAACAAGGCTCCGGAACAGGCATATACGACGGCGGCCCCGTCAAGAAACAGGTTTGGGAACTGATGATCAAAAACGAACGGCGGAGAAATGCAGCTTGTGGAATGGGAGTTAGGTAATTACAGATTGACAATTACCGGAGGGTTGTCCGTCAGGGCTACCCATTTGATTTCCAAAAAACGGTCGCCCTCCTCCCCGCCATAGCCGTTTTCCGCCAATTTCCCGGACTCATAGAGCCGGATCAGGTGGGATTCGGATTCGTCGGCAGGCTCAGGCCGTATGGCTCCGGCACGATAAAGTGCATCGACCAGATCTATAAATCCATTTTCCAGATCCGACTTGCCGGCCAGGGTGCCTTCGGATGCAAGTATGATCTTCCTCTCCCCGGCTTCCCGGACCAGCTCTGAGATCGAAACGGCAACTCCGCCCTTCAACCTCTCATTCATGAGCTCGCTCAGGTTCAGGTAATTGGCGATTCCCACTTACTTCGCCCCGTTGTCATGTTCAGAATCGAAACAGGCACAACTGATCAACTGACCGCCACATTGGGGACAGTATTCGTAATCGCAACCCGTGTGATGCTTGCCGCCTGGCACCACGTTGCAGTCGGGACAGCGAAACCAGTTGGGAAAATGGAGTTTTTGGGGATCGTAAGGCAGGGTCGCAAGGAGACTTCCATCCGGGTATTTGACGGAAGCATTCGCCTCGCAGGCCGTGACCGCCGGGTCCGACATTTCCTTCCGACAACTTCTGCAGATTCCCATCCTTTCCTCGCAGAACACACATTCTGGCGTTCCGGTTCCTCTTCTCCGTAGGAAATCCATCAAGCGCGACAGGAGAATACGGACCTGGAATCGAAGCCGGCCGATTGGGAGTGGCCGCGCCGGACCAGGATCGCCGGGCCTGGCATGATCAAAAGATATATTTGAATCCGGTGGGGTTGGATGCGGACATCAGGTTCAGGAATGTCCGCATCCGGGGCGAGCAGGAATCGCTCTCGAAGCAACCGCCCTATTCCGGTTGGCCATCATGATTGTGGCCCAGCTTGCCGGGCCTCAGGCCGTGGAATTTCGGCAGGCTAGCCTTTGAGTTTTTCCTGCAGGTTTCTGGTGAATTCGTCCCCAACTTCCTTTGCCTTGGCCCGCATGATTCTCTCGCCGAAGGTTGCCAGCCGTCCAACCAGGCTGACATTGGCTTTATAGGAAACATCGACGACGTTCGGTGAGGTTTCGTTCAGTTTGACCTCGATTTCAGTTGAGAAATTGCCCAGCTTGGTCACATCGGCGCCTCTCCCAACCGCTTTGATGTAATTCGGCGGACGCACTTCGGTCAACTTTGTCGTAAATTTCAGCTTAACCTTGAATGGCCCCACTCTCTGCGCAACTACGCTCTCATACGTCTCTTTATCAATGGCTTCCATTTTTTCCGTACCTGGAACGCAGGTACCCAGTGTTTTGGGATCGAGCAGGTGATCCCAGACCTTTTGAATGGGCGCTTGCAGTGTAAAATGCCCGTCGATAATCATTTCAAAACTCCTTTCTCTCTCAGAAGCATCTGCCATGGGTCGAATGCATTCTTCTATGCTGCATCAAATCCCTTGTAGACCTGCAGGGCTATGATCAACCGGTCCAAACAGCCGATCGTACCGAAACAGCCGTCGCAGCAACCTGCATGAATGATTTTTTGCTGAACTTAATTCAATGGTGCTTACGCAATCGAGATACCCCAAGCATTGAGCGGACTCAATGCTTGGGGTTATGGCCTTACAGTTTATCCTTCGTTGACTTCGGCGGCTGTTTTCTTGAGTACGTCAGCCAGGGCCTGATAGCCCTTATTCCCGAATTCGGTAACCTGGGCCTTAATCAAAGCCGCGTAGGAAAGCCCCTGGGTTTTGAGCCAGTCCTTGTGTTTTTTGTCGGTCTGTCCCAGATAGTGCCTGGCCAAATCGAGATGCTCGGAACAGATTTTGCGACACATTGGACAACGATAGTTAGGCATGTGCGATTTCCTCCTTATTTACCTTTTGCCTTGGAAGGTGCTTTGGATTTTGCGCTTTCCTTGTCTTTTTTCTCTTTTTCTCTGATTGCCTTCAAAACCTTTTCAGGTTTTAAGACGTTGCTGAAGAACTCCGCTCCGCAGGCTTGATATACGGCATTTGCCAGCGCAGGAGCGGCAGGCGCGATTGTAGCTTCGGCAGCTTCCTTGGCGCCGAATGGGCCATTCGGCTCATAGGTAGGTACGTCCAGGATCTCAATCTCCGGCATATCGCGGGTGCGGAGGATCTTGTAGTCCACGAATTCAGGGTTAAGCAACATGCCCTGATCCATAGGCATCTCTTCACACAAGCCATACCCGAGCCCCATGTGAATAGATCCTTCCACCTGGCCTCGTGCACCCAAAGGATTGATGATCTGGCCGGAATCATGCACTACGAGAACATCCTGGGCTGTGACATGACCCGTTTCACGGTCCACTTTTGCCTTGATTGCCATGATTCCCATGCCATAGGCAGGCGAAATCATACCCTTATTATGAGGCGTGTAGTGGCCGGTTCCGGTCAGCGGCACGCCATCATTTGCCCGGATCGCATCTTTTACAAGATCATAGTAGGAGAGTCCTCTTTCCGGGCGCAGTTCCAGGTAGATTCTCTTATTCCTGGCTACGAGGTCATAGGCGATATTCTCACCCAGCTTCAGCCTTGCGAGATCAATGAGTTTCTGCTTTATCTGACCAGCGGCATCCTTGATCGCATTGCCGTTCATCAACGTTTCCCGGCTGCCCCAGGCGCCGAGATCGGTATAGGCATGAGCAGTATCGCCCATATGCAGGCGGATGTCCTCGATGCCGATACCCAGTTCTTCGGCACAGATCATGGCAGCCACAGTGTTGTGGCCCTGACCGACATCGGCTGCCTGGCTATACAGATCGACCGTTCCATCCCAGTTGACCTTTACGTGAGCCGATGAATAGGCATATGGAGTATCGATCCAGTTGAAGATGCCGCCGGACATGTAGGCAAATCCGCAGTATCCGATGCCTTCATCCTTCTCGACGTTGGGCCATTTTTCCTTGACTCTTACGGCCATCTTTTCGATACAAGCCTGAATACCGCAGCTTTCAAACTTATATTGACCCGGAGCTTCGTAACCGGGCGCTACAGCGTTTTTACGCCGGATTTCCAGCGGATCAATCCCAAGGTCCTTGGCCGCCCTGTCTAATTGAGTTTCAGCGCAGTACTTCGAAGGAACGGCGCCGAATCCCCGTATCGACGTACCCCAGACGATATTCGTGTAAGCTCGAACACCGTCGTATCTGTAGTTGGGTATCCGGTAGGGCATGGTTATGAAGGTGCCGGTGAGAAAAAGCGTCGTAGCCCCCAATCCGGTAAAGGCGCCTCCATTGGTAATAGCCTTTGCTTCAAAAGCGACGATCGTGCCGTCCTTCTTCAGGCCGATCTTCAGGGCCATATGCTGAGCGGTACGATGTTCCGTGGTGGTAAATTCCTCGTCGCGGTTGAAAACAATCTTTACAGGCTTTCCTGTCTTCATGGAAAGAATGGCCGCATTGACGGCGTCCGGCATGGTTGAATTCTTGCCGCCGTAGTGGCCGCCGACATGGGGCTTTATTACCCGGACGTCCCCTTCCCGCAGCTTCAAGGCCTCTGCAATGTTTTGCTGCACGAAGTAAGGAGATCCGGTGGAGGTCCATACGGTCAATCGGCCCGTGCCTTTGTCATAGCTGGCCACGGAATTGTGCACTTCCATCGCGCAGGGATGCGCCGCTTCAATCACGTACCGGTCTTCACGGACATAGTCGGCTTCGGCAAATCCTTTGTCCACGTCTCCCCATTCAATATGACGGGTTGCATTGATATTGCTTGGAAAATCGTCATGCACCATGGGCGCATCGTCTTTGATGGCTTCGATCGGATCGTATACAGCCGGCAGCGGCTCATACTCGACTTCGATCAGGTCCAGAGCCTTTTCGGCGATTTCTTCAGTAGAAGCCGCTACGGCAGCCACCGGGTCTCCGATAAAGCGGACCTTGTCCGTAGCAAGAGCCTGTTGATCGGCCAGCTCGCGGAAGCGCCTCCACAGACCCCATTTGCCTCCGGGGGTATCTTTACCCGTGATGACGCACTTTACTCCCGGCAGCTCTTCTGCCTTGCTGGTATCAATGCTGAGTATCTTGGCGTGCGGATATGGACTTCTTAGAAGCTTGCCATAAAGCATATTCGGCAAGGTGATGTCGATTGAATATGCCGCTTCGCCCGTAACCTTCGCCGGCCCATCGACATTGGGCGTCGGCTTGCCTATTATGGAATATTCTTTCATTATGCTGCCCCCTTCCCTGATTTAGCCGTCTGCATCCACTTTTGTACCTGCGGAGCCCTTTGCGCCGGCACTTTCTTTGCCGCCTCCAGCGCCTGCAGCCTTTTGGCCGCATCCCGGATAGCCTCATTAATCATGTTGTATCCCGTGCAACGGCATAGATGGCCATCCATGGCCGCCTGGATTTCCTCGCGTGTTGGATTGGGGTTCTCATCCAGGAACGCCTTGGCACCCATGATCTGTCCGGACGTGCAAAATCCGCACTGAAATGCCCAATTGTCAATAAAAGCCTGCTGAATTGGATGCAGATTGGTGCCGTCGGCCAAACCTTCAATGGTCGTAACCTGTTTTCCATTCACCTGCAGCGCCAGAATGGAACAGGATTTGACGGCTTTCCCATCAACGATAACGGTGCACGCAGCACAGGAACTGCTATCACAAGCCTGATGGGTTCCCCTCAATCCCAACATTTCCCTTAGAACCTGAACCAGGAGAGTCTTAGGTTCTATGAAGAAATTGTACGACTCTCCGTTTACTACAATATTTAACTCCCGTTTCATAACGTTCCCCCATTTGTCATGGATTAGGCCTTCTGAGCTCGCGCCAGGGCTTCTTTTCCCACTCGTTTCAGCAAAGTTCCCGCCAACTCTCGCTTGTAATCCGCCGATCCTTCGATACCGGATACGGGGCTAATCTCGGTTTTCGCTACCTCGGCCGCCTCAGCAAGCAGAGCCTCGGTGATCTTTTTGCCCTTTAGAACCTCTTCAGCTTTCTTCGCCCGGATGGGCTTAACGCCGACGCCTCCCAGACCGATTCTGGCGTTGGTGCATGCTTCCTTCTTTTTATCGAGAGTTATTGATACCGCCACGGACGCAAGCGCGTAGTCCCCATGAATCTGGGAGTATTTTGTAAAATAGGCTCCGGTATTCGGCGGCAGGACGGGGATCTGAATTTCCTTAAGCATCTCGCCAGGCTGGACCACGGTTTCAAAAAAGTCCAAGGCAAATTCCTCGGCATCAACCGTTCTTTCTTCGTCCTTGCTGGCTACCTTCATCTTTGCATCCAATGCAATCAGCGGCGGCCCAGGATCGACCGCAGGATCGGCATTGCAAAGATCGCCGGCTACAGTGCCCCAGTTTCGCGTTTCAACCGACGCGACATTCTCCTCCATCTCACACAGCACAGGGTACTTTTCGCGAACGATCGGCGATTTCTCAAGCGACCGATGCGTGGCCAGAGCGCCGATCTTCAGGCCTTCTTGATCATCAAACTTGATGTAATCCAGATCCGAAAGGCCTTTAATATCAATAATAAACTCAGGAGCAATCAGTCTGTGTTTCATTGCGGTGTTTAAAGACTGACCGCCCGCGATGACTTTATAATCATCGTCCTTGTGTTGAGAAAGCAGATCAAGAGCCTCCTCAACCGTTGTTGCGGGTAAATATTCAAAATCAGTTGTAATGGTCTTCATTTCAGATTGGACCCCCTTATTTTTACGGCTTTATTCTCCTCCTCAAGGGTGGCAAATTAACCGGTTGCCACAAGCTACGAAGAGAACAGGAGGGAAAAACCGTATGTTCGCTTAAATCACCGGCAAGCTTCGCTGTCTCCGTTCCTGATCATGCCGGGTTAGACTAACTTCCCCAATGTTCTTGCTTGGATTGCGAAATGCGGAATCTTACGCCAACTACCAAACTGAGGGCTTTTTCGCCCCACTCCCCCCCTTTATGCAGGGGGGAGGTAATGCCTTAATGTCAATCCTGAGAGCTCTCGCTATGGGTAAATCACCTAAATTGTTTTTTGGGCTGTATTTAGGCTTTGGCGAGCCGTCAAAGGATGATGTCTATCCGTCTAAGGATTCATCATCACATATTCGGTAGAGCAGCCGTCACACTTAACGACGCGTGCCGTGGCTAAGTAACCCATACTAAACAGCGGACCCGTGCCCTTGGCGCTATCGCCTGCAAAATGATCCTGAAAACACAGGTTGAAATGCTTTCCTCTGTAGAGGCTGCAGTTTATGCACGCATATCCCGAAATCGGGCATCTTATGTTCAAATTCTTTTCCAAATCCTTCTTTGCCATCTTCAAAACCTCATTTAAAGAAACATTTTTATGTTAGAAAATGCAGTAAGGGCTGTCAATGCAATAATTCTGATTTCAGCCAGCTCGAAATTCCCCGACAATCGAGGGGACATGCCATTAAGGCGATACTTTCCGATCTCAACTGTCATCGAGGGAGCATTCCGTCTTTTCTATGGATTTGGGCTATACTTGGGACCATCCCATGGAGGGCTTTGCAATGCAACCAATTCCCTTGATAACTGCTGTGATTATGGCTGTCGCGTTCATCCCGTCATCGATTGGAGCGCAGACATCCGACTCCTGCTCCAAACTGGCTGAACTGAAGATACCGGGCGCCAGTCTCGAAATCACCAGGGCCGAAAATGTCCCCGCGGCGCCAATGCCCAAAAACCCGACGGGAGCGGTCTATACCGGCATCATCCCGGCGAATTGCCGCGTGGACGGAGTTCCGGATTCCCGCACAGGTATAAACAATAAATCTTACGGAATTGGGTTTGCTTTTGCCCTGCCGAACGATTGGAATGGCCGGTTTTTATTCCAAGGGGGCGGCGGGCTCAATGGCACTGTGCAGGCGCCCATGGGCGCTCAGGCCAGTGGCGATGCCCCATTTCACTGCGAAGGCGCCAAGAACGCCGGGGAACGCTGAATATTTCCTATTGTCTTTCTCGCTCCATGGCATCCTTTGAGCCTTTTCGATTTATTCCCGGCCTTCTGCCGAACGGGCAATTATGTCAGGCAAAATAACCCCCTGGCGTAGCAGGCTCCTCTGAAGCATGCGACAATCAACATCTCTCGGCTCGATGCCTGAATGTACTGCAAGGGCCGCAGCGGTTCCTGCAGCCTGCCCAAAAGCAATGCAGTGGGGAATCAAATTGAAGTATTCATTGAATTGGTATTCCGAGGAAAATGCCCGGCAGACAACCAGCAGGCCGTTCACCTTTTTGGGTACGAGACTTCGGTAAGGTATGCAGACGCTGGGGTGCCTCGCCGATATCTCCTCATTATCATTGTCCGGGAACACGGCTATGGTATCGCGGAAGATTTCGTCGGACGTCATATCTTTTGCGGTGCAGACATATTCCCCAATGACCCGTCTCCCGCCCTGGATGCCGAGTTGGGGGGAGCTGAGGGCAATGTAACTGTTCTCAAACCCCGGTACGTGTTTCCGGTAAAAATAATAGGACAGAAGCATTTTTTTCCTGCCTTCGAGTTCGACCCGGTTGATCTCTTTGATATCCGCTTGATCGGGGG
>Ga0208980_10002518_pt1 | contig 11063 bp, 6 predicted proteins | sample WetSurMetagenome_3_FD_187993 | JGI IMG/M metagenome (GOLD analysis project Ga0208980, IMG submission 187993) | Wetland microbial communities from Twitchell Island in the Sacramento Delta, sample from surface sediment Aug2011 Site A1 Bulk (version 2) | ecosystem: Environmental > Aquatic > Marine...
GAATTCGTTGTTGAGGAAAATGATACCACCAATGCAAGAATAATCGGAGATTCTCTTGTCGTAATTCAAGGTGTTGAAAAAAAAATTATACAGATGAATGAAGTTGAAAAAATAAAAGAAAATAGATTTGATTTGGGTGGTACAATAACTGTAATAATTATACCACTTATTATTCTTGTCGCATACTTTTTTGCTAATTTTAGTCCCGGAGGCTAGTTTGAATTTCCTCTTACTAAGGCGATGATCGTATTAAGGAAATCGAGGTCATTTAACATATCCTTCTACACCGCAATAATTACATTTTCATTCTAAAAGCTTCCCACAACAATTCTACCTTCACATTCAGCGAATAACGATTAAGTGCATTTTTCGAAGTTAAGTGTGTATCATAATAAGCAACTAAGCTGGTATTGTAATTGTAAAGATATTGCGTGGTTGAGTATCAATATTCTAAGAAGATAACAAGGATGCATTTTCTTTATCTTGCAATTTCATTCTATTTGCTAAGTACATTTATTCCAGCTAATTCTGTTCTGGCTATAGGGAAAGGCTTTCCGGAAAGATTCAGCCAATCCAGTTTAAACTCTGCTATAACTTATCCAACCGATGAATCAGGATTAATTTTTGCAAATGAGGTTCGCTATGCATCAGAGGATAGTTCTTACACCGATGTTATTCAACTTCAAAATCTAAATGGAGTAGCTCAGGCATTACAATTCAGAATTCAGCTAAACAAAGTTGAAGACGACAGCACAATATTGATCTTCCAAAGCCTTGAAAAAGGAACTGATATCAGCAGCCAAAACTGGGTAGTAAATTACAATATTATTAGAGGTACAATCCTTCCCAATGGTGCATCTCAAGATGAGGTACTAGTTTTACTCTACAGCTTAAATCAAAGCGGCGGTCTTCAGCCTGGAGATTATAATAATTTATTAAAAGTTAATTACAAAGTAGCTGACTTTACGATTACTGACGATACTGTAAAATCTTCAATGAAAATCACAAACGCTGAAGCCAGCACTGCACAAGGTCAACCTATTGATATAACACCTTCACGGGATGAGTTTAAAGTAATTATTAAAGGCTTCTACATAATTCCCGACTATGGATTAATCTTTAAAGAAGATACGGTTTACCGTTTAGAAGATGATTCTTATATAGATATTATGCAATTAAAAAGCCTGCCTGACAAAGTTCAAGCTCTTCAATTCAGGTTGCTAGTAAACAAAGTCGTTGATGACAATGTTATTTTAACTTTCCAAAACATTCAAAAAGGAGTTGATGTAAGCGACCCAAGCTGGGTTCTTACATACAATGTTTTTAGGGGACCAATTACCGGAAATGGCGCATCTGTTGACGAAATTTTAGTCCTGTTATTTAATCTTGAACAAGATAATGGTTTACCTCCGGGTGATTATAATGAGCTATTAAAAGTCAAGTATCGTGTTGCTGATTTACCAGCCCTGCAGGATAGTATTAAATCATCAATAAAAATTGCAAATGCCGAAGCAAGTACATACCTGGGTTTCCCTATTGATATAACACCTTCAAGAGATCAGCTTGTTATTATTGCAAAGAACAGAGTTGGTATATGGGGGGATGTAAATGGAGATGGATGTCTTGATATCCTCGATATTATTATGATCGTTGATCATATAGTTGCAAGAGACTCACTTGAAATTGATGAGTTTGATAGAGCCGACATAGCTCCGTGGATTCCCGGTGAGCCCGAACCAAATCCCGATGATATTGTAAACGTACAAGATCTTTCGCTGCTTCAGAATATTATTCTTACCGGTGTATATCCTAATGGTGTAGAAATCAATGGCTGCAGTTTTACAAGCTTTCCAAAAATTAATGGAGATGATGATTTCAAGGTCACCTTCTATATTTATGATGAAGGTATCACCGCTTATATTAATTCAAAAGTTGATATGAGGGCTGCTCAAATTGAATTTGGCGGTGAGCCCGGTATTCCAAATAACATGACAATAACTACAGGGCTAGGTCAGGGTTATTATTATAAAGCGGATGAATTATTCAGAGTTTTGCTTTACGATAGACAAGGTATTAAAGTGATTAAAGCTGGTGAAAATTTGCTTGCGGATATTCCATTGATAATTGATTATCCTGAAGAATTTACTGTAGAAAAACTTATAATTATAGACATAAACAGACAAAGAATAATGGATGCCGAGGTTGAAATAATTTATGGAGAACCTCCAATTTTACCCCTAGATTATATGCTTTATCAGAACTACCCTAATCCGTTCAATCCATCAACGAGTGTCAGGTTCGAAGTACCTGTGGATAGTAAAGTGATGATTAAAATATATGATATACTCGGAAGAGAAGTTAAAACACTATTTGATGAACAGGTTCAAAGAGGCCGTTATACTCTTGAATGGGATGGACTAAATGAAACAGGAATGCGTATGAGTTCAGGAACATATATTTATCGAATGGTAGCTAATGATTTTGTGCAATCGAAAAAAATGCTATTGCTCAAGTAATCAGATCAGCTTTCTTGATTCTAAATAGTTTAGTAAAAGCTTATCCCTATCATAAACATCCGCCCGAAAATTAATAACACCATTTTCATCAACCCAAGTTGTATAATAATCAATGTACAAAGGAATTTTTTTTGCTAGTATGACATCAGTTGTTTTACCCAAACTTGCATATTTTCTTAGTGACTCTCTTTTTCTTGCATATTCAGATATAACTGACTTATTCTCCACTTTCTGTCCTATTTCAATTTTTACAAAATCGATATTCCACTTCGGATGATTTCGAAGAAGAAACTCAGCTAAGGGTAAAGGTTGTTCAACACGAATGCAGCCGTGACTAACAGCTCTATTAGATTGATTAAACGGCGGTCGGTTCGGCGTATCGTGGAGATAAATTCCGAATGGATTATTAAAAATAAATTTGATTTTACCCAAGGCATTTCCCGCACCGGGATCTTGCACAATTCTATACGGAACTTTTTCAACAGTCAAATCACTAATTTTAATGTCATCAGGATTCAATTGAGTTGTGTCTAAATATACTTTGAAATTATGAGTACGAAGGTAGCATGAATCCTTCCTCATCTTGTAAACAATTTCTTCCCTCATTATACTTTGAGGGACATTCCAGGTAGGATTTAATACTAAATACGAAATTTCTCCAAACATATTTGGTGTTTCCCAATCATCAGGCTTATCTCTCCATCGTTTTGTTCTTTTATAGACTTTCATCCTGTCCTGGAAATTCGATGGTCTCTTTGATCCTGTACATACTTTTGTGTTAAAAATTATATCTTCCTTATCGACGATGAACAATGTGAAATCCGGGATATTAACAAGCACATATTGAGAAGTATCCGGATATTCATTCCATCTGAATCTTTCAAGATTAATTTTTATTTTGTCAATATATTGCTGCGGAGTTGTATTTAATCTTTCGATTGTATTTTTACCTATAACACCGTCATCGATTAAGCCATTATTCAATTGAAACTGTTTTACGTATACTAATAGGCTTGAATCATAAACCGAAGTTTCAGCCAATTGAACTTTTGAAGTGTCAATATATTCAAGAGTAATCAGTCTTTGTGCAATTAATGGAATCACCGGATCCTTTGAACCAATTTCTATTTTTTTAGCAGCAAGCGGTATAACCTGCCATTCGAGATTGCTAAATTTATTATAATATTTTAATGCAGATTGAAGTTCTTTATATCTTTTACTCTTTGGTTGAATATCGGCTAAATATTCAATAATGTTTTCCTGAGCAAGCGGCTGCAGTAAATCACCCTTGGATGAATCATCAACGGGCAGGAAATAACTATCAGGGAATAATTCTCTGGGATCGATCAGACCGTATCGTAAGTTGTAGCTATACTTCAACACTGCATCTGCAAGAAGTAATTCGGTTTTTGCAAGATTAGAATATCGGAGAGGATTCGGTAAAGTATCAACAGCTTTTGAGAATTCATTCACAATATCAGAATAATGATAATGTTCAGGATTCAAGCCATGCTCAACAGATTTTTCCAAAACAATCAGCAGTGAATATAATGTTTCATTGTCTTCAAAACTTTTAATGAAAACAGGTTCAAAATTCTTTGAGGAATAAAAATATTTTAAAGTATCAAAATATTGGATAAGAGAATCCTGCTCGATAATGGATGAGTCGGAAAAAGTAAAATTGCTGACGAAAGCTTTGGTATATTCTGAATAGCTGAAATTTAGCTTTTCATTAAGCTCAATTTCATTTTTATCTGTTTTTTTACCGCAAGCTGTGATAAGAAATATGAATATACCAGCAAGAGCCAAATATTTTTTAATCATGCTGAAAGCAACACCCTCTTTAAGAATGGTCTACTTTGGATATAAAAAAATGACACGTAGGAAAAGATAGTTTAATGTTGAGTAAAGATAATAAATTCCCCAAATATGAAATGTGAACTTAGGTACAAATTGATTCACTATTGATATAGGTTCTTTCCATAAAAAAGAGGCTCAATGATAAATTGAGCCTCTTTAAATTTAGTCTAAATTGACTTGTAATTATCGGACTAACATCATTTTCATAACTTTCACATAATTGCCTGCAGTAAGTCGGTATAAATAGACACCACTTGATAATTCGTTTCCAGAATTATTTTTTCCATCCCAAACAATTTCATATTGCCCAGCTTCCTGAGTTTCATTTAGAAGTGTCCGTACTTTTTGTCCTAAAGTATTATATATTTCTAAATTAACCACCTCATTTTGGGGTAACTGAAAAGAAATAACGGTAGATGGATTGAATGGGTTCGGATAGTTCTGTTTCAGTTCGAACGTCAAAGGCAATTGCACCACATCTTCAACACCGACCGGCTGATCGGATACATAGGCAGTAACCATGATATCAACTCCAGCAATAGCAACCCAACCGCTGCTTGTCAGATAATACATACTTCGATTATCAATAGGAGGATCTGTATCAGCACCGATCCCCGGAGCCCCTGGTGTCTGTTGTAACCAGTTGATTACGACCCAAAAATCTCCCTGAGTTATTTCTGGTGGCTCAATACCAGGAATATTTTTTATTATTGTCGCAACAGTTGCAGGATTATTATCCTTCACACGATAAGGACCTGCGATTTTGTTGCCAGGAATTCCACCATTATCAGCGTGTACAGTGAAATCAAAGGCATCATTTCCATTTACAATTGTTTCAAGCTTTCTTACAAATACAGGATAGGATGTCGGAGTAAACCTGATTCCAAATTTATTATCATCCCAGTTAAAGTCTGCAACATAAAATGCATTCCAATTACCATCGTCATAACTTATTGGTACAAGTGTAGGTTCTTCACAAGCAAATTCTCCGTATGGAGCCGTAATGGGACCTGTTAATGTATCACTACCATTCACAACAAAGGCTTTGAATTGATACTCATACCATGCAACACAATAAACATCATTGTCTAAGTATGACTCAACTCCCGCTGATAATGTAGCTAAAAATTCATCATTCTTGTAAATATTAATTATTGGAGGTACCGCAAGTGGATCACCGTTTAACCCTAAAGTTGGATCATCCCAGGTTAACAGTAGATCTTCTCCCTGACGAGTAACCGAAATATTTGATGGCGCTTGTGGTGGTGCAATAAGCGAAACATCAATACCAACATCACCAAAGTACTGTGGATTGAATACTGTATTCATGGTTTGAGGCCACCATCCGCTATAAATTGGAGTAGCTCCTTGCCTTGCAATCAGGAAGGCACCCAATCCAACAATTTTATCAGGTCCGAAAACCTGAAGTTCATATCCTTCCAAAAAGCCCATAGGAATCGCAACTTCTCCCTGTAGATGTCCAGAACTTGCACTGAATTCAACTTCTGCAGTGAATAGAGTATCTACTACGTATGTAACTAAATCTCTGAAACGGACATCTGCACCCCATGGATGCCAGTAAGCCCAGAAATTACCTTCCTGTATGAAAGGAGGTGCACTATTGAAAATATTATTATTATTATCATCGATATATAATCCGAAGCCTTCATTGTCATCGAGTGTTGGATTCAGGAAATCCTCACCAGCTACGTAAAGCATATCGTTGGCCTCATCAAATTTTAAGTACATAAAAGCTGAACCTTGATCTCTAGGTACTCCACCGCCATATCCAAAGATATCTGAGATATCGACTTTAAAAGCATCATCCCATTCACCAGAAGATAATATTCCATCAATTGTTGGGATGGAAGCTTCTGGCACTTCAAGGCTAAAGGTCAGTAGTGTATCACTTACCTGCCCAACAGCTTCATTTGAATATGTGCTCTGCCCTATCTCACTAAAAATATTTACCACATAATAATAGTCTCTTAAAGCAAAAACATTAGAGTCTGTATAGCTAGATTGGGTTGAAGGAACACTTCCAATTTTTTCATAAGGCCCGCCGGTAACAGAACTTCTATATACAGCAATACTATCAGCAAGGACCCAGGGATTATTTGGTGTCAAATTTTCCGATAGTTCTTCGCCATTAATAGTTTTTGTAGCTGTCAATGAGTTATCTTCAACTTCATAAACATCTCCTACCATTTCAGCTATTTCCCGTTGCCTTTTTGTATTTGGAAAAAGTGATGTCCAACTTAGCATAATAGCCCCAGGTAGTCCGGTTGATGCACTCAGCGTTGGTGGTACTGTGGTATATGGAACCAAAGAAAAATTAACACCAGTAGTCGGATTGCCTTCTGTTACAACCACATTTGATACATTTCCATAATTATATCCAGGCTTCTCTGCTGTTATCGTGTAAGTTCCTGGTGGAATATTTTCTATTGTATAATTTCCTGATGCATCACTAATTGCACTGCGAGTGGTTCCTAAAGCTTTTACTAAAACACCACTATCATCACCTGTATTAGTAAGATTGGTTGTACCACTCACACTCCCACCACCTAGTTCAATGCTGCATAAATAAATTCGTCCTCCGTTTCCAAATTCACGAGCGTGAACTGCTTTACCACCACCAAAAGCTCTTTTACCATCAGGACTGAGATCACATGTAAAAAACGAACCAGGAGTGATCACATTAAAAGTTAAAGCACCTGTCTGAGTATCAAATACCATCATATCCGGTCGTGTATGGGCAAGATCACCCCAGGTTACTGCAACAGCCACCTTTCCATCATCTGAAAGTTTAATGTCATCAACAAGATCACCTGCACCACTAAATATCCACTTCGGTGTTCCACTACCGTAAGTATCAAAGCACATAACAGAGCCTTCATAACCTGAAGCGGGGAAAATAAGAGAGCCAGCAACTATAGTTTTTCCATCTGCCGAAATACCTACAGAAGAAGCCCAGCTGCTAAATGCTGATGGCGGTACTTTGTACTGCCACAATAAAAAATATTCGTTCGTTTGTGAATCAAACTGCCAGGTCTGAACAAATCCACTGTTATCTGCAGTTACAACTACCTTGCCATCGCCACTAATTCCTGGAGCTGACTCTGTGTTATCCACAAAATGATCCCAAATTAATGCTCCATCTATGCTATTGAATATGTAAAGATGGTTACGACCTGTAATTGCAACATTGGATCCATCGGCAGAGAAGTTGGCTCCAGCCCAATTTAAAATTTCACTTCCCTGAACATCAAACATCCATTCAACTGAAGGAGTACTAGAAAGATCAAAAGCATAAGCTCTGTATGTAGTTGAACTTCCCAAAGCCTGGGCAAGAACTACGGCCAAAAAACCATCACGCGAAAGAGTTACTGCAGAAGCGTAAAGGCTATCTGGCAATGTGAACTGAAAATTAATATTCCCATTAGAGGGATCAAGCAGATAAAAATTTGCCCCTGCTGTTACAGCTATTTTTGAACCATCACTGGAGATATCTACAAAAGGATCATATTGCCCCGTTGAGAAATCCCATAAAGGAATACTATTGACATCAGAATAGAGAGTAGCTCTCATAGTGTTTAGGCCCCACCCAGTTAGCGCTGAATTTCCAGAATTGTTCAGCGCAACAACATTAGCAATTGCAACCGGGTCCTGTGTGGACCAAAGAACTGAACCACCGAGAACAAATTGCTCTCCTTTAGAATTATTCATTCCCTGCAGATGGTCATCGAGGGATTCTACTCTCCCTTTATTTTCAGCAGGAATAGTTTCAAAAGCAATTTTACCATCCTTTTCAATTTTCTTCGAACCAACAAAGTCTTTACTTTGACTGTAAATGTTACTTATTAGTAAAGAAAATGATAAGATGGAAACGAATAAGAAAAGTATAAAGCGAGATTTCATATGAACCTCCATTAATCGAATTGAGTTGTTATTAAATACGCAGAATTTTTTGCATCAGCTATCACAAACTTATGTTAATTCTCTTAGAATTAAAACCTAAAACATAAATACAAGATTTTTCTTCCATCTTTTATATAATGCTTTTCGTACAATGTAGTTATCATGGAACCTGGATTAACATCATCATTATTATATAAATTATCGGTAGCATAAAGAATTTTACATTCAAAGTCTGAAATTGTTGTTAAGGCATATTCATATAATCTCTTATTATCCGTTTTAAAATGTACAGTCCCAGAATCAATTAATATTTGCCTGAAAATATTAAGGAAAGTCGGAGAAATTAATCGCCTGTTATGGTTCGCTCGGCGTACATGCGGATCTGGAAATGGAATATAAATTTCATCAACCGATTTAAGCGGGAAGATTTCATAAAGTTTTTCTGCTTTTCCTACTATAAAGGCCACATTATCTAATTTTGCTTCGAGAGCATTCATTGCTCCATGAAATACTCTTGCACCTTTTACATCTATACCGATAAAATTTCTACCAGGGAATTTTTTGGCTAATTCAGTTGAATAATCTCCGTGCCCGCATCCAATTTCAAGAGTAAAAAGATTATTGGATTTGAAAAAATTCTGAATTATTTCTTTTACATCGGGATTATGCGAGCTGAATACATTCGGTAACTGTTTAACTTTTAATAAACGTCTTTGTTTTGTTCTTGCCATCTAAATAATTATTAGAATTTGATTTTTTATGAATTTATATTGAAAAACCAAATATAAATACTTAGTTTGCTTTTGAAACATCTTTGGAATGTTCAAATCCAAAAAGTCAGGTTTCTTTAATCTATTTATTCCATTCTAAACAATGGGAGGACATATGTCATTCAAAATAAGAAAGGTAGAATATTTTTATTGCTCTGTTGAGGACCAGCCTGGTGAAGCCTATAAGCTGCTTGCACAATTAGAGAAAAGTGGTATTAATCTTCTTGCATTTACAGCTATTCCTGTTGGACCAAACAGAACACAATTAACACTTTTCCCTGATACCCCTGCCAAACTTGCAGCAGAAGCAGAAAGAACTAGTTTTACACTTGATGGACCTCATCAGGCAATACTTGTTCAGGGAGACGATGAACTCGGAGCTTTGGCGGATATTCATCATGCACTATATGATGCAAACGTTAATGTTTATGCTTCAACCGGTGTCACTGATAACAGAGGAAGTTTTGGTTATTTGCTTTACGTCCGACCCGAAGAGTATGAACGTGCTGCGACTGCTTTGAAAGTTTAGGAGATTTTAGTCGTTTGTTGATTTTTCTAATCAATTAATAAAAAGGTTTTGATGAAAAGCAGAACTCCATTTCCTCCTGTATTCTGGATTGCTAACAGCGTCGAAGTGCTCGAACGATTTTCTTACTATGGCATTTACCTCGGCTTTGGTATTTATATGGAATATCTTGGCTTCTCAAAAGGACAGCTCGGAATCGTTCAAAGTTTATTCCTTTTATTTTCATACGCTACTCCAATATTTTCAGGCACATTTGCGGATAAATATGGTTTCAAAAAAGTACTTATTGTATCTTACTTAGCATACTTACCAACCATACTTTTATTAATAGCAACAAAATCTTTCACAGGTATTGCTCTGACAATGCTTGGAATTGGATTAGCTGCCGGTATCTTCAAACCATTGATATCAGGAACTGTGAGAGTAACAACCGATTCAACCAACAAGACTCTTGGCTTCGGAATCTTTTACGCAATGGTCAATATTGGAGCATCATTCGGTCCTGTAGTTGCTGGAAAACTGCGGGCAATCTCATGGAATCATGCATTCATAGCTGCGTCAATCGGAATCGGTCTGATGTTATTGATAACAATATTCTTTTATAAGGAACCGAAGAGAGAAATCGGTAATGCAACACTCAAGCAAAAATTTCAAGATATGTATGTCGCACTCTCTGATAAAAAATTTTTAGTATTTCTGGTTCTTCTTGGATTGATGTTCTGGCTTCCGCTTTGGGCATTTTTCAATCTTATTGCTGTTTACGTTGATAAAAACCTGGATACGGTTCGCTTGTTTCTGGTAATTGACAGCATTTTCCCATCATGGTTCTCCCACATTCTCTCTGCTGAGGATGAATCCGGGACAAGAAGATTATTGGGCGAAACGATTGCTCATACCGGGTACATCATAATGATCTTTCAGATCTTCATCTCAAGGATATTTGAGAAGTTCAAAGCAATCGCTTCCTTCAATTTCGGATTATTCGTAGCGGCTGTAGGAATGTTTACAATTGGATATGCATATCTGGCGGTAGCTGAAGTAGTATTTCTCGGGATATTCTTATTCGCCGTCGGTGAAATGATTTCATCACCTAGAATTCAGGAATATATTATGTGGTTAGCACCAAAGGAAAAAGCTGGATTATATATGGGTACAAACTTTTTAGCAACTGGTTTAGGTGGTGCACTCAGCGGAGTAACATATACTTTACTCTATGGCTATTTCAGAAATACAGGCAATCCGGAATATGTTTGGTTCTGTCTTTCAGGTAATTTTATTTTAGGAATAGTATTAATATTTATTTTTACTAAAACTGCTGGTGAATTTAAAGAAATGAAGGAGTAAAAATGGCTGGGGAAAAATTTAGATTAGTTATCCTATCTTTAGCTTTTATTACAGAGCTAACGGTTGCACAAAATAGTACAGCTTCATTTTTATATTGGCAACCATCAGCTAAATCTTATTCTATGG
>Ga0208980_10002519_pt1 | contig 11062 bp, 14 predicted proteins | sample WetSurMetagenome_3_FD_187993 | JGI IMG/M metagenome (GOLD analysis project Ga0208980, IMG submission 187993) | Wetland microbial communities from Twitchell Island in the Sacramento Delta, sample from surface sediment Aug2011 Site A1 Bulk (version 2) | ecosystem: Environmental > Aquatic > Marine...
TGAATGAAATATTCTCAGACAGGTACCTCCATAAAAAGCGGTTTTTTCAAAAAAACCACTGCGGTAAAGAGCTGCCAGAGTTATTTCCTGCATCACTTCATGAATTGCATTTCGCCTGTCGTTCTCAGATTTAATCTCATAATGTGACATCATTTGGTCAAAAACACTCATCGCTGCAATAGTTTTATAAGATTATTCAAATCATTCTTTTTTTTACTCACTTCTGCACATTGCCTGAAAATATTTACTTCCATCTTGTAAAAAGACTCCATGTCGAGTCTGATATCCTCTTCGAGATATAATAGCATAGCATTTATAAATCTCGGGCTTACTTTTGGAGTATATGCAATAAGGTCGCACAGAGCCTTCTCAGGAGATGCGATCAGGAATGAATAATCATCGCCGATTTTCTGGTTTATTCCAATCGGGTAATACTCTTCACTACAATTGATATAATCAAACCTTGATATAGCATTTTTAAAAATCCTCGACCTCTTTGTTGTCATTGATCGAACCATGCGGACGCTCTCTGGAATCAAACCATAGTATCTTAATGCACTCTCCATTGAAATATAAGAGGGTCCATAGATATGATTAGCAATTAGTTCAGTCGATAAAAGTTTCCCTGACACATCAGGGGATACAACATACAAACTTCTCTTCAGCCTTATTAGCTTACCTTCGATTTCAAGATTGGCAATCTTATTTCTGGGATACTTATAATCACTGAAAATAGAACTCAATAATGCATAATCCACTGGAATAATTCCAAGTTGCTTCAAATTTTCCATTATAGACATTCATCTAATGTTGCACAAATATAGTATATTTTTGCACACTTATACTTACTTAATTCAACTATCTGTGCATTTTTTAACCAATACTCCAATGCTTCATAACAAATCTAAATCTGTCAGAAAAGGTTCGGAAAAAAGTTCGGCTCCGGGTACATTTAGAAAAATAAATTTGACTTGCATTATTATTCTTTAGTAACTTTATAATCACTGAAATATATAATTATCGGAAGTTCTGAAAAGTGGTTTCTTTTTACAAATCGAACCTAAATCTATTAGTATGAAAAGAGATTCTGAACTCCAAAAGGCAATTTCTGCTTTTATGCTATTTATTCTTTTAATTGAATTTACAGGCTGTTACAGTACCAAAATAATTCCAACAGCTGACATCACATCTTCAAACTCGTATATGATTCATTGCAAAAAGGCTTCCTATCCTGTGTATGATGGGGAAATTGCTGACAGCATCTTCACCGGGAAGATTGATATAATGAAAATGAACAGTGGAACAGGCGATAAAACTCATATATATCTGTCGGCAGATTCTGTATTGAAGTTCAACAATGATATGATTAGTTTCCCGGTTCAATATATTTCCCGGGTTGAAAAAAAGGTACCTGATTCAAGAAAAACACGGACTTTAACCACTTTTTTAATCGTGGCAGGATGTGTCGGTCTGGGCATAGGCCTGATTGCACTTACAGTAAGCCTTGCAAATTCAGTGGCAGAGGTGATGTATCCAACGGATAGCTCAACCGGGTTGTGTACTAATTGGTGATATGTAATGAAATCTTCTGATGAAAAAAGATTCTGAACTCCAAAAAGCAATTTCTGCTTTTATGCTTTTTGTTTTAATTATCGAATTTACTGGTTGTTACAGTACCAAAATTATTCCAACATCCGACATCGCATTTTCAAACTCGTATATGATTCATTGTAAAAAGGCATCCTATCCTGTGTATGATGTGGAAATTGCTGACAGTATCTTAACCGGGAAGATCGATATAAATAAAATGAACAGTGGAACAGGAGATAAAACACATATCTATCTTTCGGCAGATTCAGTATTAAAGTTCAACAATGATATAATTAGTTTTCCGGTTCAATATATTTCACGGATTGAACAGAAAATACCTGATGCAGGGAAAACTAAGAATCTAACAACAATTTTAATTGTTGCCGGATGTGTCGGGCTTGGGGTCGGCCTGATAGTATTAATAAGCAGTGTGACTATAAATGCTGCTGCAAACAGTATTATAAACACTCTTAACAATACAAACGGCTGTAAAATAATGTGAATTTGAACTTTTTCCTATCTGGAATTAGCAGGCCGAAAGGAATATTTAAGGATTGCCCTGAAAACATCTTTAGAAAATTTCTTATTGTAATACGTTATTCTTAAGTGCAGTAAGAATTAATATTCAATTGGGCTATCCATGATTTAATGGTTCTTTCTTTCATCAAAAATTCTTAACATCAAGCCAGAGTTTAATTCGTTAAATTTCCTGACAGACTCTGTATTCCTTTCTCCAGCCAGGTAATTTGCCCTGCGAATACCTCCTGAGTAGAATTTGTTGAACGCCCTGAACCCGACAAAGTATCCTGTGAAATAGTACCTGGTATAAACTTCCCATATAGTAAAACCTAACAATGAAATATTAATAAGAAAATTCAATGACCCCTCACCGATAGCTCCGCAGTAGATCTGGCCTGACCCTGGTATAAAACCTGATAATCTTTGAGCTTTCGCCGGAGAATAATATCGCGGAATATTTTCTCTTTCATAAAGGGTGACCTGTTCCTTCCTGAATAAATTTACCAGTGTATCAGGCAAACCGCATTTTTCAATATAATATTCCCATAATCTTGAGGCCTTTTCAAATTTTCTTTCCGCATTCAGACATAATATGTTCAAAGGGATATAGTCTAATATTATTAATGTATCCCTAAATCTTTTTGCGGCTTCATCAATATTCCTGAGTGCCTGCGCCGGATCGTTATTCAGATAAGAACATAATGCCTTCTCGTAAGTGATCATAAGTGAAAGCGAATCAGGCGCGTTTTTCAAATCAATACCACTTAGTTCATCCAGTGCCCTGACGTAATCATTTAATCCTTTATAGCAAAGTGATTTGTAATATCTGAAATATGCAATCCGGTTGCTGTCAGAATCATAAAAAACAGCTCTCCCGAACTCAATTGAAGCTTCAAAGTATTTTCTTTCTGAATAAATCCGGAGCGCATTCGAAAAGTAGTCTGTTGCATATACGCTACTTGCTGAAAATATAGCTAAGAGGAATATGCAGGTCGAACAGGATGGTGCTTTTAATATTCTCTTCATAATTTGTTTCAATTATTCTGACTGTGAATACCGAACCCCATATATTTGCTGCGTAGGAGACTGTAAATGCAGTCCCGAATGCAATAGTCATGAAATTATTCAGCCCGTTTTTCCGGTAATTTTCCCAGGTAACCAGACCAAGACCTACGGTTGACAGGAATGCAGATAATGCTTCACCCTTCCTCCCCGCGTATAACTTACCGGAGCCCGGAATAATTGCGGACATCATCCCGGCCAGGAATGGTGATTTGGTTTTATGATTCTGTATGTCCGACGATATCCCAAGAAGTCTCACTGATGAAACTGCAATTAAAGAGTCATCGCTGGCTGCGGTTTTTAACTTTTCCTCAAATGAAGGTATGTCCCTCTGAAGGAGTTTAATTCCTGCAATCTCATAATTTTTTAGTGAAATCATTCCTTCGCTTTCCAGTTCAATATTTTCAAGGGTTTCCAGAGCCTTATCCAAATCTCCGGCAAGACAAAAGTTGTACGCTCCATAAAAATGTGATTTAAGATAGAAAGATGATCCGGGAGAGACTTTCTTAAGACTCTCCGCCGAGGGTCCAAACCTGTTCATTGAATAGAGGCTCCATCCTCTGAGATAGTTTGCACTATCACTTGTCTGATATAATATACAATTTGTGGAATCCAATAAAAACAAAGCTTCCTTAAAATTGTTTTTGCTCACCAGGTGATTAATGAATTTGAGATCACAAGGTGAATCTTGCTGTGAAAATATTCTGGCAGTTAATGACAAAAAGAGAGTAATTAATACAAAACGGACAAGCCGGTAATTGTTAATTATCATTCTTTTCCCTTACTTTTTTATATCTGGAGATCGGATCGGGATATTTATTAGTAACAGGATCAACACTGTATTTCCTAAGGTCAGTTGCGGTAAATTTATCACATCTGTGAACCCTGTCAACAGAAAGACATAATCCCTTGATAATTCCATATTTCCTGATAGCCTCTTTACCAAATTCAGAACAGCTTGGAGTGTAAAGACAACCGGATGAAAGATGTTTTGAAATTATATTCTGATATAAATACAGAGCTCCCCCGAAGAGTGCATTGACCGGATTTATCTTTTTGATCACGGAAGGCTCATCCTTATAGATATAAGTCCGCTTATAAGGATCTGCAGTCTTTACAGAAAGTTTCTTATTGATTAGACTAAAATCCGGTTTATAATCGATCTGTTGTGCATTGCTGCTGATGCCCAAAAGAAGAAAAATTATGACAGAGAGGTTCCGAATTTTTAATTCTTGCATAAAGAGGAATATTTATAAATCTCAACTATTATTCTCGCTTTATACAGCATATCAAATATATACTTATTGACCTGAATTTCAAAATTATATACATATTAATTTACTAATATAATTCACACATGCAGAAATATAATGAAATGTTTGAAGGATGTAACTTATTTCCAAAGTTATATTGCACTAACATTGACAAAGGCACCAACCTTTGCAATATTGTATTATAAGTACAACTTTTAATTTAAATCAATAATTATGAAAAAGCTTAGCATCATTCTTTTATTATCTGTAATTTCTCTGTTTACAGTGAGTGCCGAAAGCCCGCTTCAGAAGGGGGGAGTACAACTGAATACCGGGATCGGTTTTTCCGGCTGGGGTATACCTGTGTACTTTGGAAGGGATTTTGGAGTTCCAGGGGCCTTCACTTTAGGCTTTGCAGGTTCATGCAGATGCTATATTAATGGCCATTTGGGACTTAATCAATAAGTTGGCGGAGATAATGCCTTTTCAGGCGACTAATATGGAATTACTTACATAATCTAAAAAATACTCACAATTTCTAATTAATATCTATCATGCCACTATTAACTGTTCTTATCGTACTGGTTGTTGCAGGGGTCATCCTCTGGCTGGTGAATAATTATATTCCAATACAACGGACAATCAAAAACATTCTTAATGCAGTAGTCGTGATCATTGTAGTTGTATGGCTGCTTAAAGTATTTGGAGTACTTGGCAGTATTCAGCACCTGCAGATCTGATCTCAGCCTCCTTTCTTCTGCAGTTTTATCTCCACCGATTCGATTGTTACCAGGCATCCCTTTGGCATACTTTTCAGATCTGATTCGACCAGACAGTAAAACTCTTCCAGTTTTTCTGTCAGGTCAATTATTTCTATTGTCACCGGAAGCTTCTCGGTCAGCTCCCAGAATCTGGTGGAAGTGACGTGGGTACTGCTCATACCGTAACCCATTATCCCCCTGTAGACTGTAACTCCTGAAATACCTTTCGATTTTGCCAGGTAAACTATATGCTCATACAGAAGTTCAGAGCCCACCTTATCGGTGTTGCTGGCATAGATCTTAAGAATGCTGTGCAACATAGTATTGATTTTTAGAGAAGGTTAGTTAAAGCGTACCCGATCCAGACTGCAAAAAAACCAAGTATGACACTAAGAGTTGTATAAATAAGTATCTGAAGTAACTGCCCGTTATGGAGCAGGCTCAGGTTTTCCATTGTAAACGAGGAAAATGTTGTAAAACCACCGCACAATCCAACCATAAGGAACAGTCTCGCTTCGTTAGTTAGAATGGTTGTCCGTTCTGCCAGCCCCATCAGAAGACCGATCAAAAGGCTTCCCAAAACATTGACGAGCAGCGTTCCGACAGGGATGGAAAAGAATGATGTGGAAAGATTGAGCCTCGAAATAAAATATCTTGCGACACTTCCTATAAAACCGCCGGAACCAATAAGCAGAATACTCTTTAGCATATAACTGTTTTCTATTCCAAAAATAGTCAGATTGGCCGAATAAACTATATAATTTTTTTGACTTTCATGTCTTGCTACACTGTTTATTTTCATATATTTATATGCCAACTTAAATTTTACAACTATGGATGATAAAATCAATGATCTTTTTGACCACTTCAGAAAAGGTGGAATAAGCCGTCGCGATTTTTTCGGAAAACTTGTTGCCATCACAGGCAGTACCGCAGCAGCAATGGCCATGCTCCCTTCTTTTGGCAACGCCTCTTCTGTTAATGAATTAACACAGGAAGCTGATGCGGATCTTGTGACTGAATTCATCAAATATGCCGGGGAGACCGGCGATATGAAAGCCTACCTCGCCAGGCCAAAAGCTGCTAAAAAATATCCTGCTGTCATTGTTATCCATGAGAACCGGGGTTTACAGCCTCACATTATGGATGTGACCCGGAGAATGGCACGTGAGGGTTTTCTTTCGATCGCACCCGATGCACTCTCTCCTCTTGGAGGCACACCGGAAGATATCAATAAAGTGGGAGAAATGTTCAAGCAACTCAATAATGAACAGACAGTCAAGAACTTTGTAGCTGCAGTAAAATACCTGAAGAGTAATCCCAATTCAAACGGAAATGTCGGATGCACGGGTTTCTGCTGGGGTGGTGCAATGACCAACCAGGTTGCAGTCAATGCTCCTGATCTGAAAGCTGCCGTGCCCTATTACGGACGCCAGCCGGTAGCTGAGGATGTTCCAAAGATAAAGGCACCTATCCTTGCACATTATGCTGAGAACGATCAGGGGATAAACGCCGGAATCCCTGCCTTTGAGGAGGCACTGAAAAAGGCCGGCATAGAATACCAGATATTTACGTACCCTGGAACACAGCATGCCTTCAATAACGATTCCAATCCGCAAAGGTATAATGCTGAAGCGGCAAAACTTGCATGGAAAAGAACCGTTGATTTCTTTAAAGAGAAGCTTAAATAAAATCAGCTCTTCTGACTCTTCATTCCGGCTTCAACAGCATTGGTAAATGGTCTGATGTGATTGAAGAATTTTCTATAACCTTTACAGAGATAGTTAAGGCCAGGTTCACCATCAGGGGTTAGTATGAACCTGTTCTTCGGGCATTCACCATTGCACATATCAAGAACCTCACAACTTAAGCAGTAGTCGGGGAGTGTTTTTAATTTCGCCTCACCAAAATTTATCTGAGCCTCCGAATCAAGAATTTGTGCAAGGGTCGCGTTAGTAATATTACCGATAAGGTATCTGCTGTCAACAAAATGATCGCACGAATATAAGTCACCGTTCATCTCCATCACAGGTACACCTCCGCAGGTTTTCTTAAAAATGCAAAGTGTATGGTCTTTTTTCGTAACTGTGTTTATAGCCTCCTCGATTATCTGGACACTGATCATCCCGATATCATTTTCAACCCACTCGTCGAAAATTCTGCAGAGGAAAATGCCAAAATCTCCTGGCTTAACTGAATTGTCAGAATCCGCTCCGGTGATAACTCCATTCTTAATTACAAGCGGAAGAAAGGTAACAAATTGAGTTCCCAGCCTTTTAAAAAACCGGTAAATCTCAAGTGGAAAATGAACATTTTCATTACTTACAGCGCAAAGAATTTCATTCCTTATACCATACAGTTGCAGTTTCTCGTACCCCTTCATTACCTGCTTAAAGGAAGGTGCTCCAGTTGCACTTAACCTTGCCCGGTTATGCAGGTCTTCAGGACCGTCGATACTGATTCCAATATAAAAATTCTCATCTGAAAAAAAACGGCACCATTCATCATCTATCAGTGTCCCGTTTGTCTGTATTCCATTAATTATATCACCCGTTGAAGGGTTGTGCTTTTTCTGAAACGACACTGCTCTCCTGTAAAAATCGATACCCGCAAGGGTTGGTTCACCACCGTGCCATGAAAAAAAGTAATTGGGCCCTGTTGATGCTTTGAAATGATCAATAATATATTTCTCCAAAATATTATCGGGCATCTGACATAACCCGCTGTTTCCTGAAAAATTTTTTGCCGTCGAATAATAACAGTAGCTGCATCTCAGGTTACAGGCTGAGCCAACAGGTTTTATAAAGACCTGGAATTGACGGCAGGCATTTTCCATCATCCGGATGGTAATATTCTTAAACTTATTCTCCTGGAAATTCAACCGGTACCGAAAAAGTGAAAAGAGATCCTTTTCCTTGTTCTGACTCAACTGCAATTGTTCCTTTCATGAATTCGGCCAGTCCGCTTACAATGGCCAGACCCAGGCCCGCTCCCCCATATGGCCGCGACAAACCCATTTCTGCCTGTCTGAACCTGTCAAATATTAGGTTTAAATGTTCCCTGGTGATACCTATCCCGGAATCCAGTACTGCAACCACCAGACAGTTAAAATTTCTTTTTATCGTAACCTTTACCCACCCTTTGGAGGTGAATTTGATGGCATTGCCTATCAGATTATTTACTATCTGACATATCTTGCCTTCGTCGGACCTGATAATCCTGCCGTCTGTCTCATCTTCAAAAATCAGGTCAAGTCCCTTTTCAATTGCATTAGCGGAGAAAAGAGTCATCCCCTTTTTTATGATATCCCCTGTAGAAAAATCCGATATAGACAATTCAATATCACCCGCCTCTATTTTTGAAATATCTATCAGGTCGTTTACAAGCGCCGCAAGCTGGAAAGTGCATGCTGACATCTGTTCAAAATATTCCTTCTTCCTCGAATCATCTGTATCACTGTCCCTGATCAGTTCTGAAAATCCAATAATACCATTCATGGGTGTTCTTATCTCATGGGAAATATTCTGGAGAAATGCAGTTTTAAGCCTGTCGCTCTCTTCTGCCTTGAGCTTTGCTTTCAGCAACTCTTCGTTGCTTTCCATCAGCCTTTTTTCGTTGGCGGAAAGCTTCTCCTCTGCAGTTATGCGCTCCTGGAGTTCCTTATTAATCCGGTTGATCGAGTAGCGGAAACTTGCCTCGAATATTACAATGATTGTTGTAAAGAGTACAAAGAAGAAGGTGAAGTCACGTGCATACTCAATAGGGGTGTCCTTATAAGGAATAAGAAAATTTTTATACTCTGCTATCGCCATTACCCACGACGACAGGAGGCTGAGAAATGCAATTAATATAGCAAACCTGTAGCCAATGAAAAGTGTGGCCAGGAAGATCAGAACAATATAGCCGATCACTGAAACGTCGCGAATTCCGGCTGACCGGGCTGCCATGAATGTCATAGCCAGCCATCCCGATAGTATGAAGAAGAAGCTCACCGATAGCAGGTTCCCTTTTCTGAGGAAAAAATAGGAGACAATAAACACACTCATGAGGATCACCATTGCTGCATCAGTGGCAGAAAAGGGATGATGGCTAAAATGCCTGAGGAGAATTATGACCGGGATAATGGCGATTGACACTATCAGCATTATTCTCAGCATCCACGTGAGAGTCTTCCTGCCTTCAGCATCTGAGTAGATCTTGGATGAGATAAAACCAGAATTTTCCATTTATTAAGAAATGTTTGAGTAAGAGGCCTTCTATACTAAAGGTCTTATCCTCAATTTTTCTGATATCAAATATAGGAAAAACCCTTTTATCATCCTGTCATATTATTATGCCGGCATATTGGGGCTGATTTGTTATTTAATTGAAGGCTCGGAGGCAGTTTGGATACCTGAAACTACTTCCGGAATAATTCCCAGCTTCACATAAACCGGCCTGGCAAATTCCTTAAGCTCCGGAAGTTTAGTGTAGAAATATGCAGCCCCGGCTATACAGACCACACCTCCAATAAGAATTGTATATGGAGTTCCAATTGCTTTTGCAAGAGTTCCCGACATAAGGCTGCCGAATGGTGCAGTTCCCATTATTGCCATTGTATAGAAACTCATTATCCTGCCACGTTTATCATCTTCGGTTATCGTTTGAAGAACAGTATTGCTTGCAGCAGTCTGGAGCATTAACCCCATACCGGCTATTACCATGAGGAAAAGTGATAATAAAAAACTGCGTGAAAAAGAGAGGGCGATGATCCCTGTTCCAAATATGGCAGTGGATATTGGAATTATCCTTCCTATCCTCAGTATTGTCTTCCACGAGGCCAGGTAAATACCAGCCATAAGGGCTCCAAAACCTGCTGCCCCCATAAGAAATCCAAAAGTCTGGGAGTCACCATGAAGTATCTCCTTCGCAAAAACCGGCATAAGTACCGCATATGGCATACTCATAACACTAACGATGGCAAGCAGCAATATGATGTGCCTGATAGGTGGAAATCCGAAAGCATATGAAAATCCCTCTTTCAATTCAGTAAGCATGGCGCCGTTGTTTCGTTTTTGCTTTCCGGTATTCACCTTCATCATCAGTAGCGATCCTATAACAAAGAGATAACTAATGGCATTTGAGAGGAAACAGATCCCCTCCCCTGCAGTTGCAAGAAGCAGCCCTGCAACCGATGGTCCGATAAGCCTGGCTCCATTGAACATTATTGAATTAAGTGCAATTGCATTACCTAAGTCCTCTTTCTTTTCCACAAGATCAATTACAAGTGATTGCCTGGAAGGGACGTCGAATGAATTGAATATACCCCATACAACACTAAGGACCATAATATGCCATACCTGAAGTACACCGGCATAATAAAGAAGAGTGAATGCAGAAGCCTGAAGCATGGCAAGTACCTGTGCGCCTATAAGAACATGGTAACGGTTCCAGCGGTCTGTAAGAACGCCGGCAAAGGGTGCCAGCACAAAAGTCGGGATCTGACCGGCAAAGCTTACCAGCCCCAGGAGTACGACCGATCCTGTCATATGATAAACAAGCCACGGCATCGCTATACGCTGCAACCAGGTACCTACAAGTGAAACGCTCTGCCCGCTGAAAAACAACCTGTAGTTTCTGTACTGCAGTGACCTGAATACTGTTCTTATCCTTATTGATAACTCCATTTAAATATCCTGTTCTTCTTTGCTGTTATTTCAGGTCTGAAAATAATCGCTTTCAGATTAATTTTTAAGGATTTAGTTAATTAGCACTAACAACTGAGTTACACTGATTTTCCATGGAGTAACACGGTTAAAAAACTCTGTATTACTATTCCGCGAAACCCCGTGTAATTACCTCGTGAAAAACTTTTTACAGATGATTGCACTGTTATTT
>Ga0208980_10002520_pt1 | contig 11057 bp, 9 predicted proteins | sample WetSurMetagenome_3_FD_187993 | JGI IMG/M metagenome (GOLD analysis project Ga0208980, IMG submission 187993) | Wetland microbial communities from Twitchell Island in the Sacramento Delta, sample from surface sediment Aug2011 Site A1 Bulk (version 2) | ecosystem: Environmental > Aquatic > Marine...
CTCTCATCTTTAAAAGAGAGAACAGAAGAAAATGTTGCGCTCTACGGCGGAGATCCGACCTTAAGAAGCGATCTGCTTGAGATTATCCGTGCAGCAAAACGTGAAGGTTACAGGAGAATTAAGTTATTTACAAACGGAAGGGCATTTTCAAATAGGCAATTGGTGGACCAGATCATGAAGGCAGGCTGTAATCTTTTCGAAATTACCGTATGGGGATCAAATCCATCTCTGCATGATTATCTGACGCAGACATCAGGCAGTTTCTGGGAGACTATCAGGGGATTAGAGAACCTTGCAGGTCTTGCCGACGACAGATTTGTCTGTATTCGCATACCTGTATGCAAAGAAAATCATTCAGACCTTGAAAATTGCGTGACTACCGCACTGAGTTTCAATGTCAATCGTATCATTCTGTCTCTTCAGGATGATCGCCTGTCATTTCAGCAGGTTCTCCCCCATATTAAAAACGCAATCAATATCAGCATCTTTAATCGTATCTGGATTCAGACAGAAGGGATACCCTTCTGTATCATGCAGGGACTGGAACATCATATAGGAGAAATCCTGGTAGGTTTGAACACAATTTATGCAAGAACTTTTCAACAACATAATTGTTGTATCCAGTGCATTTATAAAGAATTGTGTCCTGGTTTAGAGGTCAGATATTTAGATCACTTTGGGGATGAAGAATTTTCCCCTGTAATAGAAAATAAATATTCTCAGGATATCAGGACATTATATGCATAAAAAGAAGGTTATCCTGATTTCCTTTAACTGGGCTAACCATTTTTCTCTTGCTTTAGGATATCTGAAGGCCTATGCATTGAAAGACAATCTCATTCGTGAAAATGCGGACATAGAAATTGTTGACTTTGATACTGAGATGCTTAATGTTCAGCAAGTGATTTATTACCTTTCTCAAACAAAACCAGACATCCTCGGGTTCTCCTGTTACTGCTGGAATATTGAAAAAGTTTTGGACACCGCAAGAATAATAAGAACGATTCATCCTCATATAAAGATAATCCTTGGAGGACCGGAGGTAGGGCCGATCGGCCCCAAGTATTTGAGAGAGCATCCTTATATAGATGCTGTTATTAAAGGAGAAGGAGAAATTACGTTCACAGAGTTGCTGAAGGTTTACTTGGGCCATAGCAAAATCGAAGAAACAGAGGGTGTCAGCTATAGGATAGACGGGACCATCCTGAGTAATCCTGACAGGGCTCCTATTGAAGACCTAAGCAAAATTCCTTCACCCTATCTTGAGGGGATCATTACACCGAGAGACAGAGTGACCTATATAGAAACTTACCGCGGATGTATTTTCAGGTGCCATTACTGTTTTGAAGGCAAGAATCTCCCGAAACTGCGTTTTTTTCCTGAAGAGAGAGTAAAGAAGGAAATAGAATTTATCCTGGGTCATCCGGAGATCAAGAGTTTCCATTTTGTTGATACAGTATTCAATTTCAGAAAGGACCGGCTGGCAAGAATAGTGGATATGATCTCCAGCACCAACCGTTTCGGGACCGAGTTGCGTACGGTTGAGATCATCGTCGAGTTCGTTGATGAAGAAACCGTAGCGCTTTTCAAAAAAGCAAATGTCAGAAGCATAGAGACAGGGCCTCAGACAGTAAATGAAGACACACTGAAAAAGGTAAACCGTTTCTACAAAGCCGATAAGTTTGCAAAAGGACTGCGACTGCTTGAGGATAACGGTATAGAGGTAACGACTGATCTTATTATCGGACTGCCTGGTGACAACTTTTTCACGTTTCTAAAATCCGCCAGGACTTTAATTAATATGAGACCGACTACGATTGTTTTCAGTATTCTGCATGTGCTACCGGGAACTATCCTTTATGAAAAAAGCAATGAATTCGGCCTGAAATTTGATGACAAAGCCCCGCATCTTGTTCTCAGAACGCCAGATTTCCCATATGAAGACATCGATAAAGCAGTCATCATGGCCTACAGTCTGGATAAGGAATACAATATAAAACCACCTTCTGCTGAAGTTTAAAGTTAAACTGATCATTACAAACTACAAAGATTATTAAATTATTAATAAACTTTTTTGATTGAACTAAGGATAGAGTATCCTAGCTCATTCTCAGTCGTTCCTCCCTGCGAGGCTTTTGCCTCTATATTTTTACATACTGTATTTGACTATCTGCAAAAAAATCCGCTCAAATACTCTATCCTCAGTTATTGTTACCAATTTTATGAATAATCCGGGTTAGTCAAAAATGATTAGGGTATTGACTTAGGTATACTATTTGAGTATACTTAAAGTATGAAAACAGCGATATCTGTTCCAGATGATATTTTCGAGGAAGTTGACAAGTTAGCAAAGGACCATAATTGGTCCAGGAGTGAAATCTTTGTTACTGCCGTAAGGCAGTACTTAGATAATTTGAAGTCTCAGAAACTCCTGGCTGCGCTTAATATGACATACTCCGATGAAGAGCCTTTGGAGGAAAGATCATTTAGGCAAAAAAGCAAGAGACATTTTGCGAGGAAAGTTGTAAAGGAAGCATAGTTGGATATAAAGCAAGGAGACATCTTCTGGATTGATTTTGGTGAACCTAAAGGGTCGGCACCAGGTTATAGACATCCCTGCGTTGTTATCCAAAACAACGTGTTCAATGCGAGCAAGATAGCTTCCGTGGTCGTATGTGCTTTAACGTCAAATCTGAAGCGGGTAAATGCACCAGGGAATGTGTTAATCAGGAAGGGAGAAGGCAATCTGACAAAAGATAGCGTTATTAATATATCTCAGATTGCGACAGTAGACAAAACAGACCTTGTCGAGAAAATTGGGTCGTTATCCACATTGAAGATTGCAGATATCATAGACGGAGTCAAGTTATTAATAGAACCTCGCGAAGTATTTTGACCTGAACATGGCGAAGCCTCCTTCCTCTTCGCATTTTTAGCATGAAGAACCCATTATAATGATTTTGTCGGAATATGCATTTGAGCGACGCTTTCAAAATCCTCCCTGCTTAATCTCTTTATTGACCAGACCCTCTTAATCATTCTAAAATTAGCCGTACATGATAGAGAAGAAACCACGGGAAAGGACTTCTCATTCTTACTGAGATATCTATGGTTGAACCATTTTCCAAAAAACTTGTAATGCAGTTTGTCAGTGCCTGGTCTGAAAGCGAGGTCAGGAAGATTATTGATTCAGATCCGCTTATGGCAAACGAAGAGAACTGGAAACCCTACGGGGGGTATGAGAGCAATTTCAATACGATCAACAATCAGGCGAAGAATTCCGTAGCTGCCCTCGCCGAAAAACCTATCAATTCGATTGATGCGTTACTTCTCAAGGAATGTAAACTGAGGGGCATTGCGCCGGAAAGCAAGCAGGCCCCGAAAACAATGAAGGAAGCAATAGAGATATTCTTCGGTTTGCAGAGCGGAGATTTTTCAGACCTTGCGGACAAAGAAAGAAGAAGGCTTGCCGGGAATATTCAAATCATTGCAGAAGGAGAGAAGAAAAGGCCGAGTTTAATCATTGCCGATAAAGGTGAAGGGCAGCATCCTGGAGATTTTGAAGATACCTTTCTATCTCTGCACAGAGGCAATAAGAATAAAATCCTCTTTGTGCAGGGGAAATACAATATGGGGGGAAGCGGTGTATTGCCGAATTGCGGCGAATACAATTATCAACTGATTCTTTCAAGGAAGACGCCGGAACTTCTTAAAAAAGGGCAACAGGACAATTGGGGATTTACGCTGGTAAGACTGCACCTTGCAACCAGTACTGAATACAAGAATTCCTGGTATGAATATTTTGTTGGTGATGACAGCCAAATAGTGTCTTTTTCAGGTGAACCCTTATCAATCCTTCCCGAGAATGAATCCCTTGAATCAGGAACATATATAAAACTCTACAATTATTATCTGCCAAACCCTTCCCAGATCACACTGGATTTATGGCGGGAACTGAACAGGGTTTTGCATTATCCGGTACTTCCCATAACATTACACGAAACCAGGAAATTCAAAGGCCACAGCCCTTCTAAAATTCTTGTGGGCAACAGGATAAGAATCCTGAAGAACGATAGCCAGAGCATCGAGGATAATTGCCCGCCGATTATCCCGATTATCGCTGAACTCGGGAAATTCGGCAAACGGATCATAGAAGTAACCGTCTTCAAAGAAGGGACGGTTAAGGATGAATTTGCCTCGGCGGGTGAATCCATATTCTTCACCATTAATGGCCAGACACATGCTGCCATCGGCCGTTCTTTTCTGAGGACAAAGGCAAATCTCCATTACCTGTCTGATTATATGCTGGTACATATCGACTGCACTGATGTCGATACAAACATCAGGGAAAAGATATTTATGCCATCAAGAGACCGCATGCGGGATACGGAGATATCCAAAGAGATTGAAGCTATATTGGCAGAAGAACTCAGCAGGCACGAGGGGCTGAAACAATTAAATCAGTACCGGCGGGAACAGCAGATCACAAAAAATCCAAAAGATGTGAAGTTCCTGGAGGGTGTTGTCTCCAAATTAATTAAAAAGAACCGGACAATTTTGCATTATCTGGGGGTTGGAGGCAACATTAAAGACACAAATGAGGCCGGTATAACAGACACAAAAGAGTTTGAAGGCAAGAGAATTCCAACGTATTTTAAAATAATCGGCCCTGAGAGAAAGCAGATGCCGATTAATGCTTATTCAAGGGTAGTATTCGAGACAGATGCATCAAATGACTATTTCAGCAGGGAAGCTGACCGGGGAACTCTTATAGTCTATCCGGATGTCATGAAATCTTATCATTTATGGAATGGAAAGATTACGGTAAAAATTATCCCCTCAAAAACAGCACGGGTAGGCGCTGTCAGAAAAATCATCGCTTTATTGACAAGACCTTGCGTTGACCCGTTGTCTGTTGAATTTGAGGTCGAATATCTGCCGGAGGTTGAGCCTGAAACAGTTCCACCGCAAGTGCCGAAACCTCCAAAAAGAAAAGATTATAAATTGCCGGAACCGATTCTGGTCTATAAGAATAAGCGCACAGGTTCCAGGACATGGGACGACATAAAAAAAGAAGATAGTACAACCTGGGACGGAACAGATATTGCCAAAGTTGTTCCGAGTGGCAATGGAGCAGGAGTTGATGTTTTTATCAATATGGATGCCGACGTCCTGCGCAATTTCCTCCGGCAGCAAAAAGTAACCGACCAAAGGCGGGATTTTATCAAGCGTTCATGGGAAACTGCTGTCTTTCTGAATTCCATGATTATATACAATGATCTGGCCAAGACAGAAAGAGGGGAGATGGTTTCAGATATCATGAAGAGTGTCTCAAAAATAATTCTCGATCTCATGTGTAATGACACCTTTCTGAAGGAACTCGAAAAGGGCGATTGAGAGGCTGTATATTCATCCAATGTTCAGGTTAAAATAATTCATGCGATTGATACTTTTTGATATTGACGGGACATTAATTGATTCAGGCGGGGCAGGGGTACGTTCCCTCGACCTTGCATTAAAAGATCTGTTTTCTATTGATAACGGCTTTCATGGTATAAGCATGGCTGGCAAGACGGATACGCAGATTATTAAGGAAGGCATAATGAAACACGGCCTCTCAGCCAATGGGACTATTGATGCTGTTATAAAGGCCTATCTTAAATACCTCAGGAGAGAAATAAATAATGACAGGAAACATGTTAAGCCTGGGATATATGAAGTGCTGGAAGAACTGAAGCCTTTGCAGGATTTGGGATTGGGGCTTCTTACCGGAAATATTGAACAGGGGGCACGGATAAAACTCGAACCATTCAGACTGAATGAATATTTCCCTGCAGGCGCTTTCGGCAGTGATGATGAATACAGGAACAATCTTTTGCCGATTGCAGTAAAACGTTTTGAGGAATTATTTCAGCAAAAGATAAAAGCTGACAACTGCATAATAGTTGGAGATACCCCCCGCGATGTCGAGTGTGCACATATCTATGGGGCAATATGTATCGGTGTTGCAACGGGGCCATATTCATATGATGATCTTATTGAAGCAGGCGCGGATTATGTAGCCCATGACCTGTCGGATCAGAAGACTTTACTTCATTTCCTTTAATCCATCCACTCTTTTTCTTAGCTCGTTCACAAAGAATTGATATTCGTCTGATCCGTCTGGTTTCTGAGACATATCCACATCAGATGGATAAAGGGGTTTCCCGAAACTTAATTTAATCTCACTGAATTTTGGCCACTTTGCAGCCCTCGGGAGGGCCTCAAATGAACCTTTGATATAAACAGGAATTAACGGTATTTTCAACTCGGTTGAAAGTATGCCCACTCCCTTCTTGAACTCCATGGTACCCCCGTCAAAAGACCTGCCGCCTTCAGGAAAAACCAGAAGCGACTTTCCGTTTCTCAATACATAGGATGACATCTGTAGTGCTTTATTGAGATACATTTCCTGGTCAATAGGTATAACATTGGCAAGCTTTGCAAATGACCCTCCTAATCTGCCGGTAAAGTATTTTTGAATGCCCAGTGTATATAAACTATCGAATGACCTTGCCGGCATTCCGGCAACAACAACGAAGGCATCAATAAAGCTGGCGTGGTTGGGTGTGATGATATACGGGCCCTTTTCGGGGATATTTTCAATTCCTACGGTTTTCAGGCTGAAAAAGATCTTCGAGATAATCTTAACTATGTACAAACCCGCAAATATAATCAACCGCTCAAGGACATTACGATGAAACCCGACTTTTTCCCTGTCATCCAAAGAAGGCTCAGTTGTCAAAATGTCTTTCCACTCAGGCTTTTTTTCAATGACACTGATCCCACCTGTGCCATATTCTTTAATCCTCGCAATCAATTCCCCAACAGTCTGTGCTTCTGCAGTTAAGGTATCAGGAAGTTTCATAGAGAGAACCTTTTCGAGTGAAACAACAAGTTCAATTTTCGTCAATGAATCAAGCCCGAGATCAAGTTCAAGGTTGTCTGATGCCTGAACAGGGATCGCTTCCTTCAATAATGGCTTAATACATTCTATAACCTTCCTGCCGATTTCATCCTGAACAATATTTTTATCTTCTTTCTTTGCGCTTTGCGCTTTGCCCTTTGCGGTTATCAGGTCTTTTACCAAAAACCTTCTGAGCTTTCCGAGTGGAGTTCTCGGGAGAGGTTCGGGATACAGGGTGTATCCTTTAAGTCTCATGTATGACGGAAGTAGAGCAGATGCATTGTTGACTTCCCATTTTAAGGCTTCCTGGAGATTAGCGATCTGATTCTTTTTTGCGTATTCAAAATCAGGCACGATGACCGCCTGAATAGAATCGATCATCCCTTTCTCCTCAAGGCCCATTACGCATATTTCTTTTATTAGTTGTATTTTCAGATACTGCTTTTCTACCTCATCAGGATAAATATTTTTGCCTGAACTCAAGACTATGACTTCTTTTATCCTGCCGGTTATGAAGAGATAACCATCATGATCAATATAGCCAAGATCGCCGCTCTGGAACCATCCATTTTTCAACACCTGTTCCGTAGCCTCTGGATTCTTGTAATACCCCATCATAACCATAGGCCCTTTGATGACAACCTCGCCCTCTTGCATTACCTGCAATTCTTTACTGGTCGCAGGATCTGTGATCTTTATCTCTGCAGAAGGCAGCGGGATTCCAACAGACCCTGGTTTTCTTTTTTCTATTGGATTGAAGGTAACAATCGGCGAGGTCTCGGTAAGTCCATATCCTTCAAGTATTGTCAGACCAAGGGCTTCAAGGTCTTTCATTACCTGCGGGTCGAGCTTTGCGCCTCCGCAGGCAGAGAATCTGAACTTCTCACCGAGGGACTTATGGACTGATTTAAAGACAACCTTGCCGAGGTTAATATCATATTTGCGCCTCAGATTTCCTGAGATATTCAGAATCCTGAACATTATTTTCGGCAACGGTCCCGGTAGCTGCTTAATCTTGTTAAAAATACCATTGCGGATCAGTTCAAGCAATTGCGGCACACTGACAAGCAATGATACTCCGAAATCTCGCATGGTTGCCATGAGGTCCGGACCTTTAAGGCTCGGGGGAAATGATACAGCGATACCGAGAAATACCGGGAGGATACAATTTCCAAGGAACGGATAAGTGTGATGCAGGGGAAGGACACCTATGACACTGTCATCATGAGAAAGGATACCTGCCTCTATGAGCGCCTCTGCATCAGAGCAGAAATTCTTATGGGTCAGCATAACTCCTTTGGGCTTTCCTGTTGTGCCGGAGGTATAAATAATCGAGGCAAGGTCTTCTTCATAAATCTCGGGAAATCCACCGGTGTAAGATGTCAGCAGGATTTTTTTGAAGTCAGGTGAGTCAAAATTTATTTGCTTAATCTTCAAATCAGCGATTTGCATTATTGCCCTTGCAACGTTTTCTTCTGTTTTTGAACTGTGAAAGATGACCTTTGTTTCCGAGTCGGCAAGGAGGTTTCTTATTTCATCCGGACTGAGCTGGGCATCCATAGGAACACCAATCCCTCCGGCCAATGAAAGAGCAAGATATGCTGTGCTCCATTCCGGCCGGTTCTCGGAGACAATAGCAATTCTGTCCCCTTTTTTTATTCCGGTTGTTATGAGATATGATGCGATGGACTTTACATTGGCAATGAGTTTTTCATAGGTAATAGTTGTCCATTCGTCTTTGAAATAATTAAAGGCTATTTTGTCTTTACATTCGGTTGCCTTTTTTAAAAATAATTCCGGGATGACTTTTTCCATGATTATTCATTATCCAAAAAACACCTTGAAATAGCAATGGATTCTGGTGTGTTAATAACTTCTTCCTCAAATGTTTACAGCAGCGGAGTCTGTGAGGGTGTGACCAATACCTACTTATCTGCACAATTAAGTAGCTCCAAGAGCTAATGATTTCTGTGTAACTAATAGACACCATGCATTTAAGCCTATTAAGTTTTTGTGTGGCCTTTTCCTTTCCGTATTTGTCCCAGTTCATCCATAAGTTCGCCGAGCCCTCTGGGCCCAAGTGATTTCATCTGCTCTATTTCTTCTTCAGTGAACGGTTTCTCATTCTTGAATGAATCTTCGACATCCATTGGCCAGCGAACAAAGCGATAAAGCACTGCAATGGACCGATCAGACAATGGTTCCCGTACATCGCCCAAGTGTACGATAATGTGCTCGGGCTTCTCTGCGTAATATTCTTTTGGAAAGCCGTTACCATAAGGCTTTAGCAAATCGTAAAATCGAGTTCGCCAATAATTTGGCTAGCGATTTCTTCACTAATTAGCCGGAGCCTTAACATTGCGCCTAAAACCTATATTCTGGATTGTTTGGATCAAAGTCTGCTTCGGTGAGTCCGGCATCAAGCGTAATCGCCTCATATCCATAACTCTCCAGAAGGGTGTCATTCCAATCATATATGTACACTCTGATCGGGAGTTTTGTCTCTACGTCGAAGTTAATCAAGACCCGATGACAGTAATAACTGTTTTCCTTTTTTTTGGGAAAAACCATCTCAACCTTCTTGGTGGCCCTTCCATATACGCTCTCATCCCCCTTCTCACTAATGTCAATTTCTCCGGCACTTACGCCTCTCTCCCAGTTTCTTTTTATGAGTTGCACAAGGTTTTCAATCCCGGAATGCGTGACAGGATGGCGGTTGCCATTCATAACTAAAGTGCCCTTTGGATCGAGATTCACTGTGAATATCCCTAAAATGCCGCATTCGTGAACCTTAATGAGATTGTCATTATATCCATCGATATACAGAGACTCACGCCCTTTAAAAGGTTCTTTGACCCATTTCATGTAAACCTTAAAAGGCTTCTTGAATTTAAGGAAAATAGTTTCTTCTTCGGTGAGGTTCTGTTTTATCCGCTCCTGTTTATGAAGAATTGCGGTGTAGCTGTCGGTTCTTGCCAGCGTCGACTCAGCACGCTTCAGCCAGTTTTCAATATCTGTCTTGTTATAGGCCCCATCCGTCGAAGAAGAAAATACAAGAAAAAGCAGCAAGAAGATGACGCGTTTCGTTATAACATTCGAGACTGCTGAAATAACAAGTGTCTGAAGAAACTTGAAAGTCATGCGGTCCTCCTTCCATAAAAGTTGTTTTAAGTCACTCCTTTAAGAGGTAAGGCTCTGTTCACTGAGGATAGCGAGATAGCCCGGATAACAATGCCTCATGACCATCTCTCGATTCGGACCCCTTTGACCCGCAAAAGTGAACTGTAGTGCCTGAGGTAACGCAAGACTGCGCTTCGCAAAAAGAGGTAGGAACGAGATGAAACATCGGAGTACCGCAGTTGCCCAACTTCGGATCGCTCATGTACCAGAAACAGATACTTGCCTCGCTGTTCAATTATGGCACCATCCCCCAGAGCTTCGGGCCGCAAGTCGGGCGGGAAGAACTGATTCTCTGCAAGAGTAGAGCGCACAACCGCAATCAGAGCGGATAGGGGCACAGTTGCGTTAAGAGCGCCCTGCAGCCGTGGTGCGGCTGGGTGCAAAATGTCGAGAACCTTATTTGCGATGATTGTCTGCTCAGGGTTAGTCATTGTCTCTTCGCTGCCTAAGTTGCCTAATATTTATGAAAGGTACTCTATCCTTTTCGTTCTCCCATAATGAGAACTGTTTCCGGCAGATACTTTATGCCAATATTCTTAAACCCTGTTTCTGCCAACCAGCGTTTTATCTCTCCGGGGCTATAACACCGTCCTTTCTCTGTTCCTACAAGCATGTTCACTGAGAATAGTGCGCTATGGGGCGGCGCGGTTCGCGTCTCGTTGATGGGGAATTCCTGTACCACAACCCTGCCACCAGGATTAATAGCTGTTTTACATTTACGAAGGAGAGCGATATTCTCTTCTGCGGAAAAGGCATGGAAGATCTGGCTCAACAGAATGAGATCATACCCGGAACCAATGCTGTCAACATGAAAGTCGCCGGCAATGAATCTGATTCCTCTCACGCCCTCTTGGCGAGCGACTTTTTGGGCAATTTTAATTGTCTCAGGAAGGTCAAAGATGGTTGATTTGACCCCTTTCTTTGCCATGGC
>Ga0208980_10002521_pt1 | contig 11055 bp, 11 predicted proteins | sample WetSurMetagenome_3_FD_187993 | JGI IMG/M metagenome (GOLD analysis project Ga0208980, IMG submission 187993) | Wetland microbial communities from Twitchell Island in the Sacramento Delta, sample from surface sediment Aug2011 Site A1 Bulk (version 2) | ecosystem: Environmental > Aquatic > Marine...
AAATATTTCCACAACTGCCTCGCCTATTGAGACATAAGTCCTGTTCTTACGGATCGTTTCCCTGTAAAATGCAGTCATCAGATTCGGTTCATCCTCATAGTTCCTGCCAATCCTGGTAATAGCCCTTGTGACGATATCATACGGATCTACCGGTTTGACAATTATCTCCTTAATTGGGATCGGCGCCTGCTCCATCGAGATGACATTCTTATATCCGTTATCTCTCAGGGAGCTGATCGGAACCACCTTATTCTTATACCCGAGGAATGAGAATTCGAGATTTTTTAAAAGAAGCGATTCCCCGATCTTGAGTGTGAATTCACCGTCAATATTTGTTACGATTGCCACATTGGCATCAGAAACCGCAACAGATGCAAAAACAAGAGGTGTACCTGTTTCAGCATCAACAACTTTACCTTTAATGGTAACATATGACTGCTGATCAGATTTCTTCCTGTCGCGCGAAGCATCTGCAGAAACCGTCTGAAAGGCAAATAACAGAAGGAGTGCTGCAGCATAAAACGAGATGTTCTTTAAAGTTTTCATGGCATATTTCTTTTGGTTAATACTTGAGACTTTGTTTATAACACTTTTTCTTTTCAACCATATGACCTGTCTTATGGTGTTATACCCTATCCTGTTCGTCAAATATTTTAGTATCTTACTTTTTTTAGGACAATGGAAGATCTGCTTGTCAAACCGGTAAATGCTATTGTTGCAGGTAATTCTTACATGCGAAACCTCATCTCAGGAAGCCCGGTAATTAAAGGGATGCCACTGGCCGCAGGTATAGAACTTACAAATTATTGTAACCTGAATTGCCCTGAATGCAATTCTGGTTCCGGTATAATGACCAGGGACCGGGGATATATAAGCATAGAGCTTTTTGAAAAAATTGTCACAGAACTGGGTCCCTACCTGTATAATTTAAATCTCTACTTTCAGGGTGAATCAATGATGCACCCGCAGTTCTTTCCAGTTCTTGAAAAATGCGGAGATATCAGGACAACACTCTCGACAAACGGACATTTCCTTTCACCTGAAAATGCTGATAAAATTGTCGGATCACGGTTACACACCCTTATTGTATCGCTAGATGGAATGGATCAGTCAGCCTATTCTTCATACCGGGTAAATGGCGATTTCAGGACAGTAATAGATGGGATAAGAAATATTTCAGATTCAAAGAAGAAGAACTCTTCACGATTGAAACTTGTGATTCAGTTTCTGGTAAACAGGAATAATGAGCATCAGGTTGAGGCGGTAAAAAAATTTGCTGCTGAAATGAAAGCCTCTTTGCAACTTAAATCGATGCAGATAATAAACAAAGATTCTCATGAAACATGGCTTCCCTCATCAGGAAAATTCAGACGATACATAAAATCGAATACTGAATATGCAATAAAGAGCAGATTGCCAGACAGATGTGCAAGATTGTGGTTCAATCCGGTAATAACCTGGGACGGGAAAGTTGTGCCTTGCTGTTTTGACAAGAATGCCGATCATGTTATGGGAGATATGAGCCAGGACTCCTTCAGAAATATATGGAACGGTGAAAAATACAGGCAGTTCAGGGAGAGTATTCTTACCGGCAGAAAGATGATAGATATTTGCAGGAATTGTACCTCGGGAATGTGAAAAAAGTTCTTCTCACCTTTAGGAGGAGATTTAGAGAGAGGTCTTAAACCGTCATGACGTCCTTTTCCTTGAGGGCCATTACCTTATCAATTTTTTCGCTGTAATTTGTGGTAAGCTCCTGAACACTTTCGACGGCTTCCTTTTCAATGTCCTCGGGCAGTCCGTCCTTAAGCAGCTGTTTCAGTTCGTCATTTGCCCATTTACGTGCATTGCGGACACTGATCTTTGCAGTTTCACCCTCATTCCTGACCTGTTTAACAAGCTGATGCCTTCTTTCTTCAGTAAGAGGAGGTATATTTATGCGTATCACTTCGCCATTATTTACAGGCATAAGTCCAATGTTAGCAGCCATAATGGCCTTTTCTATTGTGCCAAGCATTGTCTTTTCCCATGGCTGGATCAGAATGGTCTTTGGATCAGGAGTGTTAATATTGGAGACCTGCGCAAGAGGAGAGTTGACACCATAGTAATCAACAGTGATCCCGTCAAGCAGGGCGGGATTTGATCTTCCGGCGCGAAGTCTTGCAAGTTCATGCTCAAGGTGTTCAAGGGCATGCTGCATTCTGTCCTTTGTCTCTTCCAGAATAAGTTCAACATCTTCGTTCATAATGCTGACTGTTTTTGAAATACTTAAAAATTCACAACTAAAACAAAATTAATAAAATAGCGGGAATTGCAAGTTTTGTCAGTCACAAATTAGAGTCCCGGTTTTAACGCCATTAACCACTTTCATCAGATTTCCTGGTGTGTTCATATCAAAAACCACTATTGGCATGTCGTTATCGCGGCACATGGTGAATGCAGTAGAATCCATAATTTTGAGTCTGCGGTTAATGACTTCCTCAAAAGTAATATTTTCGAACCTGGTCGCAGATGGATCCTTTTCAGGGTCAGCTGTATAAACACCGTCCACCCTTGTGCCTTTCAGAAGAACATCTGCTCCGATCTCGACTGCCCTGAGAGCAGAAGCTGTATCTGTGGTGAAAAACGGATTTCCTGTTCCGCCAGAGAGGAGGCAAACAGTTCCTTTTTTCAGCTCTTCCACAACCCTGTCCCTGTTGTAATACTCTCCTACCGGCTCCATCCTTATGGAGGTAAAGACCCTTGCCTTGCCACCAAGCCTTACAATTGCGCTTTCGATTGCGAGGCTGTTGATTATAGTTGCAAGCATCCCCATCTGGTCGCCCTTTACCCTGTCGAAACCAGATTCTGTTCCGCTCAGTCCACGGAAGATATTGCCTCCACCAATTACTACTGCTACTTCACAACCTTCCCGTACAATATCAATTATCTGTCCGGCATATTCCTCGAGGACATTCTCGCTTATTCCGTGATTATCTCTTCCTGCCAGGGATTCTCCGCTCAGTTTTAATAATATCCGAGAGTATCTCATAGATTGTGTCTTTTTTGTAAAGATATATAAAAAAAAAGATGGCACCCATGAGCGCCATCCTGATATTGAAATATGAACTTACGTGGTTACAGGTTAAGTGTGAACCTTTTAAAAGAGGTAACTGTAAGGTCCTTGTCTGATGATTTCAGGTACTGTGCTATTGTCTGCTTGCTGTCCTTAATGAACTCCTGGTTCAGCAAAGTACTTTCCTTGTAGAATTTGCCAAGCTTGCCCTGTGCTATTTTTTCAAGCATCTCCTCAGGTTTCCCGTCACGTCTTGCCTGTTCCTTGCCAATTTCTATCTCCTGTGCGATCACCTTTTCAGGAACATCGGCCTTGTCAACAGCAACAGGGTTCATTGCTGCAACCTGCATTGCAACGTCTTTGTAAACCTGAATATCAATGCCGGATTTATTAAAACCAACAAGTGTTGCAAGCCTGTTTCCGGGATGAATATAAGCCTGTACATGTGACGCTTCAACTTTATCGAAATATGAAAGTTCAAGCTTCTCACCGATAATACCGATGTATTCAATGACTTTATCACCAACTTTACCTCCATCCATTGGAAGTGCCTTAAGTTCTTCAAGGCTTAAGGGCTTTTTGGCAATAGCAATGTCAAGTATTTTGGTTGCAAATTCTATGAAACCTGAATTTATTGCCACAAAATCACTCTCGCTGTTAAGCACTGTCAATGCTCCATATTTCCCGTCGGCACTGACCTTTGCAAGCACAACTCCTTCAGTTGCTTCCCTGTCAGCGCGCTTACTGGCTACAGCCTGTCCTTTTTTTCTTATTATTTCAATTGCCTTATCAAAGTTGCCGTCAGCTTCCTCAAGCGCTTTTTTGCAGTCCATCATTCCTGCCAGAGTCACCCTTCTGAGCTTCGCAACATCTGCTGATGTAATTGTTGCCATCTTAAATTCTTAATTTATCTAATCACAAATCACTAATCACCAATCGCTACTCCTCTTCCACTGTCTCGTCAGCTTCGCCTGTCGCTTCTTCTTCCTCCTCTTCTTCAACTGCTTCGGCAACAGTTTCTTCTTCAACATCTTCTTCTTCCTCTTCTTCTGTAATTGCTTCAATAAGAGAAGCAGGAATATCTTTTGTCTCAAAATCTTTTCTCATGCCTTTCTTGTCTTTCAGGCCCGGTTCCTTATCTTTCTCCATCTTTCTTTCATTGAGCCCTTCATCTATAGACTGACAGAGGATATCAATAATAAGAGAAATTGATTTTGATGCATCATCATTTGCAGGAATAGGAAAATCAATTTCTGAAGGATCAGAGTTAGTATCAACCATTGCAAATACTGGTATACCAAGACGTTTGGCTTCCCTCACTGCAATATGTTCTTTGCATACATCGACCACAAAAAGAGCTGAAGGAAGACGTGTCAGGTCGACAATGCTTCCGAGGTTTTTCTCGAGTTTGGCTCTCTGGCGTGTAACCTGCAGCTTTTCACGTTTTGACAGGTTGGTAAAAGTACCGTCGGTAGCCATCTTATCAATCGATCCCATTTTCTTGACAGCTTTACGGATAGTTGGGAAGTTGGTGAGCATGCCACCCGGCCAGCGTTCTGTCACATAGGGCATATTGACCTTTTTGACTTTCTCTGCAACTATCTCCTTTGCCTGTTTTTTAGTGGCGACAAAAAGAACCTTCTTTCCTGACTTTGCTATATGCTTCATTGCTGAAGCAGCTTCGTCGAGCTTTACGATTGTTTTTTCGAGGTCGATAATGTGAATACCGTTACGCTCCATAAATATATAAGGAGCCATAGCCGGATTCCATTTTCTTTTAAGGTGTCCGAAGTGAACACCGGCATCCAATAATGTTTTAAAATCTGTTCTGGGCATTTTTATCTAATTTAAGTTTACATTCTGCTGCAATCAATTACAGAGTAGTCCATTTTTTCGGGAGTCTCTGCAATTTAGATACTAAACTTGCATCAACTGACTGACAAAGCTGATCCTAGCGTTTACTGAACTGGAATCTCTTGCGGGCTTTAGGGCGGCCCGGTTTTTTTCTTTCAACTTCTCGCGGATCACGTGTCATAAATCCGTTCGATTTAAGAATTTTTTTATTTTCCTCATCAATCATAACAAGGGCCCTGGTAATGCCAAGACGAAGAGCTTCAGACTGGCCTTTTACTCCACCGCCCTCGAGATTTACTTCAATATCATATTTATCAAAGGAATTTAAAACAAGCAGAGGCTGGGTTACAACGTACTGAAGGATCTCACTTCCGAAATATTCTTTATAATCCCTGCCATTAACAGTTATTTTGCCTTTGCCATCACTTAAATATACTCTGGCAACAGCTGCTTTTCTTCTTCCAAGGGCATTGATTGTTTCCATATCTGGTTCCTACTTGTTTTTAATTTCGATTTTTTTTGGTTTCTGAGCTTCATGAGGATGGGATGTACCCGTATAAACATGAAGGTTCCTGTAAAGAGCGCTTCCAAGACGATTCTTGGGAAGCATGCCTTTTACCGCATTCTCAACAAGTCTGATAGGGTTCTTTTTCAGCATTTCAGCAGCAGTTGTGAACCTCTGACCGCCCGGGTAACCGGTATGCCTTACATATTCCTTCTCATTCCATTTATCTCCGGTTAAAACAACTTTTTCAGCATTGATGACAACAACATTGTCGCCGCAATCAACATGGGGAGTAAAATTAGTTTTGTGCTTTCCCCTCAGCATGCTGGCAATCACTGTTGCAATACGGCCAAGAATAGCGCCTTCTGCATCCACGATCACCCACTCCTTGTTAACAGTTGTCTTGTTTGCCGATACTGTCTTGTAACTTAAGGTGTTCACTTGTTATTCGTTTTTAATTGATATACTTGTACTTAACTTAAAAAACCCTGTTATTTAGGGATTGCAAAAATACAACATATTTATTAAAAAAAAAGAATATTGCTCAGATTTTATTCCAGATACCAAAAAGTAACCTTAATTTTACAATCTTTTAATGAAAGAAGATTAAAGCAAATGGGAAAAATTGCAGATGACAGGTTCTTCCTTCTGAATGCAATTAAAATTGCAAAAAAGGGAATTAAAAAAGGTCGTGGACCATTCAGTGCCCTTGTGGTAAAAGAGGGAAAGATAATATCAAAGGCAAACAATAAAGTGGTTGTTTCACATGATGCCACAGCTCATGCCGAAGTACTGGCTATAAGAAAAGCATCATCCCTGCTGAAGACACATAACCTCTCTGATTGCGTTCTTTACACTTCGTGTGAGCCATGCCCGATGTGCCTTGGTGCAATATACTGGTCGGGAATTAAGAAAGTAGTCTATGCGTCAGATCGCAATGACGCTGAACGATCAGGATTCAGCGACAAGCTGATATACGAGGAGATTGGAATTGAACCGGCGAAAAGAAAAATAGAATTTGTAAGAATAACAGATGCCGGAGGTGAGAAAGTTTTTGAAAAATGGGACAATTTTGAAAAGAAGATCCCATACTGATCCTGTGGCAGACAAAAAACTTTTACGCGACTTCTTTACGCGCGATGTCCTGATGGTGGCTCCCGACCTTATCGGGAAAATATTAGTGATCATAAACAGCAAAAACATCCCGGAACGTTATATTATTACGGAAACTGAAGCTTACCGCGGGGAAGAAGATAAAGCCTGTCATGCCTGCAGGGGAAGAACCACACGAACAGAAGCAATGTATCATGAAGGCGGGAAAATCTATGTTTACTTTGTCTATGGAATGTACTGGATGCTAAACTTTGTGGCCGGTGAGAAAAATAGTCCGCAGGCAGCACTGATCCGTGGCATCGAAGGAATCAGCGGACCCGGCAGGGTGACGAAAGCACTGAATATTGACAGATCATTTTATGGTGAAGACCTTACTGTTTCAAAACGTATATGGATTGAAGATTCTGGTCTAAAGCCAGAAGTCAAGACAGGTCCACGTATCGGGATCAATTATGCCGGAGATGTCTGGAAAAACAAGCCCTGGCGGTTCTATTGCGCCTTGCCCTCCTGACGCAACAATAAGTGCAGGCCTGAAGTGGATGGGGGGCTGCTCAAGTTAAAGTGATGTTAAATAAAGTGGCAGTTTGGCTCATATCCCATTTTTTTGCGTTCTTTGTTTTTTCAATTACAAAAAAAATTAATTATGGATTCAGTATGGGCAACCTATCGCCGCTGGAATAATATTACGGGCTGGTTTGTTTTTCTCCTTTCAGCAGTCGTATATATGATGACAGTTGAGCCTACTGTGAGTTTCTGGGATTGCGGAGAGTTTATTCTTTCAGCTTTCAGACTGCAGGTTGGACACCCTCCGGGAGCACCTCTTTTTCTTATGATGGGACGAATAGCAACTTTATTCGCATTCGGCGATGCATCAAAGGCTGCAATGATGGTAAACATGCTTTCCGCACTCTGCAGTGCATTTACCATTCTGTTCCTTTTCTGGACAATAACTCACCTGATCAGGAGAGTCTACACACGTACAAATCCTCTTGAATCAAAGCATATTCCTGCAATTATCGGAAGCGGACTTCTCGGTTCTCTCGCATATACTTTTTCAGATACATTCTGGTTCTCGGCTGTGGAAGGTGAGCTTTATTCGCTTTCTTCACTGATCCTTGGACTTGTTTTCTGGGCAATGCTCAAGTGGGAGGAAGAGGCCGATGACCCACGTTCGGGAAGATGGATTATCCTGATTGCCTTTATCATGGGTCTGGGTTTAGGCGTCCATCGTCTTAACCTGCTTGTAATACCGGTACTTGTTTTTGTGTATTATTTCAGGAAATACGAAGTCTCCACGAAGGGAGTTTTAAAGACCCTCCTTTTCGCGATAACCCTGCTAGGGACGATGGTTTTTATAATTATTCCCGGAGTGCCAAAAGTAGCAGGATGGTTTGAGCTTCTTTTTGTAAATGTCTTTGGATTGCCATACAATACAGGCCTCCTGATATTTGTTCTGGCAGTTATCACCGGACTGGTCCTGGGTATCAGGTTCTCAGTAAAAAGGAAAATGGTGATCTTTAATTATGTAATAACCTGTCTTACAGTGATAATGATAGGTTATTCATCATATGCCATGATCATGATAAGATCATCAGCCAAACCTCCCATGAACCAGAATAATCCTTCCGATATTTTTTCACTGGCATATTATATTAATATGCAGCAATACGGGAGTTCCCCCAAGTTTCATGGTCCTTACTACAGCGCTCCTGCAGAGGATGTGAAAAATGTTATAGGAGGTTATAATAAGGTGAAGGGCAAATATGAGCCTTATTATAAACCTGACTACATTTATAATGAGAACTTTACAACGATATTTCCAAGGATGTACAGTCCTGAACCTCAACATAAACCATCCTATGAATATTGGGGAAGAATTAAAGGAAGAAAGTATACGGTCAGTTCAGGTTCAGGCCGCGAAACAATAGTATGCCCTACATTCGGCGAAAACCTGCGTTTCTTTTTCAAATATCAGACAGGCTTCATGTATCTGCGTTACTTCATGTGGAATTTCGCAGGAAGACAAAACGATATTCAGGGAAACGGCAACAAAATACATGGCAACTGGATAAGCGGCATAAAATTCCTCGATGAAATGAGACTGGGTGATCAGGATAATATTCCGGAAGATCTTAAAACAAATCCGGCCAGAAATACCTATTTTTTGCTACCTTTCCTTATCGGCATTTTTGGGATACTGTGGCAATACAGGAAAGACAGGAATGGTTTTTTCCTTGTATTCACATTTTTTTTCATGACCGGTGCTGCCATTATTTTTTACCTCAATCAATATCCCAATCAGCCAAGAGAACGCGACTATGCCTATGCAGGTTCGTTTTATGCCTTTGCTGTCTGGATCGGCATTGGTTTCATGTATGTATATGATCTCCTGAAAAAGGCTTTGGGTGAAAAAATATCTGCAGCAGTAACGCTTGTGATTCTTCTGGCTGCCTGTCCTGTAATTATGGCCTTTCAGAATTGGGACGATCACGACAGATCAGGCCGTTACACTGCACGCGACATTGGCGCCAACTACCTTGAATCATGTGCCCCCAACAGCATTCTGTTTACTTATGGAGACAATGATTCATTCCCGGTATGGTACGTCCAGGATGTTGAACAGATAAGGTCAGATGTAAGAGTGGCAAACCTAAGCTATATACAGGCAGGATGGTATATCGATATGATGAGACAGAAAGCCTTCAAATCAGATCCTTTGCCTTTTTCTCTTCCTCCTGAAAAATATATTGAAGGTATCAGGGTACAGATGCCGGTAAACACTTCAGTCAGCAAACCGCAAAGTATTAAGACCGTGGTGCGCTTTCTTGGGCTTGATGACAGGAAATTCCAGATCGACTTAAGCGGAAGAGGCGACTTTGTGAATTACCTTCCCACGAGCAAATTGCAGATTGATGTTGATTCAGCATTTGTGCTCTCGAATGGCACAGTGAAAGAATATTTCAAAGACAGGATCGCTTCACCGATGATATGGGAATACACAGAATCAGATGCATTAAAGGGTGACCTGGCAATAATGGACCTGCTGGCTACAAACGACTGGAAGCGTCCGATATATATGTCTACAACAGTTCCCAGCAGCCAGTACAAAGGTCTTGAGAAATTTTTTATTCAGGAAGGTATGGCATACAGGATTGTTCCAGTCAGGACCGACGATACCGATCCGGGAGAGTACGGCATGATAGATCCTTCTGTAATGTACGATAATATGATGAACAGATTCAAATGGGGCAATGCCGGAGATCCATCTGTATATCTTGATGAAAACAACCGGAGGATGTTCTCCAACTTCAGGAGGCTTTTTGGTAACCTTGGCAAAGCAATGCTTCAGGAAGGTGACACCATAAAAGCTGTTGAAGCTATACACAGAGGACTTGAAATTGTACCTGTCACCAAACTGCCTGATGATTATTTTTCAATAGGGTCTGCTGAAATACTCGTTAGAGCAGGAAATAAGGATGAAGGAGAAAAAATATTCAATAACATTATTGCATATGCCAACGATCACCTTGAGTATATAGCAAGTTTAAAGAGCAGCGACCGGTATGATCTTGAAACTGAGATTGCAATAAATATGCAATCCCTGCTGGATATCTATTACCTTGCTGAGGATCTTAAACTACCTGAAGTTAAAAGTAAGGTTGAGCCTGTAGTAAATGAATACTACGCAAAGTTCTATCCGAAGAACAGGTAATTATGCGTCTCTTCAGGCCTTTCGTTGCGGCAAGATGGCTTTTTCCTGAAGCCTTTTTCAGAATTAAGAGCCCAGGGAAGACCGCCTGCCTTACCTTCGATGATGGCCCGCATCCCGGATCTACTCTGCAGCTGCTTGGAATTCTTGATTCAGAAAATGTCAGGGCTGTTTTCTTCTGCAATGGTGAGGCTGCAGAAAAATATCCTGAACTCATTGATGAAATAAGAAAGAGAGGGCACGTTGTCGGGAATCATGGTTATTATCATCTCTGCGGATGGAAGACTTCAACAAAAAGATACTGTGACAATACAGGGAAAGCATCAGAGTTTACTTCATCAACACTTTTCCGTCCGCCCTACGGACGAATTCGTTTAAATCAATACCGGCGCCTTAAAAAACAGTTTCGCATATTTTTCTGGGATATCATGTCATTTGACTTTGACATTGGTTTTGGTGCTGACCGGTCCCTGCAGGTGCTGAATAAAAAACTGAGACCCGGCTCAATAATAGTTTTGCATGATACACCGGACTCAACCTGCAGGACGTTCCTTCAAGGTTTTATTAAGATAGCGATCAGTAAAGGATATAGGTTTTGTATTTCGGATTGAAGTATTACATTTGATTTATGATCATTATGATGAAAAATAGATGATGCATTAACTGTTGTTGATAATATAGTACAGTGACTTAATTGTTGATTTGGTAATCAATCATGTTTTTCTTCACCTTTAAACTGGGCACCATTAGCACCATGAGGAGATCCTGTATTTTTATGAAGACCTATATGAGATTGATTACATGTAAATGAATGAATTC
>Ga0208980_10002522_pt1 | contig 11054 bp, 34 predicted proteins | sample WetSurMetagenome_3_FD_187993 | JGI IMG/M metagenome (GOLD analysis project Ga0208980, IMG submission 187993) | Wetland microbial communities from Twitchell Island in the Sacramento Delta, sample from surface sediment Aug2011 Site A1 Bulk (version 2) | ecosystem: Environmental > Aquatic > Marine...
CAACTGGACCGCATCGACGGTCGGTAGTTCTATGCTCCTGGGGTATGAGGGTAAAAGGCCCCAGAAAGAGGATCAGATGCAAGAGACGGCGCATTATGGAGTCAAGTCTCTACAGGTTGTCACAGTTGGTGTACCGGCCACCTTCCTTCAGCAGTTCGAGGAGGAAGTTAAGGCTATCGACAACTCCTGCGCCCGTAAGGGCACGGTTATGTACTGGGCACAGTTGCCCTTCCCCGTGACCGACCAAAGGGCCTTGATGATGGACAAGAACTGGAGGGCAGCTAACTGCCTTGCTGCCAAGGTGGGCTGGTCTCGCCACAATGACAAGGAGCGTACACTCATCACCATCTTCCTCACACGGAAGTCGCAGTGTGAGGCGAAGCTCGGTGGACGGCGCCCGGAGGCGCACTTTGAAGCCGCATTCGTGAAACGGCTGTATCTAGGGGAGGCATAGATGTCAGACTTGTTGTTGGTTGCTGATGGTGAGGTCTCCCAGGCATTGTCGCCTTGGGAGGCCCAGGTGTTGTTAGAATCGGATAGGGAGGGTGAGTTCCTTCCCCTACATCGGCCAGTAGTGTTGGTCGAATGTCCTACGCATGGATGGCAGGAGGTGAATATGGGTGGATGTTGTGTCTGTGTGCAGGACTGGCTATACATGGTAGTCGAAGATTCAGATGATGGAGGATGGTAGTGTACGACGAATCGTATTACCCTGAACCAGATGAGTTTGAGTTCCCACCTGTCAAGCAGTTCCAGGACTGGACTGAAGAGGACTTTGCTCGTGCAGTGGCAGTCCTGGATATCACTGGCGACCTGCCAGTAGACCTGGATTCGTCAGATGCCCGTGCCTGGAGCAACAAGCTGCTCTTGGTGAGCTGCATCGAGGTATGTGGTGATGTGTCGTTGGCCGAGTTAATGTTCGATGAAAGGGTGATACAATGAGTATGTTGATGACGAAGTTGATGGAGCTTTGGGGTAGTATGGGCTTGGACAAGACCGAGGAGGTAAAGATGGCAATGTCAGTAGATGAGATGATTGACAAGGCAGCAGCGATGGTACAGATGGCCGAGGCTGAGGATATCATGGGAGATGACCACCTGGAGGTCACGCTCCAGTTCGACAAGGATGCGAACCTCATTGTCCCGCCCGTCACTCCTTTCGAGGACCTCCTGGCTACTGCAGCCAAGGAGCGCCGGTATCTCTTCATTGAGTATGCGGACTACGCTGGTGTGTTGACCCAGCGTAAGGTCCTACCCCTAGCAGTGACACCCCGCTACGCCTTGAGCCTCTGCACCATGCGGTACGAGGCCAACAAGCGTAAGTACCTGCGCGTTGGACCCGAGGAACTGTTTCTTCGTTCCCTGCGCTGCTTCCGCAAGGACCGCATCATCGCAGCCATCCCGATGGACTTGGCACCTATGCCTGTGGTACAGAAGGGCTCGACCACGGTGGTTCCCGCGACGGACGAGACAGCCTATAAGGTGGGCCGTGTCCGGCATGTGTCGAATCCGCAGGAAGCCTTGGATTCGGGGAACTGGAAAGTCTACCAGGTACAGCGGTAGTGCTACAGAGGATTCAATGGAGAGTCCTGAAAGGAGGGCCTATGATTTCACTCTGGGCACAGCGTTCCGGCAAGGGTCGAGTACTACAGGCCCGGTACAGTGTTACGGCTTAGGGAGAGTATTCTTCGTTTGGCCCCTATGAACCCCACGGAGGAATGATGAATCGCTTTGGACGGCTGATGCTTTCAGCAATGCTTCTACTGGCTGTGGCTATGATTATCGGAGTAAGTCCTCTAGACAGATTGATTTGCCTGGGTCTCTTCTTTATAGAGGCACTGTTGTTTATACTCTGGGGAGGAGATGATGTGGTACTTTGAGATAGGATATCGGCGCGATGGATTCTGGAGATGTACCTATAGGAGTGGCACCTATGCTACTGAACAAGTAGCCCGTAAGGTAGCTGTTGAATGTTGCGAGATGCCTAGTATGTATCCTTTAGGCTATCGCCTCATAGAAGAGATAGACACAGACAACCCTCGGTTTGGGGCTGGTGAAGCAGGACATCCCGACAACTATGGAGATAGATAATGTGGTACTTTGAGCTTGGCTACTGGATAAAGGACCCTGAATGGCATTGGCACTCTACTCTTAGGGTAGATGGCTTCCCCTCTTATGAGAGGGCTAAGAGTGGAATGATTCCCTATCTCCTCTTGCCCCATGAGCATCACCTGGACTTCAAGATTCGAGAGTCTGCTCCTCCAGAGGAGTAGCTTGACATTTCTCCATAGTGGCACTATACTAGGCCCATCATATATGGAGGAATGACATGAACAAGCCAGTGTATAACATGCACGTCCGTATTCCCAAGGAATTGAGTAGGCAAGTAGTCAAGTTGGCCGAGAATGAGTACCGTAGTATGAACTCCATGTTCATCATCTTGGTCAAAGAAGCCCTGGAACAAAGGGCAAAAGTCATTTCTGGTGGGCCTATTGTTTCCCCATAGTAGGCCCAGATAAGGAGCAATCACATGATAGGACAGCATAAAGACATCGCACACGCACTCTATCATCTTACCATGGAGGGTAAGGTCACTATTGAGCTGGGAGAGCAGTGGAAAGTCTCCTTTGAGGAGTATAGACAGGCCGAATCATGCCTTACAACATGCAAGACTGGCCCTATCCTCTCTGAACTGCTGCTTGCCCTGTGGGAAGATGTCTATAATTCCTGGAAGAATAGGATGTTTATGCCATAATTAGGGCAAATAAGGCCAATTTCGGCCTACTCCTGTGTAGGAGTAAGGCGTGAACAGAAATGAGCGAACATGGGCAGGATGATATACACGTGAAGATATCCACGTGATGATACACATGGTACATACACGTTGGGGAGGGTAAGATGGTTCTTGGGATGACGGTTACGGCTATTGTATTGATGGATGGCAAGTGGGAGCAAGTCATATTGCACAATGTGACCGAGGTGCATTATGGCTATTCGCTTTTAAAGGTAGCGTTTGAGAGTGACATTCATGGTACGGGGACTACGTATCACTTGGATGAGCGTTGGCCCATGTATCTCAAGGAGTTTCAAGCAAAGCCTGCGACTGAACTAGCAGAGGAGTTCTATGAAAGTAAAAGGAGAGTATAGGTCGTGATATGGTCTAAGCATCTCGGGATTGGATGGATTGGGATTGGTCGTCGGTATAAGTGGTCAGCAGCACTTTACAGACGTTATGGTGCATGGTTTGTAAGCCTGGGCCGTTACTACTTGGCTATTGTGATACGAAAGGAGTAACAATGAATAAGCGAGGCACAGAGGTTTGTCCTGAAGCTGTTTGTGAGTTGTGTGTAGAGCCAGAGTTTTGCTATAAGGAGTTGACAGTGGAATCAGAAGATGAAGCGTATGTGCGTGGTCTGGCAGCTCTAGATGGGATAGACTATGACAGTATGACCCTGGACCAGCAGATTGAGTGGTTAGAGCAGTTATTGAGTCTGTAGCATACGTTTCTGTAGAAAGGAGGACTGATGTATAAGTGGGCCTTGCGTCTTTGGTGGCGTTTGAAGCGTAAGCAAATATGCCATGCATGTATTAAAGAGGGAGATGGTTTCCCTCTATGGGAAAACCAGGAACGATGTGGGTACTGTCGCATTTTGGGCACGTATGCAGGATAGGAGGAATGATGGACTACTGTAAAGATTGCAGATATTGGGAAGCTGCAAATAATGGGTTTGGCAAATGTAATGGAGGGTTCATTACTTCCAGGCCCGGACCCGTAGGTGGGATTGCTGTTATGGGAGAGGTACGATTCCACGAAACCTTTGGCTGTCGGCATTTTGAGGAACTTCCTCCCCCACACCCTGTGGCTAACCCCTGTCCATTCTGTGGTGCTCGTCCAATTGTGTGGGGTCATAGGGTTTGTTGTCCTTGCTGTGACATGGAAGGTCCAAAGGGTTGCGGCATAGATGAAAGCATTAGGTTCTGGAACAGTCTTTCTAGTACTCCTCTAGAGGAGGGAAAATGAAACAGAGCATGGACTGGATTGCGTGTGATTGTGAAGTCTGTCGTTCTATGTGTAAAACATGTCCTTGCTGGCCTACACCTGAAGAAGCTCGGGCGTTGATTGATGCAGGTTACGGCAAATACCTGATGTATGATTGGTGGGTAGGTGGTTTGTACAATGATGAATGGAAAGACATTGGCATCCTCTGCCCAGCAGAAGTGGGGCATGAGCGTTCAATGTCATCCGGTTGGATAAAGAGCCGTTGTACATTCTTTAGTGATGCAAGAGGTTGTAAGTTACATGAGTTGGGCCTAAAGCCTATTGAGGGTCGCCTTGCTTTATGCGAAGACCGTACACCTGAACATTTGCATCGAGATGTAGCACAATCCTGGAACAATGCTGAAGCGCAAGCACTGGTTGCTAAATGGTGCAAGAACATGAAGGAGGAATGATGGACTACTGTAGAGATTGTAGGAAAAGGAGAGGGTAATGAAGTATTCGTTCTATATGTACAAGTACCGATTCTTGCTATCACTGGCAGTTCTGTCGTTTAAGGCGCATCTTTGGTTCAAGTATCGGTCTGACATTGCTTTTAGTAGAGCTTGGGACTAGAGAAGACAGATGACCGACTATATATTGACCGTATTCTACAATCAACTGATAGGTATGATAGCCTATCTCCTTAAGGGTCCTCAGTCCCCAGCAGTAGCAGATATCGTGGACCATTTGGCCGCTGCTCGGGATGGTATTCGTAACCTTACTCCTCTAGAGGAGGGAAAATGAACATCGCTCAATACAATTGCCTATGTTCCTTGCTCACAACCCTTAATGGCCAGGTTTCTCCAATACAGTCCGAGGCTATTGAGGCATTCCTTGAACATCCTGCAAGCCAAGCACTCCTGAAATATCGGTGCTCAATCAATGGGCGCCGGTATGGGGAGGAATGCCCGGAATACATAGGTCATGGACTTTGTGGTTGGGGCTTTGTAGTAGGCTGTGATTACTGTTTGGACCCGGAGGACTAAATGTTCACTCAGACAGATACAATCCGCCAGCTTGCCAAAGAAGTAGATGACATTTGCCAGGAACTACAGGAGATAAAGTTTCCCTCTGTAGCCTTTGATGAGCTGGTCAATGCCTTAATGTCGGCCTATGAGCTACAGTCTTGTTTACTTAACGCCTTGCGGATTCTGGAGGGATAGAATGCAGGTCTATCAATCATTCACAAAGGACTATGTAGAAGTTTGTTCTCTCTCTACTTTACGTGACCTGGTTGATAGCGGCCACAATGTAGAAGGCTTTTCCTATTCCCAGAAGGAACTGCACCTTATCAAGTGCCGTATGGAGAGCTTGATGAAAGAAGCAGCTTACATTTGGGATAAAGCGAATCGTCTAGAGTCCGAACCAGACGATGCTTGTATGGTTGGTCGCCTTAGCCAAATTGGAGTGTTCTAATGAACATATTTAGTCGCCTGATGCTGCTGATGTTCCTTCTCCAACTAAGTACCGTAGTCCTGCCCTCTAAGGGTTCTCAACTTGGCCCTCTGCTATTGCTAGGCGCCTTTGGTGTGTTCTTTCTCATAGGAGAACAGTTTGAAAAGCACCCTGATGATTTCTAACTCCTCTAGAGGAGCAGTCCCCCTTTTCGTGACCATCACTCCCATATAGGAGAGAAAGGGATAGATATACATGACCGTTATCTTTGTACTACTAGCTATTCTGATACTGTGTCTGTCTCCTTTCCTAAAAGGAGGATATGAGACACCATGGGATGATGAAGATGTCTCTAATCTCATCGTGCTTGACCGGCTCGGGGTTGATGTCTTTGGTCCTGAGATTCACGAAGATATTGATGACATTCTAGGAGGGTGGTAATGAAGAACTACTTTGAGATTCAACGTAAGGCCGCTCGTGAGTACAAAGAGAGAGTCTATAGAAGTACCAGCAAGGCCCAGGGCATTATTGAACGCTACAATCTACATGGGTTACTCTTGCCAACAGGTGCCCCTGGAGTAAGTGAGGGAACTGTTTGGGACAATGACATAAGACGCTGGGTACCTGGAGGGATTAGGCTTTACTGGTCTGTTGGCAAAGACAGGACAGAAGTAGCCATACAAGCTATGTTGCATAGTGGCTTGGATTGGAAGCTAACACAGCGTGAGGTCCAGATAGGTACTCTCTGGTCTACCTGGAGAGCTGATGTGGAAGACTGCATCCTCAATATGAGTACTGGTGAAGACGCACATCCAGGAGACAGGTTCGGCAACTGTGTAGTAGAAGAAGAGGAAGAAGTAACATACGAAGAGCGGAACGTTACCTACAAGCTAGTCTGCCACTAGCCCCGAAACGACCGGATGACACTGGTCTCACTCTCGGCAAGTACAAGATTAGGTGTCGTTCCGCTCTTTCCCCATGTCTGTTTCTCCCTAACTTCGAGCTTCACAATGCCTAGTTCTGCCAAGGTACGAACTACAGCATTAGCTGCTGTAACGGCTGGTGCTGTGGGACTCCCTTGGAGGAGTACTTCGGCAGCATCCGCAAGCTGGGGGACCAATACCTCTAGGCGCCTAAGTGCAGTAGCTTGTACTTCCCCGAGCTGTTGTGCTACTGAGGTCATCGTGAGACCCTGCAGCTCATGCAGAGTCTCTTGGTACTCCTCAGTATGCCGCATATTCCGAATGCTACGGATGTTTAGGCCCCACTCTGCAGCCAGCTCTACCTCTGGCTTGGGTGGATTGGGATTCATGTCCAAGAGGACAAGTTGTAAGATTCGGTTCAGCGTTCTTGGTTCTTTCATAGAACCAATGTACCACAACTTAACAGATTTGTAAAGGAGAGCAGAATCATGTTTGAGTACAAGTTGGCAGATGTAAATAGACGATATCAAAGCCTGTTGGAAGCCTTTGAAATGGCAGAGCAGTTTATCCAGGCGTATCCTCAGTGTGTATGTATGTTCAGCAAGGCAGATATAGCTAGTTGGGCCATGACGGCATTCCTGGATATGGACCAGAAGTTCTTGTTGCGGAACAGTGGAGTAGACTGGAGACTGCAAGGTCGTGGCCTGGACAGTGACCGGCACCTGCTTGAGACCTGGGAAGCCATGAACGTAGGTTCATATCCTGTACGTGTTCTGTTTCGTGGCGAAGAAGTAGTAGGTGATAAGGTTGATGGTTGTTCTGTCACGGCTTACACCTATACCAGCTATGCCATTAGTTGTGACAGATAAGGAGAGAATAATGGATTACACAAACATTGGTAAGACAGTCTCGCAAGTGAAGGATGGCGTGATTACCTTTACCCTGGTAGATTATGACGAAAGCGCAGAGGACCCTACTACCTGGGATGGAGTTGGGCATATCTATTCTGGAAATAGGCGGCATAAGAACTATCGCGCAGACTATGAGTCCCTTGATGGTGTAGGACTATCTTATTCCGAACACGAACTGTGCAAATGGGAAGTCTACCAATTTTACAGAGGTAGGTCATTTTTCTATGATGGTATGTGGATGCCTGATGAAGTCCTTGAGGAACAGCTCAGAGATGTGCTGCCCCAAGACAAGCCCAATGCACTAAGGGAGTGGGCAAGACAAGCGTGTGAAATCTACACCAAGTGGTGTAATGGAGAAGTGTACTGGGTAAAGATTGCTGCGTATCCAGTGAGGTATGACTGTGGCAATCTTTATGACCAGCCAAGTGACTACAGATTCGATACACCTCTGTTTACTGAGAGTTGTGGCGAGCTGTATGAAGATATGGTAGATGAGTACATTCAGGAGGTATTGCATGATTGAGGAAGAACTTGAGCAAGCATTAGAAGAGTATCCTGTAAGGGTTGTAGCTCTAGGAGAGGTTCTAGGCTTTGGCTTAGAAGACCTCTTTCTATTATACGAGCAGAATGGCTATCGTGTTCGCTTTCGGAAAGACCTCTACTGGGTTGTTACAGCGATAGAGGAAGATACTGAGATTACAGCACAGGCTATGGTAACTGCTGAGAGTTATGAATGCGAAGTCCCCGAGTACTTAAGACAGTACTTTGACACTGAGTCACTAGCAAATGATTTGGCTCCAGATATCAGTCTCGGTGAGTACCAGGGTGAAGCTGAAGTTAATGGCGAGACCTATCTGGTCTATAAGGAGGAATAGAATGTCAAGCGCATTCAAGAGACAATGTGACTATTGCAAGGCTCTTGTTGATGTCATAGCTCCACCAAGCTGGATACAGTTTGTGACTACTGGCTCACCCATGTTCATTACTGTAGTTGATGAGAACGGTGATAGAAGGGCTAGTGTAGACCAAGAACTTGACTTTTGTGGTTTTGGCTGTCTATCAAGCTGGCTTGAAATGCTGGAAAATAACGGGAGGATAGAGGCATAATGCAAGAGATTCAGATGATTCAACAAATGGCAGTCCGGTTCTATCTCGAAGTTGTGGACGCATTCAATGGTTACTATGCCTATCTCCGCATGGAGGATGGCACACAAGTAGGAGATGCAGTCTGTCTCGGGGATGGCGTAGATGCCTTTGAGGATATGAAGCCGGGTGACCCTGGATTCATAGATGCACTAGAAGACTCTATTGATGATGAGATGATTGAGGCATATTGGGGCCGCTGGCTACCAGGTGAGTACTGGAACTAGACTAACTTGACAGTCTGGTACATTTGTGCCATAATGGCAGCAAGGCCGGGATTAGAAAAGGAGGAGACTATGGAGTGGCGTATCCTACTAGGAAACTATGGTGTTTTTCGACATGGATTGTGGTTTCTTACCTGGAAGAATGACCAAGGTCAACGATTTGTGTCTATCGGTCTTGGAATACTAAGAATCTTCCGAACACGACCAGAAAAGGAGATACCATGTTCTTGACACTAGGTCACTATGCAGGTGAACACACAGACGCACACGTGGTAAGCATCGGTGCATACAGTCTGTACTTTTCCTATCGTACCGTAGTAGCTTTTAGTTCCCCCGAGCATGGACTTGTGGTCCGTGAGAATAGCTGGGGGCCTACTACTGGCAAGCACCTTAATGCTATCAGCACAGACAAGTCTAAGCGTCTCAAGTCGGAAGAGTTCATTAAGAAGTTGGACGATACCATGAGTATGATGAGGGGATTCGGAGGTAAGGTATGAAATACATGGTCTATAAGTCGATAATCCAAGTAGTTGGGACACTGTGGATGGGTGGGCATGGTAGCTGTGAGTACGACTTGAGGTCGTATGATGTCGAGAACATCAAGGCCCTTGGTGACATCACTAGAGATACCGTGGAAGCATGGCTTGACACCAATGCTGGAGACTTTCAGCATGTGACAGACTTTCGTGCCAGTATCGAAGACGATAATGTAAGCTATGACATTCCTTGGAGCAATGAGGAATCAGAGTATCTCTATTACGGGGAGGAAGAATGATAGCAACGTTTGTTCTGGGTCTTTCAGGGTCTGGCAAGACGGACTATGTGGAGAAGAACCTGGAGTACTTTGAACACCTGGACATTGAAGACCAGTGGGCTTGGGCAGACCAGAAGTTTCCCAACATGAATATGTGGCGTAAGGCAGAGCTAGTCAAGCTGCGGTTTGCTGCTGCTGTAGGGATGGCATTTGGACAAGACCTGGCTATCGAGATTACCGGCCAGACTATTGTCTCTCAAGACGCCGTACTTGCAATTGGGACTGCGCTAATGGAGGGTGGCTACAGCATCGAAGTAGTGAACTTGCACCCTAAGAACATCCAACGCTTCCTGGCAAAGGCAGATGCTCAAGCGAAGGCATTCTATGAGAAGTTCCTGAAGTTTGACGAGAATAAGTTCCGCAAGCCCGAAGATGCTGGATGGGGTTGGCCTATCCAGAATATTCAGACCTTTACGGAGGAATAGATGGCACGAACAATCAAGTCAATAATCTTTCAGCTAGGAGTTGACCGGGGTCTTGGCTTTGGAGAATATGTAGACATCAAGGGTATTGGTACTGTATGTACCGATAACTTTGGAGAGTATGGCACTATTACCTCTAAGGTTGAGCAGTATGAAGAGGCTGTCTCTGAAGCCCTGGAGAATGAGATGAATGCCCGCCAGTATTCTCCTTTCGAGTTCACCGCCCATGACCTGAATGAGCTAGACGCAGAGGATTCCAGACCCTATGATGTTTGGGCTGTGTATGAAGATGGTATCTATAAGGGAATCTGCCAGGAAGTCACCAGGCGGATGAAAGCGGGGCTATAATGAGACTACCATGTGCTTGCCATTGGACAGACGACCGGCCATGTACGGGTGAGTTTGTTGTTGAGGAGTGGGATGGAGGTCGCCTGAAGGTATCTACTACTATGCTTGAGATGTTTCTAGACTATGAAAGCATCGAGATTCTAGTAGGCTATCTCCAGTCCTATCTGCAGCAGAAAGAGGTGAAAAAATGACATTGGCATCTGACGCTCACAATTGGTTGGACCTGCATTGGTTTGAATTAGAGCCTGGCGACGCGACGCATTACGCATTCGGGTATGCTAACATCCCTGAACAGAATGCCATAGATGGATACGCATTCTCGGGCGCCGATAATGGCGAGTACGTCTTGGTTATTATCGGAATGTCGAGGACTAATGGGTCCTATCCTATAATGCGGGATAGCATCTCACACCCGCAGAGACACACGGCTCAGTATCTAGCAGGTAAGATTAACGGTGACGTATACACCTGCATGGCTGTGCTACTGGCTCTCTCTGTACTACTGGATACCAATACGAATACCTATTCGGCCAAGAAGGCGATGTTGCGTACAAGGGAGGTATTGTCCGAATGAGTGATATTGGCAGAGACCCTGAATGGAGTGCGCGTGGAGTTGGATACGACGAAGGCTATGAAGTCACTTCACAAGTAGGTGACAGCTGCCCCTGGTGTGGTACCAGTCTCAAACGGGAACTGAAAGATAGGTATCCTATCCAAAGCGGCTACGCTGCAGATTGCTACGATACCGACCCTTGTGAGTTCGGGTGTCCTCAGTGTGGAGGAACCATAGAAGTACAGCCTGTATTGGAGCTGTTCTTTGAACTTACCCATGTGTC
>Ga0208980_10002523_pt1 | contig 11045 bp, 8 predicted proteins | sample WetSurMetagenome_3_FD_187993 | JGI IMG/M metagenome (GOLD analysis project Ga0208980, IMG submission 187993) | Wetland microbial communities from Twitchell Island in the Sacramento Delta, sample from surface sediment Aug2011 Site A1 Bulk (version 2) | ecosystem: Environmental > Aquatic > Marine...
AATCCATAGCGCAAAAGAGTTTTTATTGCGCTTCCATATCTTTGGTTACCATTCTCCGCCACACCTGGAGTTTTCATTACTTGCGGTGTCAGCCTTGCTGCACCAGTCACCCATCAGGATAAGGGATGCTGAATCCGTATTAACCGGATAAAGCTCCCGTTTCGCCTTTCAGCGAACCAGAAAACCGTCAGTGCCATACGATGTCCAAAAAGTGCTTCTCAAATCTCGTGGTTTTTAGCCAACCCAATACAGGCTCATCGCATAGGCAGCAAAGTCACCGGTAACCGGTATATGTAGATGCAACGGCTGCCAATCAAGTCTCATGGTTTTACCAACCCCATTGCCGGTTCACCATTGCTGTTGATATAATCATAGGTTACCAATCCACTTTTACTGACATCACGAATCTGACAGGGAATGATTTCACCGGTTTTAAAAATTAAAGTATCCTTGGTCTGGGAAAGTAAATTCACAGAAAAAAGGACGAATAATACAACTAGAAATTTTTTCATGGCAGTAAGATTTGGTCAATAAATTTCAAGTCATCAAGTCCTAAAAGAAAGTATTTGAAGACGAGCTTCTAATGTTTTGGATCATGGGATTTGGCAGGGAAAATATACTTAAAATTCAGGATAAAAGCAAGTTATATTTATAATTCTAACGTGATTTTAATATAACAAAAACCGATAGATTCAACCCATATTTGACTTAATCCTCAAATTATCGTACTTTTAATCAACATCTTAAACTCGAAAAAATGTCACGCCAAACCAACATTATCCAACACTTCCATATTGCAATTATCATGCTGATCATAATTTTAATGCAATGTGCTTGCGATAAAGAGGACCCTGAAGACCGTAAAGAATTAATCGATAATCTTGTCGGGGAATGGCATGTGAGTCATGTCGAACGGCTTTCAGTATCGGGTACTAATTCAGATAAGTTGATCATTCAGGGATCCCCTGAATCTTTGTTTTATATTGAATACCATGGATACAACATTGATACAACTATTGTCTCTTTGAATGATCCGAACCTTTGCACACAACCTGAAATAGAAAAAATGTGCCGATGGACGATCACAGAGAATAAGAAGGACCTTCTCCTTGAAACAGAAGATTTATGTGGCATTATCAAGAATTATAATATTGAATATGAAAATATAGAAATATCCAGGGATTGGGATTGGTTGTGCATGTGTTTGTATGAAGACATCAAAGCAGACATTAAGTTTGTGGGCATGGATACCAGCATTACCGTCAAAAATTTCAAAATATCTGATGGATACACCCTGGAATATTATGTCGCCGCTTTTAAATACAGGTATGGCTATTTCATGATCAGATAAGTATTTATAAGACGGATTGCCCTGGTTATACTAACTTTATTATGTTGAATCTAACCGGAAGCCATTCCGAAGCTTGCTTTTAATCCGTTTTTTTTGTATCTTTCGGACGTTACAGCCTATAATCCAAAACATTAGAAGCCTTTCTTTTAATACTTTCCTTTATAGCATCTTACCCGTCTTTAATTGAAATAATGGTTAAAACTAAAGATCATGAACAGGTTTGTAACGTCATTAAACCCATGTTGCCTGATAATAATGACCCTGCTTATTATAAACCTGCCAATATCGGCGCAGGATCAGCATCAGGTGCGAATTGATTCTTTGAAAGCCCTCGCTGCTTCAGAAAACGAGGATACCAATAAAGTGAAAGCTTTAAATGACCTTGCCTATGAATTTCGGGGAAATGATCCACAACAATCGTTGACCTTTGGAGAAGAAGCCCTGGAGCTGGCGAGAAAATTGCAATGGAAAAAAGGCGAGGCAACCGGATTAAAAAATATCGGAATTACAAACAGGTATTTATCTAATTATCCTGAAGCCCTGGAGAATCTTGAAAAGTCGCTGGAAATTTCTGAGGAAATCAATGATAAATTCCTCATCAAAGCTTGTTACGGCAATATGGGGCTTGTCTATGACAACATGTCCGAATTGATAAAAGCCCTGGAATACCTTCAAAAATCACTAAAGATCAGTGAGGAGCTGGGCGATAAAACCTCCATAGCATTGGATCTGGGGAATATCGGAATTGTTTACTTCGAGCTTTCCGATTATCCAAAGGGCTTAGAATTCAAGGAAAAGGCTTTAAAGATATTTGAAGAATTAGGAGACAAGCCCAGGATTGCAAAATGCCTGATTAATATAGGGGCCACTTATACTTCTATTTACGATTATTCCAAAGCTCTGGAGTATGAGCAAAAAGCTTTGAATCTCTGCGAAGAATTGGGGGATAAACATTCGGCTGCGAATTGTCTTTTTAACATCGGCATTAACTATATATCACTAAATGAATATGTTAAAGCAATTAATTATTGTGAACGATCCTTGAAAATGTTTGAAGAAATGGGTGACAAATTATTTATCTCAAGGAACCTTAGTACAATCGCCCTGATATATAAAGATCAGTTGCTCTATCCGAAAGCATATGAATACCAGGCAAGGGCCTTGAAAATGGCAGAAGAAATAGGTGCCAACAGAGAAGTGGCCATTGATTATTATAACATGGCTGAAATTTTCAATCTAATGTCTGATTATCCTAAAGCACTGGAATATAATGAAAAGGCTCTAAGTCTGGCCAGGGAAATAGGACTTCTTGAGACTGAAAGAGGAACGCTTCTTAATATTTCCGGGATCTATGAAAAAACAGGCCAGCCAGCAAAAGCACTTGAATATTACAGAAAGTCTGTCACTCTCAAAGATAGTATAGTGAACGACGAGAACACAAAAAGATTAGTGCAGATCCAGATGCAATATGAGTTTGATAAAAAGGAGTCCCTTGAAAGGGCCGAACAGGCAAAGAAGGATGCCCTGGCCCTGAAGGAACTGCAGAAGCAAAAACTAATCCAGAGAGGGTACGCGGGCGGTTTTTCGCTGCTGCTGGTCATAGCGGTGATCATTTCGATCATGAGGGCACAGTCGCAGAAGATTCGGCTGATCGAAAAAGAAAGGAACCGGATCTCCCGGGAGCTTCATGATGACATCGGTGCTGAACTTGCCCGGATCACCATGCTTAGCCAGCATATACAGAAAAAAACCGAAAAGGACCCGGAGATGGAAGAAAAGATCAGGAAAATCTCCGATGCAGGTAAAAAAGTCCTGGGGAGCATCGGCGAGATCATCTGGACGATGAACCCCCAGAAAGATAACCTGGAAAGCCTGATCGCCTACATCCGGAGGTTTGCCACCGAATACCTGGAAACGAACGGGATTGAGGTGATGATCGAATTTCCTGACGAGATCCCCGCAAAACCCATTAGTGACGAGTATCGGCGTAATATTTTCCTGGTCGTCAAGGAGGCCATTTACAATATAACAAAGCATTCCAGGGCCACGATGGTCAGGCTCTCGATGAATCTCAGGAAGAGATCGGCCGAAGTTGAAATATCCGATAACGGAACGGGATTTTCCGTAAAGGAGAAAAAACAGTGGGGCAACGGGCTTACCAACATGAACCAGCGGATGAAGGATATCGGGGGCAGTTTCCTGATCAACTCTGTGAAGGACCGGGGCACCACGATCACACTTACTTTTCCGGTGCGTTGAGATGTGAAATACTACTTAAATGTTATTGTGTTTTGCCTGGATTAAACGGAATTTTGTATAATGATCTCCATAGCAATCATTGAAGATGATGAAGATGTCAGAGAAAACCTGAGAAGCCTTATCCAATCAGAAGAAGGTTTTGCCTGTACCGGTGCATTTGCAGATGCTGAGAACGGCCTGGAATACCTTACGGATAATCCGGCCGATATTGTTTTAATGGATATCCAGCTCCCCGGAATGAGTGGCATCGAATGTGTCAGGCGGCTCAAATCCGTCCACCCGGATATGCTGTTCATCATGTGCACGGTCTTCCATAATGATGAATCTATCTTCAATGCGTTGAAAGCTGGTGCGACAGGGTATCTCCTGAAGACCGAGGACCCGGGCAAGATCGTCGACGCTATCCGTGAGCTTCACGCCGGGGGCTCTCCCATGACGCCGCAGATTGCCCGCCGGGTTATCGAATCCTTCAAAAGGCCTTCAATTAATGAAGAGATCCACCTGCTGACCCGGAGGGAGACCGAGATGCTGGGGATGCTGTCGCGGGGACTCCGTTACAAAGAAATCGCCGACAAGCTTTTCATCAGCACTGAGACTGTGAGGAAACACATCAACAACATCTACCAGAAACTCCATGTCCAGTCGCGCATAGAAGCGATCAACAAGATCTATGGGGAAAGGGGCTGATCCAGCCCTAATATTACACGAAAGTTGTATTGTGGAACCGGTTTATTGGTTATATTTTTACATAAGGACCTTAAAAGCAATGAACCATGAAAAACCTTATACCATTCATCCTGGCCTTCACTTTAGGTATGCCAGGTTTTGGCCAGCAATCCATTACTCTATCCTTTAACGGCATCGATTCGCTGACAGGCAACCCTGTTGCCCTGGATCAAGTGTATATTCAAAATACAACATCGGGTTGTGATACCACCCTCTTCGGACCGGATCCGACCATCACACTATTGATATTTGTCGGCATGAATGAAAACCCGATGAGGCTTAAAGACAATTTTACCATATTATCTTCCGGGCCCAACCCTTCTTACGGTTCAACGATTGTCCAGATAATGACAGTAAAGGAACAAACATTGAGGTTGTTCCTTTCCGATATTTCCGGCAAAAAGTTATTCGAATACCAAAATTCATTTGAAACCGGCCTGCATCGGTTCAGTATTTCAACTTCCGGTGACCGGCTCATCTTCCTGAATGCATCAGACGGAATAATTACCAAGACAATCAAACTTATAAACCTTTCAAACGGGATCTCACAGTACAATATTACTTACAGTGGCACAGATCCTCTGAGCCTGGAACCATCTCGTAAAAACCTGGAAACAAGCGGTTTTATTTATTATATCGGAGATCAGCTCTCATTCACAGCCATTGCTGCCCGTTATTACAATGACACGATCATTGACAGTCCGTTCCAGGATACGACCTATACCTTCGAGCTGACCCACCTGCCCTGGCAATGCGGCGATCCTGTATATTACGAGGAGCAAACGTACAATACAGTGCAGATCAGTACTCAATGTTGGATGAAAGAAAATCTCAATGTGGGTAAAATGATAAATACCACTCAAAATCAGGCAGACAACGATACTATCGAGAAATATTGCTATAATAATATTGCCTGGAATTGTGCAATCTATGGGGGATTGTATCAATGGGATGAAATGATGCAATACACAACTACATCCGGGGCAATCGGCTTATGTCCGCCCGGCTGGCACCTCCCAACAGATCAGGAATGGACGATCCTGACTTATTTCCTTGGGGGAACGGAAGTGGCTGGAGGAAAATTGAAGGAAGCTGGCTATGCCCATTGGTTGCCTCCCAACACTGGGGCAACAAACGAAAGTGGATTTACCGGCTTTCCCGGGGGATGGTGGGCTCCTGTATCATTCAGTGGCATCGGTACCCATGCACATTTTTGGTCGTCAACGCAGACTTCCTCAACGCAGGCTTGCAACCGGGTCCTTTTCAATGCATTTGCTAGCATTCAATCAAATAATAATAATAATAAGATACAAGCTGAAAGTGTTCGTTGCATAAAAACAATCCTCAGATGAATTTATGCATGTAGCTAGCTTTGTTCGAAGTAACTGATCCTGCCTAAAAACTACACGAAAGTTGTATTGTGGAACCAATTTTTTGGTTATATTTTTACATAATAACCTTAAAATTAGTTTTTGAGGCGTTTCCAAACCCGGGGATGCCGAAATACCGGAAAAAGAGTAGGCATAATTTAAAAATCCGTGAGAATATGAAAAAGATCTTCTTTACGATCCTGGCCATGTTAGCAGGTCAACTGATGGCTTTGAACGTTTTTGCGTCGAATCCAAATAGTGTCACGGTTACCATTGGTCAAAGCACCGCTACGGATGCAGATGGAAATGTTTATGTATCAGGGCCCTTCACCAGCACTACCCTTGCTTTTGGGACGTTTACACTGACGAAATCCAATTGTCCCAGCGACAAAACCAATATGTTCATTGTCAAGTACGACCCGGGTGGCAATGTGCTCTGGGCCACAAGCGCAGGAGGTATCGGGGGCAATGAGTATCCTCTTGGTCTTGCCACGGACGCCGCCGGCAATGTTTACGTTGCCTGTGACACTCCGTTTCCCCCCACCACTTTCTACTCTGCGACCTCTTCCGGACCAACAATTACCATGAACAATATGAGTATGGTCATCATAAAATATGATCCAAGCGGAAATTTATTATGGGTTCAGGGTATAACTGGCGCTGTTTCGCAATGGCAAGGCCTGGCAGTAGATGAAGTGGGCGGAAACGAGTATGTTTACCTAACCGGTTCCTATAGCAGCACCGCCACATTCGGCTCAACTACTCTAACATCTGCGGGAATGGCAGATGTCTTTGTGGCCAAATATGATGCAAACGGTACCGCGATCTGGGCAGTCGGTGCTGGCGGCAGCAATACTGATCTGGGGACTGCCATTGCCACAGACGGCAGTGGGAATATATTTATAACAGGACATTTTAACAGTCCCTCTATCACTTTCGGAAATTTTACTTTATCCAATGGAGGTCTGACAGATGTATTTATTGTCAAGTACAATCCGGACGGAACGGTTGCCTGGGCTGAAAGCGCAGGCGGGACTGGTTATGAATTTCCCAAGTACGTTGCGACAGATTACAACGGCAATGTCTATATTACAGGATATTTTAGAAGTCCTTCCATAACCTTTGGAACATATACTTTAAACAACTATTACACACCAGGCCCTCACGGTAGCTGGGGCAGTTATCTGTTCATTGTAAAATACGATCCTGCCGGCAATGTGCTTTGGGCGCAAACTGCTAATGCTTCCGCTCCTGGACAAGGTGTTGCCACAGATGCGAGTGGAAATGTCTTCCTCACAGGCTATTTTGCTTCACCCCTGACATTCGGAACTACCACTTTATCCTGTCAAGGATCAAATGATATTTATCTTGTCAAGTACACTGCAAATGGCAATGTAATTTGGGCTGAAAGCAATGGGGGAGCTAAAAGTGATTTACCACACGCGATTACGACAGATGCAAGCGGGAACATTCTTGTAACTGGCTTTTTTATGAGTTCCACCATTACTTTTGGAACGACCACCCTGAACATCAGCTATAGTGGTGACCAGGACATGTTTATTGCCAAATACGATCCAAACGGCAATTCAATCTGGGCAAATAGTGCCGGTGCAGCACCTTCCGGCGGTGGCGGCGGTGGCGGTGGCGGTCATGGGAAACCTAAATCAGCCATTGCCGGATCAAATGATCGGCTTTCTGATGAAATAACTATTTACCCAAATCCGACAACCGGCATGATCACTATGTCGACTGCTGATTCCCAACCAGGCATCATTAACATTTCCGTTTTCACGTTGGCGGGAAAGGAAGTATCTGAGCAGAAGTTTTCAGCAGGCAACAGGGAAACAATCCTTGATTTATCCTCTCAACCAAAAGGATGTTATCTAATACGCATTAAAACCGGAGAGAACCTTTACCTGGAAAAAATTATCATCGAATGACAAAGAGATAAAGCCGGGTTTCTAAAAATATATTCAGTAAAGGAGTCAATCTAATTTGTAACAGGGCGGATGGTATTACCACTCCGCCCATATTTTTATTTTTCTATCTTTGCAAGTGTTATTTATTTAATAAATCGTAACACTATGACAGTCGTCAGATTCGGGGTTTCACTGGAACAGGAACTTCTTACTGCATTGGATGCATTTGTCAGGGAAAATCATTTTTCAAACCGTTCCCAGGCGGTCAGACAGTTGATCAACAATAACCTGGTGGAGAAAAAATGGGAATCCAACGAGCAGGTCGCCGGGGCAATTTCATTGGTCTACGACCACCACAAAAGAGAACTGCTCAATAACCTGGCGGATTTACAGCATGATTATCACGACGTGATCCTGGCCACCCAGCACTTCCACCTGGACCATGATCATTGCCTGGAAATCATCGCCGTCAAAGGGGAATCGGCCAAGCTCAGCCTGCTGGCCAATAAACTGATCGCCCTGAAAGGCATCCGGCACGGAAACCTGACCATGAGCAGTTCAACTTAATTTTTTTGATCATCCGGTAGCACGAAATGTATCATTCGTAATATCTTTATTGATGAAACAAAACCTACTCAGCATAATATCCATCCCGGCTTTCCTACTCTCCCCTCTTTCCTCCTTCTGCCAGGTGGAGGCCCGGGATACGCTGAACCTCGACGAGGTGGTCATCACCGCCACTAAAGAGGCTACTTCAACCGGAAATGTGACCCAGAAGATAGATGTCATCCGGGCCGCTTCCATTGCGGTGCTGATCCAGGGCAACAACAACATTGCAGAAGCCCTGCAATACCAGCCGGGGGCATCGGTGAGCGCATTGTCGCGCAATGATGCCAACTGGGGAACCTACGGGGGAATAGGCCCTAAGTACAGCACCTATATGCTTTCTGGTTTACCGGTAGATGCCTTTGTGGACCCGCAGTCGCTCGACCTGGCTGCCGTGGAACGCATCGAGGTGCAACGCGGACCAGCCTCTGTGCTCTATCCCAACTGGCTCTCGCAGGACTTTGCAGGAAACCAGAGCCCGCTCTCCGGGACCGTCAACCTGGTACTGAAAGAAAGATTTGACAGCCAGAAGACGGTCATTTCCGCTTCCTATGGCTCTTACAACACCTTCAACGGGCAGTTTTATCACCAGGATGTCACCCGGAACCTGCATTACTTTGCCGGCCTTACCTATGAAATGTCGGATTACACGGATTATGGCACCGAGAATTCCTGGCTGAATATGCAGGACGATCCACAATACCGGAAAGCAAAGCTGTATGCCGGCCTGAACTGGTTCCTCGGCAAAGAAGAGAAACAGAAAATCTCGCTGTTCTTCAACCGGACTTTTCATGACGGGGATGCGGGCAGGGTATATCGCGGATTCGAAAATGATTACACTACCATTAATCTTGGATATACGGCCGCTCTGAGTAAAAAAATCAACCTGAACTCGCATTTCGGCATGCGCATATACGACAGGCAATGGCAGGAAAGCATCTTTCATGTGGTCGACAGCCTCCTTTCAGACAACGGTGCCTATCAAAACATCGTGCCTGCAGATATTAATCTCACAATATCCCACGGGAAAGCGCACCTTCTTACCATTGGCACAGATTACCAGGCTGCCGGATACAACCAGTGGAGCGAACCTGTTTACGGTTACAAGCAATTCGGGAACAAGTCCACCGCCTTCCAGGCCGGTTTGTATGCCCAGGAAGAACTTCGCTTCGGCGGATTGATCCTCCGGGCCGGCTTGCGCTATAACTATGTGCAAAACAGCATTGAGCTGATCAGCGGCAGCGCACCAGGTGAGAAAGAGCAGGACTGGAGCCGGCTGCTCTGGAGCGGCGGCGTCAAATATCACATCGGAAGCAGGGTTGCTGTGTTTGCGAATGCCGGCAACAGTTACCTGACCCCGGGATTAAAATCCGCAGGTGGCACGATTTTGCTTTCTGACCTTGGAATACCTGGTAAAAATGGCCAGCTGCCCAATCCTGACCTGAAGCCTGAATCCGGCCTGGGCATTGACCTGGGTGTAAACCTTCATCTGCCTTCCAATATCACTGCATCGGCCAGGGGGTTTTACCTTTCCATAGATGATGCCATCGTGGATGTGGTGGTCAGTGAGAATCCTTCCCAGACACAATCGGTCAATGCAGGCAATTCTTCTTCGACAGGAATAGAGCTGGAAATAAACCATCATTTGAGTGACCGCTGCTCCTGGTTTGCCAATTACACCTTCATGAAGACCAATATTGAGAATCCCTATGACCAGGACCAGGATGGCGTGGAGGTCCCGTTTGCACCCGAACACATCGCCAATGCAGGAATCGATCTCTCATTCCCGTTCGGCTTGAAATTCAGCCCGTATCTGAACTATAACAGCGGTTATTATGACAGCAATTCAAAGTCAGGCAGGCATAAATTCATTCCCGGATTTCTATTGAATGCCTATCTGTCGCAGGAAATCACAAGTTCAGACAATTACAGCCTGGATATTTTTACAAGGCTCTATAATGTCACCGATAACCGTTACGAGATGCCGTGGCAATTCCAGAATACAGGATTCTCTCTCATGATAGGCTTAACCATGACGTTAAAATAAATTTGGATACATTGTTCAAAATAACGGTATATGGTTGCCTTCTACTGCAAATGATCCTGATGGCGGGATGCAGGGAAAGTCCCCATCCTGTTGTCAAAACAATGAAAGAGGCATCCATTACTGTGACTGACTTTACAGGCCATGAACTTTTTTTCGACCGGCCGCCGGAACGGGTCGTCTGCCTGATAGAAAGTGCCCTCTCCGGCCTGTACATGCTCCAGGTGAATAATAAGGTTGTCGCGGTTCCGGGAGATGTATACAAGGGGAAGACATTTCATTACTATTCCCAACTGGATGAAAGAATTAAGGAAAGATCTCTCCTTGCCCCCGGAAACTGGGATTTTATCAACTTCGAGCAGGTAATAGCCTTGAGGCCTGACCTTGTCATGATCTGGGCATCTCAGACTGAAGCCATTGACAACCTTCAGCAATTCGGGATACCCGTTTACGCCGTGATGCTGCATGATTTTGAAGATGTTTTCAAGGAGCTGGATGATTTTGGTAAAATATTCGGATGTACAGCGCGGACCGACAGCCTGATATCATTTACGCGGACTAACCTTGAGAAGACAAAAGCGGCTCACAAAACCACTGATCCCTTGTCGGTTTATTTTATGTGGGCACAGGGGATCAATGAAACGTCCGGCAGGAACAGCACCGTTGAAGAACTGCTGAATTACGCCGGTGTAAGGAATGTCTGCGATCTTGACCAGGAACATGTTACGGTCAGCATGGAGAAGCTGATCGAATGGAACCCCGGCATGATC
>Ga0208980_10002524_pt1 | contig 11045 bp, 8 predicted proteins | sample WetSurMetagenome_3_FD_187993 | JGI IMG/M metagenome (GOLD analysis project Ga0208980, IMG submission 187993) | Wetland microbial communities from Twitchell Island in the Sacramento Delta, sample from surface sediment Aug2011 Site A1 Bulk (version 2) | ecosystem: Environmental > Aquatic > Marine...
AGTGCGCATGCAATATTATCCGCAGGCAGTTTCCGGTAAAAGACTCCCTTTTTATTCTTTCAGCCCTGAATTCATTTGCAATGAACTCATCGATCAGAAAACTGTTCCCGGCAATTTTCTTTGATTTTTCCCTTAAATCGCCATTCACAAGATCAGGATATTCATCGCGGAAACCTAGGATAGCAGATGGTTCGATACCTAAGAGCGGCCTATTTTCATCAATAAGGCCAGCAAAAATATTTATATTTTTAACCGCTATCTTCCTCGCTTTTCTTAACAGACCCTTTGAGATGAATGTTCTTGCACTCAAATCATTATCAGTTACTTCAACCCTGTACCCCAACGAAGTCAGTAATCTGACTGCAGCAATTCCTGTATCTGTGTCCTGATAATTTGTAAATTCGTCAACAAAAAGGAAAACAGTCCTGACAGGGTTAACAGGATTCAGCAAAGGCAGATTCTTTCTGAGCCATTTTCTTAAACTTGTTTTGCTTACAAGAGGTATAGTTCTTTCAGCAGCAAATCCTATGCTCTTTTTAAACAAACCGGAAAAGATCTTATTCTTAAGGAAGAAATTGTAAATTCCCGGTATTGACGAGCCAATCTTGTTAAAGGTTGAAATATAGGCTATTAATAAAGTTCTGAGAGGGATTCCGTGCTTGTCGTACCAATGCTGAAGATATTCAGATTTCATCTTGGCTATGTCGACACCTGATGGACATTCCGATTTGCAGCCTTTGCAGGCAAGACAAAGATCAAGAATCTCATAAATCTCCCTGTGATTCCATGGATCTGAGTCTGTCCGGCCTAAAAACTCACGCATAATATTAGCTCTTGCCCTGGTACATTTTGCCTCGTCCATAGTTGCCATGAAGCTTGGGCACATTGTCCCGCCAAGTTTCAGAGATTTCCGGCAATCACCAGACCCATTGCACTTCTCAGCTGCTCTTACGATGCCTTCAGTTGATGAAAAATCATAAACCGTTTCGAGATCAGGAGTCGCTGCACCTGGCAGGTATCTCAGGTTTGTATTCATCAGGGGAGTGTCAACGATCTTGCCGGGATTAAGGATATTTTCAGGATCCCATGACAATTTAATTTTCTTAAGCAATTCATAATTAGCCTCACCAAGTATCAGCGGGATGAATTCACCTCTGAGCCTTCCATCGCCATGTTCACCGCTCAATGATCCCCTGTATTTTTTTACCAGCTTTGCTGTTTCAATACCAATTGTCCTGAATAATTCAACGTCTCCCTGGTCTTTCAGATTCAGAACAGGCCTTATATGGAGTTCCCCGGTACCTATATGCGCATGATAAACCGAATCCTTGCCATAGTTAGCCAGCAGTTTTGCAAAATCGTCCATGTAAGCGGGAAGATCTTCAACCCTGACTGCGGTATCTTCAACAAGTGAAACGGTTCTGCCATCACCTTTCATTTTTCCGAGCACACCCAGTCCCGCTTTCCTTAACTCCCATGCCTTTGCCATATCCTTTCCTCTTATAACAGGGTAGGAGTATCCGTAACCTTCTTTCTTCAGGGCATCTATCATTTCGGTGGTGACAGATTCCACTTCTTCATTGCTCCCTCTTGCAAATTCAACCATCATGATGGCACCCGGGTCTCCGTCCAGAAAAAAACGGTTGTTTTTCTGGCTCAGATTATCCTTTGTAAGCTCAAGAATTCTGTCATCTGTCAGTTCAACTGCAGTAGGTTTGAACTTCAGAGCAACCAGATTTGCTTTAAATGCTTCGTCGCGGTCGCGATGATGAACACAGACAAGCGTCTTAAAAGCCGGCGGAAGAGGAACCAGATTCAGTTTAATCTCAGTTGTGACAGCCAGAGTACCCTCAGATCCGGCAAGGAGCTTACAGAAATTGAAATGTTTGTCAGATTTGTCATCAAATACTTCAGAATCAATTAAAAGATCGAGAGCATAACCGGTATTTCTCCTGGGTATTCTTGGATCAGGATAACCTTCTTTTATGTTTTTCTGGTTTTTGGGATTATCCAATATTTCTTTTATGTTCCTGTATATTTTACCTTCGAGATTATCCTGCCTGCACTTCTCTTGAAAAGCACTTTTATCGACCGGGCCGAAAATTGCTTCGCTTCCGTCACTCAGAATTGTTTTCAGCTCAATGGTGTGATCTCTGGTCGAACCATAAACAAGGGAGTGTGACCCACAGGAATTATTCCCGACCATGCCCCCCATGTTACACCTGCTTGAAGTTGATGTCTCTGGTCCGAAAAAAAGACCAAGAGGTTTCAGGTACATATTCAGTTCATCAAGCACTACACCGGGTTCAACCCTTACCCACATCTCCTCTGTATTTACCTCAAGTATACGGTTCATATATCTTGAGATATCTGCGATTATACCCGAGGCGACAACTTGTCCGGCAAGAGATGTTCCTGCTGCCCTGATTGTTACACCAATTTTTTCTTCTGATGCAAATAGAAGTATCTTTTTTATATCCGAATCACCTTTCGGCCATACAACAGCAGCGGGCTGTTCCTTATAATCTGAAGCATCAGTTGAATAGATGGTTTTAGTAATCAGGTCATATTTAAGTTCACCATCAAGCGTCTCTCTAAGGGAATTCAGGCGGGTAATAAAAGGATCCATTTATATTTCAGTTTTGAATCCGCAAATTTAGGAAATGATTTTATCATCTTTTTTAACATAAGGTTAAAGCAGGTGCTTTTTTGTGAAAAAACCAATCGAAAGAATAATCATGACGTACATAATTGTATTATAGGACTTTTTTTTCTTACATTTAGAGCAGAATGTTGCAAAATTTAAAATACTGATATACAATGGAATTAATAGATCGTATAAAGCAGAATGCCAGGAAATATAATATGCGGATCGTTCTTCCGGAGGGCTATGAGGAAAGAAATATAAAAGCAGCCGATATAGCTATAGCCGAAGAACTGGCGCAAATAATTCTAATAGGGGATCCGGAAGAAATCGCTTCTCATGCTGCTGGGCTTGGATTAAAGAATCTTTCTAAAGCGAAGATTATCAATCCTAAATCGCATGATAAGAAGGATCATTATATCAATATGATGGTTGAGCTCAGGAAAAACAAAGGAATGACAAAAGAAGAGGCATCACGTCTTATTGAGGACCCTCTTTATCTCGGAGTTCTTATGATTAAAAACGGAGATGCAGATGGTGAGGTATCGGGTGCTGATCATGCAACCGGTGATGTTCTTCGCCCTGCATTTCATTATGTGAAGACGGCACCTGGAATTTCAGTGGTTTCGGGAGCTTTCATAATGATCCTCCCTGACAAGACTTTCGGGGAAGATGGCATTCTGATTTTCGCTGATGGTGCTGTTCATCCAAACCCAACCGATAAGGAACTTGCAGAGATAGCAATTGCTACTGCCCATACAGCCAGAGCCATCGGTGGCTTTGAACCCAAAATTGCAATGTTAAGCTTTTCCACAAAAGGAAGTGCAAGTCACGAACTCGTCGATAAAGTTGTAAGTGCAACAAAAATAGCAAAAGAAATAGCCCCTGATCTTATGATAGATGGTGAACTTCAGGGCGATGCAGCATTGGTAGAGGCAATAGGGCAAAAAAAAGCACCCGGAAGTAAGATAGCCGGTCATGCAAATGTGCTTGTTTTTCCTGATCTTAATTGCGGAAATATTGCATACAAACTTGTTCAGCGACTGGCACACGCCGAGGCGATCGGGCCGATCCTTCAGGGAATGGCAGCCCCGATAAACGACCTTTCACGCGGTTGTTCGGTAAGTGACATTGTGAGCATGATTGCAATAACGTCAAACCAGGCAGCAGGAAAAAAATAGACATTTTCAGATTACTTAATAACAAAAACTCAGATGGTTATCCTTGTTTTAAATTGCGGAAGCTCCTCAATTAAGTACCAGCTGTTTGACATGACTGATGGAAATAAACTGCTTGCAAAGGGCTTGCTTGAACGTATTGGATTGAATGATAGTATTTTAACTCACAGACCGACCGGTATGGAGCCCTATAAGGTGATAAATGATATTCCTGATCACACTACTGGAATAAACCTGGTAATGGCCGCGCTCACTGATCCTAAACATGGAGTAATAAAAAATGTGAACGAGATCAAAGCTGTCGGTCATCGTGTTGTCAACGGAGGTGAAAGCTACAAAGAGAGTGTACTTATTGATAATGAGGTTAAGAGGCAGATTGAGATATGCAGCGAACTTGCTCCGCTTCATAATCCTGCAAACCTTAAGGGTATTCTGTCAGTTGAAAAACTGATCCCTGGTGTTCCACAGGTTGCTGTTTTCGATACTTCATTTCATCAGACTATGCCAGACTATGCATATATGTATGCTCTTCCCTATGAATACTATGATAAGTATAAGATCAGAAAATATGGATATCATGGTACAAGTCACAAATTCGTAGCCTCAAAAGCTGCGGGACTTCTGGGAAAGGATATCAAAGACCTGAGAATCATTACATGTCATCTTGGTAACGGAGCTTCCATAACAGCAATTCAACATGGCAATTCAATAGACACTTCGATGGGTTTTACTCCTGTTGACGGACTGATAATGGGAACACGAACAGGTGAAATTGATGCAGGGGTCCTTATTTATATTGCTGATAAGGAGCATCTTAACGTCACCGGAGTTAATAACCTTATCAATAAAAAAAGCGGTATGGCAGGTATTTCCGGACTCTCTTCCGATATGCGCGATCTGGAAGCTGCTAAAGCTGAAGGCAACGAAAAAGCCATTCTTGCCCTGAACATGTATGCATACAAGGTCAAAAAATTCATTGGTTCATATATTGCAGTTTTAAACGGACTCGATCTTCTCGTTTTTACAGGCGGAGTAGGAGAGAATGATTACAAAATGAGAGCAATGATCTGCTCGGATATGGAATTTCTTGGAATCAAATTTGATTTTGCTGCCAACGACAAGGTCACTGGAAAGGATAAGGTGATTTCAGCTCCTGATTCAAAGGTTACGGTAATGTGCGTTACCACTGATGAGGAATTTGTTATAGCTTCGGATACGAAGTATATTGTTGAACATCATACAGTTTAAAAACTAATCTAAAAATTATAGCCAGATGGTTTTAAAAAGCATGTCAGACCTTAAAGGTATTGTCTTAGGTAAACCCAGGAAGAAACTCGTGCTTGCTGCTGCCCAGGATCAACATTCACTGAGTGCTGTATTAAGAGCCTGGAAAGATGATATCATTGAGCCTATATTTATCGGTGATAAAGAGGAAATTCAGAATATATGTGCTGAGTACGGGTATGATATAACAGGATTAAGAATTATCCATGAGCCCGAAATAGACAAATCGGTTGAAATGGCTGTAAGGATGCTTAGCTCCAAGCAGGGCGATATACTTATGAAGGGCAAGGTAGGCACCTCCTCGCTTCTGAAATGCGTACTGAATAAAGAATGGGGCCTCAGAACAGGTAATCTTCTTTCACATATTGCACTTTTTGAAGTTGAAACTTATCATAAGCTGATTGCAGTTACTGACGTTGCAATGAATATTGCCCCAAACCTGAAGGATAAAATTTCAATTGTCAACAATTCAGTTGCCTTTCTTAACAGGCTCGGATATGTAATGCCCAAGGTTGCTGTTCTCGGTGCTGTTGAAATGGTTAATGAAAATATGGAGGCTACTCTTGATGCGGCATTGCTTTCAAAAATGAATCAGCGTGAACAGATAAGAAACTGCATTATTGACGGACCTCTTGCATTCGACAATGCTGTCAGCCTTGAAAGTGCGCAGTACAAAGGGATTAAGAGCGAAGTTGCAGGAGATACGGATCTTTTATTGATGCCCGACATAGAAGTTGGGAACGTCCTTTATAAGTCATTGGTTTTCTTTGCCAAGGCAAAAGTTGCTTCTATTATTTTGGGTGCCCAGGTACCGATTGTTCTGACATCAAGGTCAGATTCGGAACAGGCAAAATACGACAGTGTCCTACTTTCTGCCGCTGCATGTAAATAGACAGGAATGATCCGATCGCTAGACCAGATGGTTGAAAAGGTCCTTTCGCTTAATAAAAAGCATCGGATTGCAGTGGCATGGGCTCAGGATATTAATACGATCGGCGCAATCCATAAGGCTGTAAGTTTTGGTTTTGCAGAAGCTGTAATGATAGGGCAGCAATCTGAGATCAAAAGTATTTGCAGGAAATCTGGAATTGATTATGGACTGTTCTCAATTGTCGACTCTGACAATGAGGTTAAGGCTTCAGAAGAAGCGATAAGGCTTGCACGTCAAGGAGAAGCCGATATTGTCATGAAGGGTCTGGTGGGGACCGACAAATTCCTGAGGGCGGTGATGGATAAGAAAAGTGGAATAATGCTCCCGGGTACCGTATTGAGCTATGTATGCGCACTTGAGTTGCCTGCATATCATAAACTTCTGTTTATCACCGATCCAGCTGTTATACCTTTACCTTCACTTGAGCAGAAAATTGTAATGGCTGAATATGCAATTGAGATGGCTTCCAGGTTTGGCATTAAGAGACCAAAAATTGCCCTTATCTCAGCCTCCGAAAAGCCAAGCAGCCATTTCCAGAGCTCTTCCGATTATAAAACCATGTGCAAAATGGCCAAAGACGAAGAAATATCCAATTGCATAATGGATGGCCCGCTTGATATTTTTCTTGCCTGTGATAAGAAAAGCGTAGAAATTAAAGGAATTGACACTCCGATAAACGGAGATGCAGATATTCTTCTGTTCCCGACCCTCGAGTCGTCAAACCCCTTCTATAAAGGGCTGATGCTTTTTGCTCAGGGAGAGCTTGCAGGTATTATCAGGGGAACAATAAAACCAGTTGTGGTGATGTCAAGAAGCGAAAGTGAAAAATCAAAATTTTATTGTATCGCACTTGCGTGTCTTATGGCATAATTTAACTTTTCATCATCATAAGATAAACTCAAAACGATTTAAATGTCCAAACGGCTTATTTTAGCAATAAATCCAGGTTCGACGTCAACAAAACTTGCCCTTTTTGAGGAAGAAAATCTGATTTTTGAAAAGACTCTGAGGCACTCCGCTGATGACCTGGCAGGTTTTAATAAGATTACAGATCAGTTTCATTTCAGGAAAGATTTGATATTGAAAGAATTAGCTGACAGGAATATAAATTTCCCGGAAATTGCAGCAGTTGTCGGCAGGGGAGGTCTGGTAAAACCTATAGAATCGGGTATTTACGAGGTGAATAAGAAAATGATTGATGATCTGAGGAATGGTATCCTCGGGGAGCATGCAAGCAATTTAGGCGGACTGATAGCTGATGATATTGCTTCAGCATTGCCCTCAGCGAAAGCCTATATTGTTGATCCAGTGGTCGTGGACGAGCTTGAACCGGTTGCAAGAATTTCAGGTCACCCCGCTATTGAGCGTATTTCAATTTTTCATGCCCTTAACCAGAAAGCTGTTGCACGTATTTATGCAGGATCAGTTAACAGGAAGTATGAGCAAATGAATCTTATTGTAGTGCATATGGGTGGTGGAATAAGTGTCGGCGCTCATAAGAAAGGAAGAGTAGTCGATGTCAATAATGCTCTTAACGGCGATGGTCCTTTTTCTCCTGAACGTTCAGGAGGTTTGCCTTCGGGCCAGCTCATAGATCTCTGCTTCAGCGGAAAATATTCACATCAGGAACTGAAGTCAATGATCTCGGGTAAAGGCGGTATTGTGGCCTACCTGGGAACCAATAATTTTATTGACGTCTGTAACATGGCTGATAACGGTGATAAAAAAGCCATTATTATCAGGGAGGCAATTTCATACCAGATATCAAAGGAAATAGGGGCCATGGCAGCAGTTCTTGACGGGAAAGTAGATGCTATAATCCTGACGGGTGGTCTGGCCCACCAGGAATCACATGTAGGGAGGATTAAGAAAATGGTTGGATTTATTTCAGACGTCGCTGTTTTTCCCGGTGAAGATGAAATTAAAGCTTTGGCCTTTAATGGCTTATTGGCTCTTGATGGAAAGATCGAGATTAAGGAATATTTATAATACAAGTACTACCACCATTTAATCTCCTCTGGCTTCTGAATCTTTAAATACTTGTCATTCTGGATGTAGTAAAGAACCGGGTCGCGCATGACGGAACGAGCTCACCGAAGTATATTTTATTCCTAGGCTAGTTAATGCTTAAGTATAGGGGTGAGAGGATTGGTTACAACCAATAGAACTCAGAGGTTTGGGAGGGAGTTCAAGGATTATTGACTGCAACCGGTAAAATTTTCCCATTAAAGAACCTGTTCCCGTTGAGGGCAAAATATGAAATGAATTCTGCCATTTCAGAGGGGCTGACCGGAGCTTTAAATCCAGGGAAAGCATTTTCAAACATCTCTGTCTGTACCGATCCAGGCGCAAGGCAATTAACTATTATTCCTGTCTCAGCGAGCTCAACGGCAAGACATTCAGTCAGGCAGGATAATGCAGCTTTTGAGGCGCTGTAGTAGGAGAGACCACGATATTTTGAACTGCCCTGGAATCCTCCCATACTTGATATATTCACAATATGAGAGCCGGCCGGCATCAGGGGGACCAGTAATTTAATTAATTCCGCAGGGCCGAAAAAATTAGTTTCCATCATATTTCGTGCTTCCTTACCATTAATTTTTATAAAATCTTTCACGATAAGCAATCCGGCAACATTGATTAAAACATCCACCCTGCTGTAACGGTTATAAATCTGATCTTTAATTGCTTCAACCTGGTTCCCAAACGCCGAGATATCCATGACCAGAAAAGAAACATTTTCATTCGGACAATCTTGCTGCAGTTCTTTTAGCTTCAACTCATTCCTTCCCGTAACAAGGACCTGGTTATTCTTATCTCCTGCCAGATTCAGAACAACTTCTTTACCGATTCCCTGTGATCCTCCATTTATGATTATATTCATCTGATTAGTATATATTGTTTATATTTTTTTTTCGTTTATTTGTCATGCTTTCTGTAAAGTTACAAAATTGTTTTTATGAAATTGGCCTGCATAAAAGGATATGAGCTGATTAAGAGAATCAGAACGACAGGATTAATTATTATTCTGTTACTTGTTTCTTTTTCAGCGGCCATCGGACAACAGGTCCGTCAGGAGAAGCCTCCATTAAGAGAGCGGCTCTTCTTCGGAGGCAATATCGGATTGATGTTTGGAAGCTACACCAATATCGATATTTCCCCAATTGTTGGTTTATGGGTTCTTCCAAGACTTGCAGTAGCTGCAGGTCCTGATTTCCGGTATTATAAAGATCCGTATGGCAGTACAACAATTTATGGCGGTAAAATATATACAGAAATAGTTTTTCTTCAGGATCTTAATAACCTCCTTCCTCTTGGAATTCATCTAGGTTTGTTCCTGCACGGGGAATATGAGGGTCTGAGCCTTGAATCGGCTTTTTTCAAATATCCGCCATATGAAACAGACAGATTCTTTCTTAACACATTTCTGGCTGGAGGCGGAATAAGGCAGATGCTTGGTCCGCGATCGGCAATGAACATTACATTCCTGTGGGCATTTGATAATTCCGGTTACGGTATCTACGGCAATCCTGAGATCAGGGTTTCTTTTATGTTCTGAAAGTTATTTATACCTGTCACTCCTAAAAGCCTTAACACCTTTACGCCTTAACACCTTTGCGCCTTTACGCCTTAACGCCTTAACGCCTTAACACCTTTATGCCTTTGCACCTTTGCACCCTTGGACCTTTGCGCCAATAATATTATATTTGCCAAATTTTTAAACAAGACCCATAATCGAATGAAAATTGAAAAAAACAAGATGGTTTCTCTCATATATGAGCTCAGAGAAAACAATAGCGAGGGAAAGATAATCGAAACCCTGGAAGCTGATAATCCGCTTAATTTTGTATTTGGGACAGGCAGGTTACTTCCTGAATTTGAATCAAATATATCATTGCTGAGCAAGGGTGATAATTTTAGTTTTGTTTTAGACTCTGAGAGTGCCTACGGAGAAAGAAGGGAAGACATGATAATAAATATCCCTGTTACAGTGTTTGAAAAAGACGGGAAAATTGATGAGGAGATTTGCAGGATTGGCAATATGGTTCCCATGGTTGATTCGGAAGGACATCAGATAACAGGAGTAATCTGTGAAATTGGTGATTCATATGTAAAGATGGATTTTAACCATCCGATGGCCGGAATGACCCTTTCATTTACTGGGAAAATTGTTGACGTGCGGACTGCAACTGATATGGAAATTGCAGGTCCTTCCTGTTCATCATGTGGCAGTTACAGCGATGAATCAGGTTGTAAAGGTTCTTGCAGCAATTGATAGCCCCTTTCTATCCTGTTTGGATCAAAAGGGAAAAGCTTTATGATATTTAGTTTCAAGCAAGAGACTATTTTTTGTTTTATTAACTGCGCCACAATTGAGTATTTGAAATTCAATGGAGCATGGGTATCAAATATTCACAAAATTCAAAACTTACATTCTGAACAATTCATTTAAATCCTCCCTCAATTATACAGGTTTAATATTTTTATGTATTTACAAATGTAAACATTAGTAATTATTGATTTATTTACGTTTGTCATCGTAAATTTACGAATTTAATAGTAACAGTTGTAATATTTGATACTGACGCATATTAAATAGATTTAAATTACTGTAAATCAAAGGAATTACATTAGATATCTTATAATTATATATATGTTTTAAGGCCATTATATAGGTAATATATTTAGAAAACGATTAAAACTCTATATATTATACTATAATTCAGAGTTATACACACCTAAACTTAAGTAATAATCGATATAAATGCTATTTGCAAATATGTGTAATTCAGCAAAATACATTCTATTAGGATATGATGCCAGTACTGATAATATGGTTGCATTACACATGTAAATTATAAAAATTACATATGTGAACTAATTTGTATTTACATTTGTAATAAGAAAAATACAAGTCATGAAAGATCGAATTCTTGAATTCTTAAAGAAAGAAAACAAAACCTCAGCTCAGTTTGCTGAAGAAATTGGAGTTCAGCCTTCAGGTATA
>Ga0208980_10002525_pt1 | contig 11039 bp, 12 predicted proteins | sample WetSurMetagenome_3_FD_187993 | JGI IMG/M metagenome (GOLD analysis project Ga0208980, IMG submission 187993) | Wetland microbial communities from Twitchell Island in the Sacramento Delta, sample from surface sediment Aug2011 Site A1 Bulk (version 2) | ecosystem: Environmental > Aquatic > Marine...
ATTTTTTTAAAATATCTTGTTACTATTTGCATTAAATTTCAGGTAAACAAAATGAAAGTACTGCAATGTTAAAAGATCAATTAACTGGTAAAAAAATACTTCTGGGAGTGACAGGTTGTATTGCTGCTTACAAATCTTGTTTGATTGTTAGAGAATTAGTTAAGCGAGGTGCAGAAGTAAAAGTTGTTATGACACCTTCTGCTATCGAGTTTATTTCACCACTTACACTCGCAACATTTTCACACAACGAAGTTATCGTGAATACTTTCCCACCGAGTCAAAAAAATGGTACAAAACTTTCAACCTGGCACATTGATTATGCACTCTGGGCCGATTTGATGTTGATCGCTCCAGCTACAATAAATACTATAGCTAAAATTTCCTATGGATTTGCTGATAATGCGCTAACTACACTTGTTACTGCGTTGAGATCACCTTTAGTAATTGCACCAGCAGCAGATGTTGATATGTTTAACAATCCGATTAACAAAGAGAATCTCATTAAGCTGGAAAAGCTCGGACATTATATTATTAACCCGGAATCCGGCGAACTAGCAAGTGGACTTTTGGGTGAAGGAAGATTAGCTGACACAAATAAAATTATTGATGCAGTCGAATTAATTCTATCCGGATACTCACTAGATATGATTGGCAAGAAAATTCTTGTCTCTGCCGGACCAACCTATGAAGATATTGATCCTGTGCGATTCATTGGAAATCGTTCTTCTGGCAAAATGGGATATGCAATTGCAAAGGCAGCATTTCTTCGAGGAGCTGATGTAACTTTGATTTCAGGTCCATCTTCACAAAGTGTTTATCCGGAAATTAAATTGATAAAAGTTCGCTCAGCTTCAGAAATGGAAAAAGCTGTTAAAAAAGAAATTGATAGAAATAATTTGCTGATTATGTCTGCAGCAGTATCCGATTTTCGGCCAATAAAAACAGCTTCAAACAAAATAAAAAAAGAAACAGGAACGTTGGAAATAAAACTCCAACTCAATACTGATATCCTTTCTTCAATTAAATCCAAAAAAACGAAAGTAATTGGTTTTGCCTTAGAAACTCAGAATGAACTAAACAATGCAAAGAAGAAGCTAAGAGAAAAACAACTGGATATGATAGTATTGAATTCACCCGGCAAAGAAACCGGATTTGAAGTCGATACGAACAAAGTGACTTTACTTAAACAGGATGGTAGAACGATTAAGTTCCAATTGCTTTCCAAATTTCAGGTGGCAAATAAAATTTTATCAGAAGCAAAGAATTTCCTGGTTTAAGTGTCATTCCCGTGTAAACGGGAATCAAGAATTTGTATTAATAAATGGATTCCCACTTTCGTGGGAATGACAATTGAGTGATAATTTTCAACATAATTTGATTTTTTTTGAAATGATTTATGGCCAAGCCAACTAAGAACGAAATAATAAAATCTTTAACTCTTCAAAAAGAGATTTTTGGAGATGAATTATTCATTTCTAAGAAGAAAAGAAAAACATCTGTTGTGAAAGAACAATCATCCCATTATGAAGAACCAGCACTATTCGAGGAAGTAAAAGAAGACTGGGAAAAAGCAACATCACTAAATCAGCTTGAAAAGCTTATTTGCGATTGCACAAAATGCAGACTACATCAGGGTAGAAATAAATTTGTATTTGGTACAGGAAATCCAAATGCTGATGTTCTGGTGATTGGTGAAGGTCCAGGTGCAGAAGAGGATAAGCAAGGATTGCCTTTTGTAGGAAGAGCAGGAAAGCTTCTAACCGATATGCTCAAAGCAATCAAATTTGAAAGGGAAGAAGTTTACATAGGAAATGTCGTTAAATGCAGACCACCTGAAAACAGAACTCCTATGCAGGATGAAATGGAAACTTGCATGCCTTATCTTAAAAAGCAATGTGAACTTATTAAGCCAAAGTTGATTTTATGTCTTGGCTTAACTGCTGCAAAAGGTTTGCTGAAGAAAAGAGAATCGCTCGGTGAATTACGAAAAAATATTTTTGAATATGAAGGGGCAAAAGTAATTGTAACATACCATCCTGCTGCGTTACTAAGAAATCCTCATTGGAAAAAGGACTGCTGGGAAGATTTGAAAAAGTTTAGGAAACTATATGAAGAACTTAGTAGCAAACATCTTTAAACAAAATTAATTTGAGGATGAAACTATATCTTGTCGTTGCATTTGGTTCGGGGATTGGCGGAATGCTGAGGTATTTCGCCACAGACCTGGTTCAAAAATATTTGTCTTCATTATTTCCTTATGGAACGTTTACTGTTAATGTAGCTGGAAGCTTTATAATCGGATTCGTTTTATTCTATCTTGATTCTCTGAAACTTATTTCATCGGAAATGCGATTATTTCTTACGGTCGGATTTTGTGGAGGTCTCACAACATTTTCTACTTTCTCTTATGAAACAATTAAACTTATTCAGGATTCGGAGTATTTGCTTGCAGGAACAAACGTTTTGCTTAATGTATTAGTTACATTATTAGCCGTGTGGTTAGCTGCATTCATATCAAAAATATTAATTGGAGGCTGAAATGCATATTGAAGGTGAAGCAAAATTGTTACGAATATTTGTTGGTGAATCCGATAAAATAAATCACGTGCCTGTTTATGAAAAGATTGTCATTGAAGCCCGAAAAGCCGGACTTGCAGGTTCAACTGTTACAAAGGGAATAATGGGTTTCGGAGCTTCAAGCAGAATTCACACATCAAAAATATTAAGACTCTCGGAAGATTTACCATTATTGATCGAAATAGTTGATACGGAAAAAAAGATTGAACAATTTATTCCTGTATTAGATGGAATTTTTGAAGAAGCAAACTCCGGTGGGATGATAACAAAGGAGAAAGTGAGTATTATCAAGTATACGGTCTCGAATAGGATCAAAGGTTAATATTTTTATTGTACAAATCTCTGCAGATTAAATGAATGGAACAAAGTTCAAAAATAATAAACGATATAAATGCTGTTCAACGATTTAGAAAACTGCTTACAGTTGGTTATTCAGTTCCGCCATCAGCAGGAGTTTTGGTATTTGCAATCAATTACATTATAAATGCTGCAAGAATATCCAGCCCGATCTTCCCGATCTTGTTTTCAATTTTATTTTTTCCTCCTGCAATCTTTACACCTTATATCTTATATGTTTTGTTTAACGAAAAAAGATATGGCTGGTTGACAACATATTTTCTGATAGTTATTCTACCTGGCATTATAATCCTCATCTTATTATGGGATAACATTTCTAACTTGAGCTTCTTATTCTTACTTCTTTTGCCTTTTTACTTATTCTGCTTTTTTATAAAATTTTCTGTTGATGACTGGCTTAGAGAATATAATTGGGAACAGCAGCTTATTGTACAAAGAAAAGAATGGGACGAGAAGAAAAAAGAAGGATTGCTTTAAGTAAAAAATTAAAAAGTATAAATTACACCCATCCTTTATAAACAGAACAAAACCAAATACTTCTCAGGGTAGATTAATTAACTTGATTCCATCCGCGATAATAATATTTTAGTAAAGAACAATATATGCAGTCAAACAAAGAATTGATTTGAGGAGGATTTGTGATGAAAAAAATATCAAGTGTGGTCATTCTATTTATTTGTTGCATTTGCTGTTCTGTCCAAGACCACGAATTTGACAGTGAAGGAATCATAACTGGGATTGATAACCGCGAATGCAGTTGTTGCGGTGGTTACTTTATTGAAATTGGAGACAGCACACACAGGTTTGAGACAATTCCGTCCAACAGCAATCTCAGGCTTGAAAATCAGGACTTTCCCATCTTGGTAAAGCTTGATTGGCATGAAGATCCAAATGCTTGTCTTGGTGACGAAATAATTGTAGAAAGAATAGAACGGAGGTAATTGCTTCTAATAAACCAGGTTTATTTTCTCAATTTTAAAAATTTTATTACTGCCTGTAATAACCTTAAATCAAATCTAGAATCATTTTCAGAACAAAAAAAAGAAGCAAATCAAATAAAAATAGGTGTTTATAAAAATATTTTTTTAATTGTTTGACTCTTAATTCAACATTTACGAATTTCCGAGTGGAATTATTAAGAACTTAAAAATTTAACCCCGACTTGATCGGGGTATTTCATCTCATCAATGGCAAAAACAAGAAAAGCAAATAATAACGGAAACGGGTTTGATAATTTAAACTCGGCTGATATAAAACCGCCATCAGCACCTGAGATTGAAGCATCAGTTCTCGGTGCGATGATGATTGAAAAGGAAGCTGTTGCGAAAGCAATGGAAATGTTAAGTCCTGATAGCTTCTACGCAAAGGCTCACAGATTGATTTTCGAAGCGATGATTTCTTTATTCGATTCTGATGAGCCTATTGATACCGTTACGCTTTATGAAGAGTTAAAGAAACGCGGCAATTTGGAAGAAGCAGGTGGTGCAGTTTACCTCAGCAAGCTTTCACAAAATATTCCTTCAGCTGCAAACATTGAATATCACGCAAAGATAATTCTTGAAAAACAGATTTTACGTGGATTGATTACAAGTGCACACGAAATTGCAAAAAATGCTTATGAAGGTTCAGCAGATGCTTTTGATATACTTGATGATGCGGAAAGAAGAATATTTGATATAACAGAAAGCCATCTTACAAAATCTTACCAGGGAATGGATAGAGCAGTAAGAGAAGCAATGGAGTATATTGAAACTATCCATTCATCAACTCAGCAAAGATTTTCTGTACCAACAGGATTTTACGAACTTGATGAAATTTTAGGTGGTCTACAAAAATCAGATTTAATAATTCTTGCTGCACGGCCTTCAATTGGTAAAACAGCTTTGGCTTTATCGATTGCACGAAATGCTGCAATCGATCACAAAGTTCCTGTTGGTATTTTCAGTCTTGAAATGGCAACAATGCAGCTTATCATCAGAATGATTTGTGCTGAGGCAAGAATTAATGCTCATCTTGTGAGAACAGGAAAGCTTCCACACTCCGAAGGTCCGAAACTTAGTAAAACTGTTCATAAGTTGACAGATGCACCAATTTATGTTGATGATACTCCGGCTTCAACAGTTCTTGAAATAAGAGCTAAAGCAAGAAGATTAAAAGCAGAGAAGGGAATTGGTTTAATTATCATTGATTATCTTCAACTGATGACTGGTCCTGCAAAAGCCGAATCACGCGAGAGAGAAATATCTCATATATCACGTTCGCTAAAGTCATTGGCAAAAGAATTGAACATTCCTGTAATGGCACTTGCTCAGCTCAACAGAGCAGTGGAAGCAAGATCAGATAAACGTCCGCAGCTTTCTGACCTCAGGGAATCAGGTTCAATCGAGCAGGATGCTGATGTTGTTATGTTTCTCAATAGACCCGAATATTATGGAATTGAAAAAGATGAAAATGGTGAATCATGGGAAGGAGTGGCTGAAGTAATAGTTGGAAAGCAGAGAAACGGTCCCACCGGAATTGTTAAACTTGCATTCGTTAAAGAATATGCTCGTTTTGAAAATTTAGCTCATGCCAGACAGATTGAAGAGTTTGCTTCGCTTCCCGCTGATGAAGATATTATTTAATCAATTAACATTTAAGAATTAAAAATTGATTCGTCCTATTCTTATATTCTATATTTTCTTCTATCCTTCAATTTTACTTCCACAAATATTTTCAGAAGAAGATGTTGACATTTGCAATCAAAAGTTTGAGTTGGCCGTTGATAAAAATCTTGCTGAGAAACCGATTGGAGATGTAATTGCTGAAGTCGGGAAAGGTTTTATCGGAACAGATTATCTTGCTCATGGTTTGGAAAAAGACGGCGATGAACAGCTTGTAATAAACCTTGCTGGACTTGACTGCACAACCTTCCTTGAAAATTCACTTGTTCTTGCCCGCTGTATAAAAAAAGAAAAAACTTCTTTTGAAGATTATCAGAAAGAACTGCAATTCATTCGTTATCGAGATGGAGTGATTGATGAGTATCCATCACGGCTGCATTACTTCTCAGATTGGATTTATGATAATGTGAAGAAAGGAATTGTTGAAGATGTTACGGAAGAATTAGGCGGAGAAAAAATAAAATTCAATCTTAATTTTATGTCAACTCATCCCGAGAGTTACAAGCAATTGAATGAAAATCCGGATTTTATTTCCACAATTAAAAAACAAGAAAAAGAAATTACCTGCAGAGAATATTACTTCATTCCGAAAGATGAATTTGCATCAAAGGAAGACTCGATTCATAATGGAGATTTAATTGCAATAACAACTACAGTTGAAGGTTTGGATATTGGTCACATTGGGATTGCTGTTAAAATGGATGATGGAAGAATTCATCTGCTTCACGCACCAAGTCCAAATACTAAAGTTCACATCACGCAAGAAACACTTTTGGATTACTTGATGAAATACAAACGTCATTCAGGCGTTATTGTGTTGAGGGCTACTGAGGATTAGCCACAAACCTGAATGCCGTCAGGCAGGTTCACGAATTATTTCACGAATATTTTCCTCAATCGTTCTAGGTTTCAATCCAAGCGATTGAAGTTTATCTATATTCAGAGAGACATCTTCAACTTTTGGAAAATTTGGAATTTCATTCATCGTAATTTTTTGAAGAAGATTTTTATCGAATCCCTCTACTGAGCAAAGTAGCTCTCCAATTTCATATCTTGAAACTCTATCTGTTCCTCCCAAATTAATTATTTCACCCGTCAGATCCATTGATGTTAACTCCGTAATTATGTTTACAGTATCCTTAAGTGATATAGGAGTTCTGAATTGATCTGTAAAAAGTTTTACTGGTCTGCCGTTTTTAATATTATTATACATTTCCTGAAAATGACATGTGGAATGATTCAATCCAAAGCCATAAAGAAGTGCAGTTCTCAGAATTAAATAATTATCTGTTGATTCTTTGACTTTACTCTCGCCAACTAATTTGGTTTCTGCATAAAGTGTAGCTGGAATTAATTTGGCATCTTCTCTTAGAAAAGAACCACGGTAACCTGCATAAACAAGATCCGTTGAAATGTAAATAAGTTTTGCTTTATACTTGTTACAAAACATCGCAATACTATTTGTCGCTGTTACATTAGTATCAAAATACTCTTTTGCGGATTGATTTGCTTTCGGTACAGGATTAGTTATTGCAGCTGTGTGAATTACAATTTCTGGTAGTAATTCTTCAAAAAGGTTTCTCAGTACTTTTAAATTCCGAATATCAATTTTTGAATTTGGAAACTCTTTGCAATTGCCCGAATTATTATTGAGGATTGTATGAATATTATATTTTTTTGATAATGCTAAATTCAGATATTGTCCAAGCAATCCACTGCCGCCTGTAACCAGTATTTTTTTCATTCAGTATACCGAATTAGTGACTTATTCAATTGTCTTTCAATGAATAGATTTAAACTCAAATTTTATTAACGTTCATTCTTTGGATTTACTTTTAGCCTTTGGTAAATTTATAAATTATTAAACGGAATTATATGTATAAAAGAATATTATTTGCCATCCTTTTCTTAACAACTTCAATTATTTACGGACAATCGGGACAATTTTTCGATGCACCTTTCGGAGGTGGAATTGGGTATATTCCTGCCTGGTATATTCCGAATGTTGATCCTATAAATGCTAAATTGAGTCAGATAGGTATGCCTGAACTTTCTACTAGTGGTTTTTACTCATCTGGAATTGCCGGTTATCTGTATGTTGGTTTTGTAAAAAATCTGCGCATTGGTGGAATGGGTTTTGGAGGATGTCTTTCGGCTTCACAAACTCTTGATGATGTAAATCGAGAAGTTGTATATAATCTTAGCGGTGGCGGTGTTACGATTGAATATACTTTACCGTTTGTGAAAAATTTGGGAGTGTCAGTTGGTGCAATCATCGGTGCAGGTAGTTTGGAATTAGATCTTTACAGAAATTCTGGGAATTTTTCCTGGGGAGGAATGTGGGAAGAATTAAATGACCCAAATCAGTCCTCAGATGATTATTATGGTAAATTGAGAAATCATTATTGGATGTTTACTCCCACTATCAATTTGGATTATCCGATTTACAGATTTGTTTCACTAAGATTAGGTGTCGGTTATCAATTTGCATTCGCAGATGAATGGACTGCGGATAATGAGAAACCGGTTTCAGGTATTCCTTCTGATTTAAATAGTAATTCATTTTTCGTTCAGTCTGGTATCTTTGTAGGATTTTTCTCGTTTTAACTATGAAAAGAATACTCGTAACGGGTGGAGCGGGATTTATAGGCAGTAACTTTATTAACTATGTCCTCAGTAAAAGGGAAGATATCTTTATCGTTAACCTTGACAAGTTAACTTACGCTGGTAATCTTCAAAATCTAAAAGATGTCGAAAACCACCCTAGCTATTCATTCGTTAAAGGTGATATAGTAAATGATGAATTGGTGAGTTATCTGTTTCAGAAATATGAAATTACTCATGTTATAAATTTTGCTGCAGAGTCACACGTTGATAGGAGTATTCTTGGTTCCGAAATTTTCTTTCGAACTAATGTTTTAGGAACTAACGTTCTTTTAGAAAATGCAAAACGTTTTGGAGTTGAAAAGTTTGTCCAGATTTCAACTGATGAAGTTTATGGTAGTCTTGGGTCAGAAGGACAATTTGAAGAAACAACACCATTACAGCCGAACAGCCCTTATGCAGCAAGTAAAGCTGCCGCAGATATGATGGCCCTTGCTTTTCACCATACTTATCACGTTCCTGTTGTGATTACGAGGTGTTCAAATAACTATGGTCCTTATCAATTTCCAGAGAAGTTGATTCCGTTGATGATCATTAATTCAATTAAGAACAAAAAGCTCCCAGTTTATGGTGATGGGCTAAATGTCCGTGATTGGATCTATGTAGTTGATCATAACAAAGCAGTTGAACTTGTTTTTGATAAAGGGAAAGTCGGAGAGGTTTACAACGTCGGTGCAAATACTGAAAAACCAAACATTGAGATAGTAAAGCTACTTTTAAAACATACAGGTAAAACAGAAGAATTAATTGAATATGTAAAAGACAGACTAGGACACGATAGAAGATATGCAATCAATTCAACTAAAATTAGAAGAGAACTTAATTGGGAAGCTGAAAATACTTTTGAAAATGCGATTCAGGATACTATAAATTGGTACATTAAAAACGAAAAATGGTGGAAAGAAATAATATCAGGTGAATATCAGAATTATTACAAGTTACAATATTCTTCGAGATGAATAGGAGATTAAAGAGGTTCAATAAAATGAAAATAAAAGTTTTATTCTTTTTTTTAATAGCATTTGTTGTGACAGCTTATCCACAGTTTACTCAGGATAACAAAGTATCGGGAGATATGCTTAATGTTGGGAAAATAAGTGTAACAATCGGTGGAACTTTTCCAATCAACGGAACATTTCCTGCTTTTGTGACAGATAGAGTGGATGAATTTGTCACAAGGATGTATGCCGAAGCAGTAGATTTAACGCTGAGAGTAATTTCTGATCCAGAGATTTATCGGAAGTTAAAAGAAGAACTCGCTAACTATGCACTTAGAGGAATTAAGCTAAAACGTGCAAATGGAGAAGAATTAAATATTGATCTTCAAAAGTTTAGACGTAATGGAGATTTTTCAAATAATCCTTATCTAAAGAACGATGATGTATTAATTTTCCCAAATAATGATCTTGCAAGAAATTTCTTTTCAGTCACAGGTGTGGTTAATAATGGCGGAACGTTCTTATTTCTGGAAGGCGATAAATTAGGAGATGCGCTTGAACTTGTTGATGGGATTAATCCCGCGTATGAAAATGTTGATAGCGTTGAAGTATCAAGACTATCTTATGATGGTCAGGTACAAACTATTTCTAAAATAAAAATAGATAATGATTATCCAATACAGAGAGGGGATAGATTTAGGTTTCTCGCTCCCGAGACGCATAGGAGAAACTTTTCTGTGTCAGTTATAGGAGAAGTGAATGTCCCAGGTGTTGTACCAATAACAAAGAACAATACTACACTGTTTGAGGTTATTAAATCTTGCGGAGGATTTACTGCACAGGCATCCTTAAAAAGAGCGAGAGTTTTTTCGGGAAACAGTTTGGCAATACTTTTAGAAAAACAATACAACATCAAACTTAATGAGCAGCCGGATCTGGAAAATCCGAGTATCAGAAACATTCTACTTAATCTTGAATTAGCATTGATGTCTAGAATGTCGAACGTTGTAACGGATGACACAAATTATTTTAATATGGAAAATCAACTGCGAGTTTTAATTGAGGGAAGTTCTCTTGATTTTCGTAAAATTGAGGATCCTAACTCAGACATAGCAAATTATATTGTGCAAAATGGTGACATAATAATTATCCCACAGATTCAAAATTCCGTTTACGTTTTTGGGCAGGTACTGAGACCAGGACATGTCACATTTATCGAAGGCAAGGATTATCACTACTACGTTAGTGAGGCAAGTGGTTTAGGTGAGTTAGCTGTGGATGATGAAATTATGATCATCAAAGGAGGTTCAAGAGCCTGGATTTCAACAGAAAATGATTCAATTACAATCGAAGAAGGAGATTACATATATGTACCAAAGGAGAGTTTAAGAAGTACAAGATCCTATATCATGGAATATTCTGTCTATCTAAGTGTATTAGCAAGTATTGCGGCTATATTACTGTCAATCGTGACAATTGCAAATCAATAATGACTTGACTTTAATTGATTAAACAATATATTTGATATCCTGATTTAATGTTCTTTTGTTTGTTGTGTTTAGATTTATATAGATAATCATTGAATTATTTTCCCTTCTAAATTTGACTTTATTAAATAAAGAGATTAAATTTACAGCCCTTCATTTCTGAAGGTTTTATTTTGTTCTTTGAAAGAGTGAGTGCGTTTAATCTGTTAATTAAACGGTTTCAACAAAGCGTACAAATACACGCCAGATTACACAAGTATTAAACTCTACTACGGAGAGTTTGATCCTGGCTCAGGACGAACGCTGGCGGCGTGCTTAACACATGCAAGTCTACGAGAATAAGGTAGCAATAT
>Ga0208980_10002526_pt1 | contig 11037 bp, 9 predicted proteins | sample WetSurMetagenome_3_FD_187993 | JGI IMG/M metagenome (GOLD analysis project Ga0208980, IMG submission 187993) | Wetland microbial communities from Twitchell Island in the Sacramento Delta, sample from surface sediment Aug2011 Site A1 Bulk (version 2) | ecosystem: Environmental > Aquatic > Marine...
ATCAGATTCGACAGGACTTCAGCCACTCGATCGCGATCGGCAAAAACCAGCGGCAGGCCGGGGCGCAGCGGAAATTGGAAAACCCGATCGGTCTTGCGTGCTTGCGTCTGTTCCACCACTTGCTGCACCACCGGCAGCACGGAGATCGGTTCGGGATGCAGCACCAGCTCTCCCGCTTCGAGCCGCGCCGCGCTCAAGACATCGCGCACCAGCGCATCCAGCCGATCGGCTTGCTGCTGCATGATGATAAACATCCGTGAGCAGGTCGTATTGATCATTACGCCGCAATCGGTCTGCATCCGTTCCGCCGCGCCGCGCAGGTTGGTGAGCGGTGCGCGAATCTGATGCGACACCAGCGATACAAATTCCGAGCGCGTCTGATCGAGTTTGCGTAGCGCCTCATTGGCACGCGCCAGTTCTTCGACCTTCTCCGCCAGTTCATGCGTACGCTCGGCTACCTGTTCGCTCAGGCTGGCGTTGAGCTGCCGGATTTCTTCGTCGCGCCGTTTGCGTTCGGTTACATCGCGCACGATCACCGACATGCCCAAGGATTGATTGGTTTCATCACTGAGATACGTCGCCGTGAGTTCCACCGTGCTGGCGTGACCGTGGGCATCGCGGCACGTCGTCTCGTGCTCGCGCACGTAACCGTTTTTTGCCACATTTTCACTCAACCAGCGAAACTCCACTTCAGCGGCCTCACCGCGTCCGAACAAATTGAAGAAAGGCTGTCCGCGCATATCATCCGCTCGATAGCCGAACAGCAATTCCGCGCCGCGATTCCATGACTCGATACAGCCCGCGGGATCAAGCCCGAGGATCGCATCGGCGGAGGCAGACATGATCGCCGCCAATCGTCGATCGGAGGCCCACGCGGCCTTCTCCGCCCGATCGGTTTTATCCAGCCAGCGGCCGATCAACGTCAAGACCCAGAAAGCTAACAGCGGACTGAGCACGCCGTACAGCAAGATTTCCAGATCGACTGGATCGTGGAGATTGTCCTGCAGCCAGCGCGCCGGGCCGAGTTCGTAAATAAGGGTGAGGATCAAGAGTGCGGCAGGCAGTGCCCAACGCAAAAGCACGATCCTTTGCCGCAAAGTGTGGTTGGCTTGAAGCATAGTGCTTATTCCTTCCCAAGCGCCGAGTGGCGAGAGGTTACTCTTATATGCTACCACTCAACGTCTTCTTCTGCAGGGGCACATGATCGCCGATCGAGGAATGAGATTGCATCCCGTTGAAGGCTGATCGCGTTTGCCGCAGGCGCTGTCTGTCACCTCGCCCGCATGACACCTGACCCCCGCCATTTGGCGGGGGTCTTTTCACGCCGATTCACGCTGGTTGACGACGACGCCTTCCGGTAAGATGAAGGCGTCGGTGAAACTTTTCTCTTGCGAGGCAGAGCCCATGCTGCGACGAATCCTGTTGATCACTTTCATCCTGAGTCTGGCCGCCGGTTTATTGACGGGCTGCGGCACCACCTCGAGCAAAACGCCAGCGGCGGTCGATCATGATCTGTCGATGGCACCCATGTCGATGATGCCGGACGACGTCAAGAGCGCGCCAGTGGTGACCCAGCAAGCGTATCAATTCGCCGTCGCCAATCCTGAGGTGATGCAGCACATTCCGTGCTACTGCGGCTGCGGCAGCATGGGACACACGTCCAACTATTCCTGCTACGTCGAGGGCGTCGATGCGGCAGGCAAGGTGAAATTCGACGCGCACGCGCTGGGCTGCTCGATCTGTGTGGACATCACGCAGGATGCCATGCGCTTGACCAAAGAGGGCAAGAGTCCGCAAGCCATCAAAGCCTACGTCGATAAGACTTACAGCCAGTACGGCCCGTCGAACATGAAGTGATAATGTCACAGCTACGATTGTCACCACGCTGGATCGCAATCGGGTTGTTGGCCTTCGTGATCGTTTTTGTGCCCAACCCGATCGCTTTCGCGGCGCCCGCCGAGCCGCACTTCCGCATCGAGGCGAGCAGCTTTCAGTATACGCCGGAAGCTATCAGCGTGAACCCCGGCGATCACGTCACAATCGATCTGGTGTCCACCGATGTGGTGCACGGCCTGTACATCGACGGCTATGATCTCAACGTCACGGCGGATCCGGGTCAAACAGCCACGCTCTCTTTCATCGCCGATCAATCGGGCACGTTTCGCCTGCGCTGCTCGGTGACCTGTGGCGCGCTGCATCCCTTCATGATCGGTAAGTTCAACGTCGGCTCGAATGATCGGCTGTGGCGCGCGATCGGTCTCGGTGTGTTAGCGGTGATCGCAGGCATCTGGGTAATCCGTAGATGACACCGATCGAACTTACCCGCAACCCGATCGTGAAAGCCACGCTGCGCAATCGCTGGCCGCAGTTCGTCGTGCGCGTCATCGCACTGGCCGGTTTCCTCTTCGCTATTCTTTCCGGCTTTATCGGCACACCTGTCGGCAATCACAACTTCAGCATCGTCTTTGTGTGGATCGTGTGGTGGGCACTGTTGATGTTGATCGCCGTGCCGTTGCTGGGGCGCGGCTGGTGTGCGGTGTGCCCGATACCGATGCCGGGTGAATGGTTGCAGAACGGCGCGTTGTTGAAGCCGCGCGGTAAGGGCGTCGGCCTTAATCGCAAATGGCCCAAGCGTTTCAGAAATATCTGGCTGCAGAACATCGCGTTCACGCTGTTGGCTTTATTCAGCGCGGTGGTGTTGACGCGGCCCAGTGTCACGGGGCTAGTGTTGCTGCTCTTCTTGATCGTTGCGCTAATCACCAGCCTCATCTTTGAGCGGCGCGCGTTTTGTCGTTATCTCTGTCCGGTAGGCGGTTTTATCGGCTTATATTCGCAGGCCGCGCCTGTCGAAGTGCGCGTGAAAGACCCGGCGGTCTGCGCTGTGCATACCGAGAAATCATGTTATACCGGCAGCGCCGATGGCTATGGTTGTCCGTGGTTGATCTATCCGGGCACGCTGACGAAGAACATCAACTGCGGGCTGTGCATGGAATGCCTGCGCACCTGCACGCAGGACAACGTCGCGTTCAACTTACGATCATTCGGCGCTGATCTCAAACAACCCAGCGGTCATAAACTCGACGAAGCCTTCAAAGCCTTCATCATGCTGGGCGCGGCGCTGATCTACTCGGCGGTGATGTTGGGGCCGTGGGGCGCGTTGAAGTCGGCGGCGTATTCCATCGGCACGCCGCAGTGGTTGGTGTATGCGCTGACGCTTCTCGGTTTGATCTATGTAATTTTGCCCGGCACGTTCCTGCTCACCGTGGCGCTAGGTCGCACTTTGACTAAATCGAAAGAGTCGTTGAAGAAATCGTTCAGCGCTTTCGCTACTGCGTTGATTCCGTTGGGCCTGATGGCGTGGATCGCGTTCAGCTTGTCATTCGTGTTCGCCAGTCTGTCGTATCTGTGGCCCACGCTGAGCGATCCGCTGGGGGCAGGCTGGAATCTTTTTGGGACAGCACACGCGGCATGGCAACCATATTTCATGTCGATCGTGCCGTTCTTGCAGGCGGGTGTGTTGATCGGCGGGCTGCTGTGGGCGTGTGTCACCGCGCGTCGCATCGCCGCCGAAAAGCAGCAGGGACGCGGCATTACACTGCAAGCCTTGCCGGTGATGGGCTTCTGCTTCATCATCACGGCCGGCTTGCTGGGATTGTTGATCGGATGAAGGCCGAGCGCTTTGCGCTGCTCTTCGTGATCGTGATCGTCATCGGCGTGCCGCTGGCGGCGATAGTGGCCCGATCGAATTCGGGCGCGATCGAGATTCACGGTCAGATGGCGGACAACGGCGGCTGGACGCCGAGCGATCTCACGGCGCAGGTAGGCGTGCCGCTGCCTCTGCGCTTGACGTCGGATGATGTGGTACATGGTTTCGCCGTGGGACACAGTACTGAGCCCGCGCTCGATGTGCTGCCCGGCCAGTGGACGATGACGACGCTGATTTTCAATCGACCGGGCAAATATACGTTCTACTGCACGCGCTGGTGCGGAGCGAATCACTGGCGCATGCGCGGCACCATCGAGGTGACGGGCGATACTACGACAACGATCACAACGCCGCCGCCGTTGTATGTGACGCTGAACCTCGATCTCGATGCGCCGCATCCCAGTGAGGTCGTGCCGGGCGAGAAGCCATCGGCTACACGCGGGGCCGCCTTAGGCGTGAAGATCGATCGGGTGGTTGAAGCCACGCAGAGTCCCGCACAGGTGTGGCAGCAAATGCGATCGGCATCGATCACGCAAGGGCTGAGTGATGATCAAGTGTGGGATTTGGTCGCACTGACATGGCGATCCAATACGACGCCGGAACGATTGGCTGAGGGTCAACAGTTGTATGCGCAGAACTGCGCGGCCTGTCATGGTGAAACGGGCAAAGGCGATGGCGTGATCGCACCGTCGTTGAAGAAAACGCCGATGCCCGATATGACGATGACAGGACATGAGACCGTCGCGCCGATCGATTTTACGGATGCGCAGGACATGCTCGGCGCAAGCGGCGCGATTTTGGAAGGCAAGATCATCCGCGGGGGTATGGGCACGGGCATGCCGTACTGGGGGCCGATTTTCACGACAGAGCAGATTCAGGCCGTGGCCGATTATCTGTGGACGTTTCAATTCGCTAAGTAAGGAGAAATGATGAGCACGAAATCATCGAAGAAGGTAGCGGTACCTAACAAGCCGCGTTTCCCGATCTGGCTGCCGCTGATCATCGTGGCGGGCGTGGCGTTGATCGTCGTGGCGCTCGTCGCGGGTGGCAACAATCCATCGGCTGCCACCACCAAACCGCAGGTCAGCGGCGGCCCAGCGTTGCAAGTCGATCAAGAGAAGATCGATCTGGGCGATGTCCCGTTGGGGCAGACCGTGAGCGCGAAGTTTGTGATCAGCAACGTGGGTGATCAACCGCTGCGCTTCACGCAGAAGCCGTATATTCAAGTCGCGGCGGGGTGTTGACCGCCCGTGCCGACCATCGGTGCGATGGTCCTCAATCCGGGCGAGAAGACGACGGTGGCGATGTCATTCATGATGCACGGCGAGATGGGTGGCCAGCACGACTTCCGCGTGCATCTGCTGACGAACGATTCAAAGCAATCCGATAGGACCGTGCAGGTGTTGTCGAACTGGAAGTAACCCATGCGCGCGGGATGATATAATCTGCGGTGGGAGCACATGGATGTTACCACGCGCAGAGTTCGAACAACTGGTGGCGGCAGCGTTGGATGACCTGCCGCCCTTTTTTCACGAGAAGATGAGCAATGTCGAGGTGATCATCGAGGCGTGGCCCACGCGCGATGATTTGCGTGCGGCGGGCGTGCCGTACGGCCAGACGCTGCTCGGTCTGTATCAAGGCGTGCCGCTCACGCAGCGCGGCGCGCACTATCAACTGACACTGCCCGATCGCATTGCGATCTTCCAGGGGCCGATCGAAATGGCCTATCAAACGCCGGAAGCAATTCGGCAAGGCGTGAAGCATACGGTTGTCCACGAACTCGCCCATCATTTTGGTATCAGCGACGATCGCTTGCGGGAGTTGGGCGCCTATTGATGAACCGGATTCCACAACGGAATCCGGTTTTTCTTTTAGGCGAGCCAGTGTAGAATGAAGCCATACACGGTGGCCCTGGCGGCCATCTGCTTGACCAGCGCTGCAGGTGACGACCATGAAGCGGGGCTAGCGCAATTCTCACTGGAGCGAATATGGCACAACGATCTTTCCCCTGGAGCAAAACGTTCATCCTCGGTTTTGGGTTCTTCGGCATCAGCATCGTGTGGCCCGTCTTCAACTCGTTCATTCCGCCCATGCTGGAGCAGTTGGGCTTGACGAGTCTGGTCATCGGCTTCATCATGACGTGGGACAACATCATCAATATGTTTCTACAACCGTGGGTCGGCGCGCGGTCCGATCGGACGCACACGCGCTTCGGGCGACGCAAACCGTGGTTGATGCTGGGCGCGCCCATCGCGGCGCTGTTCTTCATGTTGGTGCCGTTGGTGCGCGAGAATTTTGTGCTGATCGCGCTGGCGATCTTCGGCACCAACATTGGCATGGCGCTGTTCCGATCGCCCACCATCGCTTACCTGGGCGATCTGTTCCAACCCGGCGAGCGCAGCAAAGCCAACGGCGTGATCAACCTGATGGGCGGCCTGGGCGGTGCGGCGGCCTTGTTTGCGGGTGGCACGTTGTACAAGATCGGGGTGCCGCTGCCGTTCATCGTGGGCGCGGGCGTGATGCTGCTAGCGATTGGCATCGTGCTGGTCTTCGTGCGCGAGCCTGATCTGAGCGATGAGCCGGTGCCGCAAGAGAAAGCTCCGGGGGCTATCGACAATCTGCGGGAAGTGGCGGGCCGATCAGACAAGAGCGGCCTGTTCCTGCTGGGCGCGATCTTCAGTTGGTTCGTGGCGTGGAATGCGATGGAAGCGTTCTTCACGTTGTACGGCAAGAACGTGTTGGGCATCAACGAGGGTGACGGTTCGCGCATGTTGACGGCCTTCGCGGCAACGTTGATCTTGTTTGCTATCCCCAGCGGTCTCATCGCCACGCGCATCGGCCGCAAGCCGACGATCCTGATCGGGCTGTGCGGTATGGCCGCCGGGCTTACCATCGGATTTTTCCTACGGCAGCCCACCGCCTTGTTGATCCTGTTGGCCGTCATGGGCGCGTTCTGGGCGCTGATCAACATCAACTCGCTGCCGATGGTGTACGACCAGGGAGGCGAAGAACACATTGGCGCGTTTACGGGCTTATATTATTTGTTCGCGTCGGCGGCGGCCATTACGGGGCCGATTGTCGCGGGCGGTCTGATCGATCTAGCGGGGAAAAATTATACGACGTTGTGGTTGTTCAGTGCGGTGTTCATGACTGTGGCGATTTTCTTGATGACGCGCGTGCGCGCCAGCCGAACGACGCAGACCGCGTAACCGCTGAGGGAAAAAGTCGGGCCTTAGGCGAGGCCCGACTTTTTTGATCGCAGCCAACGGTGCAGCGCTTGCCGGGTGGAGGCGAAGGCCAGGTTCTGCGGTAACTCATCGGGCGCAAACAAACGCACTTCGGCGGCATCGTCACCGGCGTGGAGTTGACCGCCGACGATCTGCGCGTGATAGAGAATGGTCACGATGGAGCCGCGTGGATCCGAGCGGATGTGGAACGTGCCGACAATCCCCCGTATCCGGCCGATGAGGCCGGTCTCTTCGGTCAATTCGCGCAAGGCCGCCTGCACCGGTCCCTCGTCGATCTCCACAAAACCGGCGGGCAAAGCCCAATCACCTTGATGCGGATCGTATAGCCGTTTCACCAACAAGACTTTGCCGTCTTGTTCGGCCAACACTCCGGCGGCTACTTTGGGATCGCGGAAGAACACGAAGCCGCACTCGGGGCATTTGCGCCGCACGCGGCCAAAGATGAATTTGTCGATCAGCGCGTGCCCGCAGCAGGGGCAGTAGTTCATTTCGAGCGGTTTAGACATAGCGCAATTGTACCGCACGGCAACAAAGAGCCCCGATGGGTTGACGACCTCCATCGGGGCTGGCTTGCTCAGGAGATTTCGGAAGTCTACAAAGACTTCCGAAATCTGCACAAGTTACTTCATGATGAGCGGGAGGAACACCATCTTGTTCAACGCGGTGAATTGCAGTCGGCCTTCGATGGTCGGCGTTACCGTGCCTTGTGCCGTGGTGTAGTGGATCACGGCGTCGCGCACGTAGTACTGTGTGTCGGCCACGATCGAAGCTGGATCAAGCGGCCACAGGCTGACGCCGTTGTTATTGAAGTTGCACGATCCGGCTGCCAGGTAGTTGACCGTCGACACGGTGTAGTACTTCGTCGCGTTGAGGAAATCGATCGGCGTACCATTAATCACGAGTGCCGCGACGTTATTGCCGTTCGGATAGAGCGGATAGGTGTCACGGTATTGGATTTGGTTGCCTTTGTTGGTGTCCAGCATGCAGGTCGTGTAGTAGGAGTACCCGCCATACCCGGTAACATACTTGTAGTAGAAGTAGTTCCGATACGCGCGCTCCATCACGGCCTTGAGCTGCGGGCCGTTCATGCGCAACGCCACCAGCGAGTTCTCATACGGCATAGCCGTGAACATGTCGGCCACCGTCAAAGTGTACGGCGAGGCAGTCGTTGCCGTGTCCGCGATTTTCTTGTTGGTCATTGCGCCTGATAGATGGAAGTCCGGGGTAACGCCGTGCAGCCCCAGTTCGTACATCGACGCATCAGCCTGCAAGTTCGCGCCATTGGTTTCCTGCGTAAAGGCATTCAGCGTGTCGATCGGCCTTGTGGTGAAACCAATCTGCTGGTCGTTGTAGGCCTTCAGTGTGGTCGAGTACGGAGCGACGATGGCAAGGATCGTGGGATCTTCAGCCGTGCTCGATGACACCGATTGATAGCGGCCAGCGCGCACTACAACGTTATACCCGCCCCCCGCCTTGGGTAACAGACCCAAAACAACCGTGCCCAAGTAACTGTTATAGCGATAGGCCTGGCTGACGATCACCGGCGCGCCGTTGGGGTTGGCGACGAACGCCGGTAGATACTTGTAGCTGCCCGAATAATCAGTCTGCTTGCTCGGATCAGTGTGGCTGTGTCCACCGATGATCGCATCAACACCCGTGGTCTGCGCGGCCAGGTAAGTGTCGACGTTGTCGTCAACTTCCACACTCTTGGGATTGGTCGTGAAGCCGATGTGGGTCAGCGCAACGACGGCATCGTGGCCGGCCTTGAGCACCGGGGCGCGCACCTTCGTCTCGCTGATGGGATTGGTGAATGTCAGACCAGGGATGTTGCTCGGTAGCTCATAGTTCGGCACGCGGTGGTTGCCAATGCCTAGCACCGCGACCTTGATAGTGCCGGCCGGCCCAGGCAAGTACGAAGTTACATCCGCTTTAACCGGCACCTGGCTGAGGCCGTAGCTGCCGTTGTCGTAGAGATTGGCCTGCAGGACCGGGAAATTGGCCTGCTTCAACACGCTGACGAACACGTCCTTGCCGAAGTTGAATTCGTGATTGCCCAGCGTATAGGCCGTGTAGTTCATCGCGTTGAATGCGGCAATCAGAGGATGCGTGGTCATCGTGATGGGCAGCGGTGTGCCGTCGGCGGCAAAGCCGGTGGGGGCCGACTTGAAGTAATACATCATCGCGTCGCCCTGGATGTTGTCTCCGGATGACAGGAGCAGGTTGCGCGATGGATTGTGGGCGCGCCCCTGATTGATAAGCGTGGCTAGCTGGGTGTAGCCCACAAAGGCGCCCTTCGCCAGATTGCCGTGCGAGTCATTGTGGTGAAGCACCGTAACAGGTACGACTTCCGTCGGCGCGCCCGTGTAAGTGCTGCCGCCGTTACGGGTGATGCGCCCGTCCAGCGTGGCCGAGAAGGGATTTGTGAATGTGAAGGTCTTTGAGATCCAGCGATTGGCGATGTCCAGCATGTCCTCGTTCGAATACGTGAGGCCCTGAATGTACTTGAATGACAGGAAGCCGTCTTGCCCGGCGGGAGCCAGGAATTCGTTGGTCGCCAGGCGGTAGGTCTTGGTCAAGACCAACGGCTCCCAGGCGCTAGTCGCTTTGCTCAGGATCTTGATGTTATACGCACCCCAGGCCCAAGGTTGCAGACCGGCGAGCGTGTCGGTGTAGGCATAGTACGTGTACGTAATTCCGGAACCCTGAATGAGGCTGCGGCCAGTCGTGCATCCCGCCGCACAGGCAGCCGCGCTATAGTTCAGCAGTTCCTGGATTTGCGCGCCTGTCATCGTGCCGTACACCAGCTGGTTCCCGAACGGGAGCACGTCGTACATCGAACCATACGTGACAGTGAAGACGTCGGTAATGCCGTTGCTGATGGTGTTCGTCATGTTGATGTTGGCGCGAATGCCGCCCGAGTTGTTCACGACGAAATCAACATCGTTGGTGGTAATCGCGTCGTGATTGAGCTCGCCATACAGGGAGTCATTGACAAGATCGGCCATTAGCGAATCACCGTAGCGATCACGTACGATGTTGACTGCCGTATAACCGATCACTTGGCCGACTTTGGCTAAATACTCCGGCGTCTTCCAGGCATCGATCCAGCCTTGAATCGTGGCATCCGCTGGCGAACTCGTTGTGAACTTGTTCGTCTTCCAGCTGACGGTGGGCGTTACCCCGGTCGTTACTGTAAAGGTGGCTTGCCCGACCTGCAGGCCGCTGTTGTTGGCTTGCACGACCAGTGTTCCGCCAATCAAGTCGCCGTTAGGCTTGCCCGGCGAGCTCGCCGTCATGTCGGTGTGACTGTGACCACCAATGATCAGCGACACTGGCTTGCCGGCTACAATTAACTTTTGGGCCAGGGTCTTGTCACCATACACTTGGACGCCATAACCATAACCGCCATCATCATAGCCGTTGTGGCTGAGCACGACGACCACATCTGAAGCAGCTTTGACGGCATCGTAATAGTGGAGGATCGACTCGGCCGGGTCCTTGAAGCAGAGTCCGGCCGTGGCGGCCGAGACGGTGATCGTGGGCGTCTCGGTCGTCGTCACGCCGACGAAGGCGACCTTGACGGTGTTCGGGGCGGTCCCCACGGTCTTGACGACGTAGGGCGTGAACGGCGGCACGGTGCCGTCGGTCCGGGTGTTGGCCGACAGCCAGGGGAAGCGGGCCGCCTCGCGGGCGGCGGCGAGGTTCTTCAGGCCGAAGTTGAACTCGTGGTTGCCCACGACCATCGCGTCGTAGCCCATCGCGTTCATGGCGAGCATCATCGGGTCGGGGGCGCTCGTCCTCCCGTCCCGCACCGCCGCCTGGTGGACGCTCTCGAGGGGCGAGCCCTGGATCGTGTCCCCGCAGTCGACGAGGACGACGTTCGGCGTCTCGCGCCTCACCTGCTCGACGAGCGTCGACGCGGCCGCGAGGCCCCTCGCGGCCTTCTCCTTCGTGAAGTAGTCCCAGGGGTAGAGGTGGCCGTGGGTGTCCGTGGTGGCGAGGACGGTCACGGTGACGGTCTCGGCGGGGGCCGCGGGAGCGGAGGCGGGCGCGCCCGCGCTCGCCGCGGGCGTGGCGGGCGGT
>Ga0208980_10002529_pt1 | contig 11028 bp, 14 predicted proteins | sample WetSurMetagenome_3_FD_187993 | JGI IMG/M metagenome (GOLD analysis project Ga0208980, IMG submission 187993) | Wetland microbial communities from Twitchell Island in the Sacramento Delta, sample from surface sediment Aug2011 Site A1 Bulk (version 2) | ecosystem: Environmental > Aquatic > Marine...
CATCTCATTCAGCTTTTTAACAGCCAGAGCTGAGCTCTGCTTAATTGTGTCGGTAACAGAAATGATTGCCAGTACCCTGCTGCTTTCAGCAAAATAAACAATTGTCCTTGCTTCTTCTTCCCATATCCTTGCTAGTCTGTCAAGATCTGTATCTATTGTGATATTATTTTCACTGATCAGTTTATAGCCCCCGATGAAGTATCTGAGATGGTCAAACGTTCCTGTGATACCTTTTCCGGTAATACTGTGAACTTCATCCAGTACGACAGGTGACGCATTCAACCTGAGATGGTTTACAACTGCGTCAGCCAACGGGTGTTCTGATACTTTTTCAAGACTAAATAAGATATTTCTGTATCTGACATTTTCAGTATCAGGTAACCATTCAATTTTTTCAACCATTGGTTTACCTTCAGTTATTGTTCCTGTCTTATCAAGCACCAGTGCGCTCATCCTGTAGGTTTGTTCCAGTGCCTCTGCATCTTTAATGAGAATATTGTTTTCAGCTCCCTTGCCTATGCCAACCATAATTGCTGTTGGCGTTGCCAGCCCCAGTGCACATGGACAGGCAATCACCAGGACAGTTACCATTGACAATACTCCCTGAATGAATCCATTCTCTCCGCCAAATAACCACCAGATGGCAAGTGTCACCAATGATATAAGTACCACGACAGGTACAAAAATCAGTGCAATCTTATCTACAAGTTTCTGAACCGGTGCTTTACTACCCTGTGCTTCCTGTACCATTTTGATAATACTGCTTAACAGTGTGTTGGCGCCTACCTTTTCAGCCTTAAACTGAAAACTTCCTTTCTGGTTTATTGTACCGGCAAAAACAGTTGTTCCTATTTCTTTAAACACAGGAAGAGGTTCACCGGTAATCAAACTTTCATCTACATAACTGCTTCCCTGCGTTAAGATACCATCAACAGGGATTTTTTCTCCGGGTTTTATCAGTATGATATCACCAGGTTTAACTGTAGCAATCAGGAATTCTTTAGTTGTGCCATCGGCAGCTACCTTAAGTACCGTTTTAGGCTGCAGACCAATAAGTTTTTTAATTGCTGAGGAAGTATTTGCTTTTGCCCCTTCTTCAAGAAGCCTTCCAAGCAATATCAACGCAATAACAACACCTGCTGCCTCAAAATATACGTGGGCATGAAGACCGCGACTATGCCAGAACTCAGGAAATAGTGTATTGAATACACTGAATAAATATGCAATACCGGTACTCAGTGCAACCAGAGTATCCATATTTGCACTGAAGTGAATGAGTTGTCGCCATGCATTTATAAAGAAATTACGTCCCATCCATAATACTATAGGTGTTGCAATAGCCCACAATATATAGTTGGCATATGGAATATTCATGAAAAACATGCTTATCACAACAAGAGGAACGGAAAGGAAAATTGAAAAGAATGTTCTTCGTTTAAGAGATTTTAATTTTTTTTGCTGAAGATTTTCAAGTTCCTCTTTTGCCTTTGCAGACTCATCAATTATCAGATCATAACCTATAGATATTATTGATTCCTTTAAGTTTAACGGTTTTACCTGAGAAGGCTGGAATTCAATTGTTGCTATTTGTGATGCAAGATTTACAGAAGCTCTGACAACACCCGGCTGGTTATTAAGTTTCAACTCCACGTTGCTGGCACACGATGCACACGACAATCCTGTTACCGGATATTGTTTCTTTACTATTTTTCCATCAGGACTTTCCTTCTTCCGGTTCAGTTTCTGATCAATTATCTCTGAAGAGCCGGTAACATTATCTTCCGGATTGTTTGAAGTATCAGCGCTATTTTCAACAGTAAATGCAGTATTCATCTTCTATAATTAAGTAACTCTCTAATTTATATTATTCATATAATTAACAATACAATCAGGAGAAAGTTTTAAGAAACATTCAAGCAAACAGAGGAAAATCATATTACAACCCGCCTTCCATCTGAGGACAATTTCTTTAAGGATTATAAATGAAGCAGCTAAAGTACAATTAATTAATCTTTGAATATTTAATTTAATTATACAAAACATTATAGCAGATGCCTGTTCATGATAATCATTATTGATTGTTAAATTGAGCATTAATGTCCGGAATTAAGAATTGCTTTTTAAATATATATTTTAAGAGTTATCAAACCTGTTGAATGAAGAAAATCTTTCCGCTTTTGCATTGCAATTAAAGTCTATTTTCCGACACGGATTGATTCAGATTTTAATTTCATAACTTTGATCCAGCATAAGTTATTCATGCGATTTTGTACTGAACGAACAACTGTTCAGGATTGTTTCCAGAGCCCGGACAATTATGGATTGTAATATGTCCCCTCGTTAATATGACAGGAAAGTGTACCTGATTATAGAATTTTCTTCCCCGTTAATTTAAATTATATTCATAATAATAAATATAGAACGTAAAAATGGAAACATCTAATTTCATATTACTTACTGCTATTGGTCTGGTTGTAGGCTTTTTTGGCGGAATGTTTGGTGTAGGTGGTGGTGTAATACTAATCCCGGCTTTGGTTTACCTTATGGGTATGGAACAACATACTGCCCAGGGTACCAGTGTTGCCATAATGCTTCCTCCTATAGGGATTATTGCGGCTTATACCTATTACAAAGCTGGTCATATCAATATTAAGTATGCAATAATAATTGCGATTACTTTTATTATAGGAAGTTATTTTGGTTCAAAGTTAGCCGTAAATTTACCTGACCAGGTGTCAAAAAAAATTTTTGCTGTAATAATGTTTTTAATTTCTATTAAAATGTTCTTTTTCAAATAAAGATGTTTAAGCTTTTTTCTATAAACAGGGGATACTAAAAACAGATATCCCGAAGGAAGCAAGAAAGTTATGAAAGGTCACCCTTTGCGGCTTATTTCAACCAGCGCCTCATACTTTACAAGTTTTATGTCTTTCTCATGAAGCTCAATTAATCCGTCTTTTTCAAACGATTTCAGAATTTTTACAGCACTTTCAGTAGATATTCCTGCAAAATCTGCTATATCCTTCCTTGACAGAAGCTGAAAGATTTCCGCTTTGCCTTCTTTGACTGTATCAATATATAACAGTGTTTCTGCCATTCGTCCGTTCATCTGTTTGTACATCAGGCTGCGAACGTTTCCAAGCAGGTTGGTGTTCTGCTCACAATACCTCCTGATTATCTGAAAACCGAATTTCCCATTCTCTCTTGCCACTTTGGCGATTGCATCTTTTTCAATAAGAAATACCTGACAATCAGTTATGGCAACAGATGAATAGGTAAAAGTATTCCCTGAAAAAACAACTGAAAGGCCAATAAACTCACCGGGTTTAATAATCCTGAGATTAAAACTTCTTGAACCATCACCTTCGATATACTGTTTTGCATAACCACTGATCAGGAACAATACATATGAGGCAAATGCGCCCTGCTTGCTAAGGTTATCATCCTTCCTGAAAAGTACCTGCGTTTTGCTCGCCCTGACTATTTCTACCTCTACATCAGAAAGCATCTGAAAACACGGAGCCTGTATATCGCAAATAAAACCTTTGTCAGTTTCAAGAATTGTCTTCATACCTTAAGGACTTTATAAAGACACAAAGTTAATTTAAATCAATTATAAAGTTGTCCAAAATCAACCTGGCAGTTGTTCCCCTGCACTCTATATTCCTTTACAGTTCAAAAAAAGCAACCTAATTTTGTCACATAAAATAAATAATAAAAGTTATGCTCTATACAAATTTAAAACACCTGGAATCAATTGCTGATCATAATAAAGCGATCAGAGAAAACGAAAATGTGGTGGTAATCTGTGGACGAATGGGTCCGATGTGTATCCCTGTATATGGAATAGCCGAAGAATTGGAAACTGAATATACGCATGTGAAGTTTTATGATATGGAGTTTGATAATCCAATATCTGATGTCATCAGGATCTTACCTGAAGTCAGAGGCTTCACAGGGATTCCATTTACAATTTATTATAAAAATGGGAGAGTGGTAAAAGCTACTTCAAGTATACAGACTAAAGACCAGGTAAAATCAATTTTGAACAAAGAGTTTTCAGTAGCTGTAACTGTCTGATTAAAATTAAAACAGAACCAAATAATATTACTTTAACATTCAAACAAAATTAAAATGAAAAAAAACGTTGGAACAATTGACAAAGCAATCAGGATACTGGTGGCAGTCGTAGTGGTTATACTTTATTTTACCAATGTAATTTCGGGTACACTTGGAATAGTTCTTTTGGCTTTATCGGCAATATTTGTTGTCACAAGTCTTTTAAGTTTTTGCCCGATCTGGCAGGTGATTGGTATTAGTACCAGGAAGAAAGAATAAGCAGATCTTTTCGGGGTTCCATTACGTTCTGATCAAAAATGATAAAAATAAAGAAGTAGAGACATTGTGGAAGTTGTCTCTACTTTAATATCAGCTGGTCAAAATCTTATTAATTGACAACTTTTCACTGTTACTGAGAGAATCCATCTGCTGAAGAGCATGCTGAATTTTGGTCTTAAAATTCCAACATGTCATTTGCCTGAGAGATAAACGTCGTGCGAACTCATATGTCGAAAGATCCTCTTTCCCCTTGCAAACATTATAAGCAATATAGAAAGCTTTGCTAACCGGAAATTTGCAATTATGAAAAATGGTCCCTGTCGTTACAGATTCTTCTGTCTTGCATTTGGTACAACGTCTGGCGTATGGAGTTTTGCCGGGACAGTGGTTGGTATTTCCACACTTTCGACAAACAAATCCGTTTTCCCACTTCAGATCTGCAAGGAATTCAAGACATTTTTCATCGCTCTGGAAAAGTTCTTTAAGTTGTTCAGGACTTAATTCTTTTTTGAAAATAACGCTCATTCTCAATCAGTTTTGCCTGCAAAGATAAAAATTAATAGTGATATAAAAAAGATTTAGGTGATACTATTGTGATTTATACTATTTTATTTATCTTTGTATCGATATATATACATATTTATATACTTATGGAATCAAATTGCAGCAATACTCTAAAGCCAAAATCAGTAAAAGAGTTCTTTAAATCATGGTATTTCTGGAAACCTTTCTTAAGTGTTATAATCGGAGGTTTAGGTGGATTTCTGTTCTTCTATTTTATTGGCTGTAAATCAGGTTCATGTGCAATAACAAGTAATCCTGTTAGCAGTATATTAATGGGAAGTTTCTCGGGATTTTTTATAACCAGTTCTCCCTGTCTCAGACGCTCAAAACCGACAAGCGAAGGGGAACTTTGATTAATATTTTAAATCATGAATTACGCAGAAATAAATAAAAGGTACAGCAGCCTGGCAGAGTCGGCATGTTGTCTCTCATGTGGTGGGGCCTTAAATTATGCAGAAGCAGAAATAAATGAAGTATGTGTTGACCTGGGAAGCGGCAGGGGAACTGATGTACTACGACTTGCTGAAAGTGTTGGGGAAGGGGGTTTTGTCTACGGTAGAGACATTTCGGATGGAATGATTCAAAAAGCTGTTAATACAGCCACCCGCATGGGGATTAAAAATGTTGAATTCATCCACAGTCCGCTTGAAAAAATTAAATTACCTGACAGTATAGCTGATCTTGTGATCTCAAATTGTACTATCAATCATGCTTCCGAAAAACAGGCTGTTTGGAATGAAGTATTCAGGGTTCTTAAAAGAGGTGGCAGGTTCGTTATAAGTGACATTTATGCTTCGAACCCGATTCCTGATGAATATAAAAATGATCCTGTTGCTATTGCTGAATGCTGGGCAGGATCTGTTACCCGTGATGAATATCTTGAGCATCTTCATAATGCCGGATTCTCTTCGATCAACATTATTGAAGAATCGGAACCTTATGAAAAAGGTAAAGTCATGGTTGCCAGCTGGACCCTGGCAGGCATGAAACAGAAATTATAATCCTGACGAAATTATTTTATTTATAACAAACATATTATTAATATTAAAATGAAAAAAAACATAAAAAGGTTATTATCTCTGACGACATTATTGAAGTTATTTCTTTTAACCAGCATAACGGCAGGAAATCCTTTGAACACGATCAAAGAAGGGGATAATAAAGTAACCATTATCTACCTTACAAATGATACATTCAAACAGATGGTTTACAATTACGATAAAAATTCAGAGTGGAAATATGAGGGTACCAAACCGGCAATAATAGACTTTTATGCCTCATGGTGTCCTCCTTGTCGTCAGTTATCGCCGTTAGTTGAAGAAATTGCCAATGAATATTCCGGAAAAATAGTTGTTTATAAGATCGACACTGATAAAGAAAAAATACTTAGTCAGTATCTTGGAATTTCAGGTTTGCCTACATTACTGTTTATTCCGGTAAAAGGGAAACCGCAGGCATCCATGGGATTTATCCCAAAAGAAACAATAGTTAAAGCAATTAATAATGTTTTACTCATTAAATAGAATCACTCTAATTATTCACTCAAAACCAAATTTTAGTTATGAAAAGTTTAATTAAAAAGAAAGAAGGAAAAGCAAATGCAAAGCCAGCACAGTGTTGTGCCAAGACATCCAGAATTATTGTTGGCTGCCACGATTAATTCTGATGCTCCCATTAAAATCAAAATTATATCATGCTCAGATATTCAAAGTATAACATCTTTTCAAAAATCAGGGATTCTGAAAACTATTTCATTATCAATCTTCTTTCCGGTAATGCAGATATTCTGGGCAAGAATGACGCAGAGAAACTGAAAGCTATTCGAGGTGGAAAGCCAGTATCAGAAGAAGCCTTTTCTGCAGAATTAGCGGAAAAAGGCTACATATCTGAAGAAGAAGCAGAAACCAGACTTTTCCGGAAAAAGTATCTTGACTTCCTTGACACCCGTAATAAAGATGAGATCCAGTTATTCTTTGTGACAAACTACAGTTGTAATTTTGCGTGTACTTATTGTTACCAGGATCAATATAATAATCCTAGCCTGGAACTTAATAACGAAGTGATAGATTCATTTTTCAAATACATTAAAAATGAATTTGCCGGTCGTGATAAATACATTACGGTTTTTGGAGGTGAACCTCTTTTAAACAGTCCAAAGCAGAAAGCAACTATCAATTATTTGTTAGAAAAGGCATCAGATGAAAAGCTTGAGTTAAGCTTTGTCACAAATGGGTATTATCTGGAAAATTACATTGATATTCTGAGAAACAAAAGAATCCGTGAAATTCAGGTTACATTGGATGGAACCGAACAAGTTCACAACAAGCGGCGTTTTTTGAAAAGCGGAGGTGGAACATTCACTGAAATTGTAAGAGGTATAGATGCATGTTTAAAGGAAAAAATAACTGTTAATCTCCGGATGGTTATTGACAAAGAGAATATCGAAAATCTTCCTGAATTAGCAAGATTTGCCATTGATAAGGGTTGGACTAATAGCCCATATTTCAAGACACAGATTGGAAGAAATTATGAGTTGCATTATTGCCAGTCCACCCCTGATAAACTTTTTAGCAGAGTTTCACTCTATGAAACAATCTACGATCTGGCAAAACAATTTCCTTATATACTGGAATTTTATAAACCTGCATATTCAATTACCAAATTCCTTTCTGAAAACGGCAACCTGCCTGATCCATTATTTGATTCATGTCCTGGGTGCAAAACAGAATGGGCATTTGATTATACAGGGCAAATTTATTCCTGCACAGCAACTGTTGGCAAATCAGATGAATCTCTGGGAAGCTTCTTTCCTGCAATAAAAATTGACAGGGAAAAAATCGACCAATGGGAAAACCGTGATATAACTTCGATACCTGAATGTAAGGAGTGCAGTCTCCAGTTAGCCTGTGGAGGAGGCTGTGGATCAGTAGCAAAAAATAAACACGGCAATATTTGTTCCACTGATTGCCGACCTGTAAAGGAGCTATTGGAATTAGGATTCTCAGCCTATTTCGAAGACGCCGGAGTTTAATGACAAACAGCAATATTATTCTATTTTATTAGTGATACTATTGCGATTTATTAAATTTCTGATTACCTTTGCAAACAATTGAAAATCAAAATATAATCAAATAACAATAATATTATGGAAACAATTATTAATCAGGTAGTACATCTTACTGCAGAAGACTTCAAAGAAAAAATATTCAACTACGAAACAGGTACAGAATGGAAATATGAAGGCAACTTACCTGCTATCGTCGATTTTTATGCTGACTGGTGTTCTCCGTGCAAGATGGTAGCCCCTATTCTCGAAGATCTTGCCCGTGAATATTCCGGTAAAATTATGGTGTACAAGGTAAATACTGAGAATGAACAGGAATTGGCTTCTGTCTTTGGTATTCAGAGCATCCCAACATTACTTTTCATCCCGAGCAAAGGACAACCTCAAGCCGCAATGGGAGCATTGCCACGACAGACTTTTGAAAAAGTAATTCAGGACGTTTTGCTGAAAAATTAAAAATGGAAAATCGGTTATTTATACCTAATAAATCATTTACATGAAAGAAATCACATCATCAGAATTTGACCATGAAGTTTTACAGGGAGGAAAGGTTATACTTGATTTTTATTCAACTGAATGTCCACCCTGCGAGGCTTTGGCTTCGAAATTTGAGGATCTTTCAAAACTATATGGAAATGATATTAAGTTCCTGAAAATTTACAGGCAACAAAACAGGGATCTTGCAGAAAAACTGGGAGTCAGATCATCTCCGACTTTACTGTTTTTTAATGATGGCAAAGAAAAAGGAGAAAGGCTGACAGGAGGCATAAAAAGAAGTGATATAATTCATAATCTTGATTTTATGTTGCCCGACAACAAGTTGAAAGAAATTAAGGCTCAGATTAAACCTTCCGTTTCGGAATATGATGTTATTATTCTTGGAGCCGGGCCTGGAGGACTTACAGCAGGGTTATATCTTTGTCAGTCGAAAATCAATACGGTGCTTGTTGATATTGCCTTACCGGGCGGACAAGTGTCTACGACTCATGAAGTATCAAATTATCCTGGTTTTATTGAACCTCAAGCTGGATATCTGCTTTCACACAATATGAGTGAACAGACAAAAATGTGCGGAACTGTATATAAAGTTGCTGTTGATGTAACAAGAGTCGACCTTGAAAAGAAAGAAATTGTCATTGATGAATATGAGACTATCAGGGCAAAAAAAATCATAATCGCCACCGGAACCACACCTAATAGAACCGGGGCAGCAGGGGAAAAAGAGTTAAAGGGTAAAGGTATTTCTTATTGTGCAACATGCGATGCCAAATACTTCGATAATAAAGAGGTAGTTGTTATTGGTGGAGGAAATTCAGCAGTGGAAGAATCAGATTTCATCAGCAGATTTGCAAGCAAAGTAACTGTTGTACATCAGTTTGATAAATTAACGGCGAATAAGAAAGCACAGGATAAACTCTTCTCAAATTCTAAGATCAGCATTATATTTAACAGTGAACCACGTTCTTTTATAAAACAAGAAGGCAGAATGGTAACTGAAATCGAGAACCTTGTCTCAAAAGAGCGTTTAAAGCTGGTGAGTGACGGAGTATTTGTATTTATCGGGATGAAACCAAATATCGAATTATTCAGAGATAAACTGCAACTTGATCAATGGGGCTACATTAAAACCGACGAAAATATGCAGACAAGTATTCCTGATATCTATGCAGTAGGTGATGTAATCAGTAAAAAATACAGGCAGATAACAACTGCAGTAGCAGATGGAACTATTGCCGCTATGGCAATTGCCAAGGAATTGAACTAGATACAGAATATTATTAAAAAGAAGGCCGGAATGAACCGGCCTTCTTTTTTGTGAGTATCAGTTATGCCTGCATGAATGTCCATGATCATGATGTGCCTCATGGTTGTGGCAACTACTACCGCTGTCTTCGACCAATCCTTTCAGATACAGGCTTACGACTTCAGTGGCATCTCCGGAACAACCTCGTATAACTTCTATCCCACTATTATTCAGGACGTTTATTGCTCCACCACCAATTCCACCTGCCAGCATTATGGTAACGTCGTCTGATGCAAGTACAGATGCTATATTTGACTTACAGCCACATCCTTGTGGCGATTCAACATTTTTTACGCTGGCAATTTCATTCTTTTCGGATATCGTAAATACATTATATGATTCACAATGGCCAAAATGGCTGTCTATCTGATTCTCTTTTGTTACTGGAACTGCAATTTTCATTTTATTTTTTTTGAGTTGTTATTACTTTAAATTCGGGTAGACTTGATATTGTTTTCTTTACAAGGCATAATTCTGCAGCATTTACTACTTATTTTAAAAATTGTGTACTGAAACTAAGCTTCATTTTTAATTGCCTGACTTATCCGGATTAATTCTTTTAAACTATATGCATTGCAATCTTTACACCTGGAGTGATTTTCAATACCCTCAATTAATTTGAAACATTTTTTACATCTGTACCAATCATGTTCAAACTGAAAATTACCACCTTCTATTTCAATAGACTTACCTTCCACAAATGCTTTTGCAATTGTCTTCAATGCACTGTTATAAATCCGTGTAAAAGTTGGTCTTGAAATATCCATATGTTTAGCTGCAATATCTTGTGAAAGCAAATCATAATCAACAAGTCTGATACTTTCAAATTCTTCATATTTAAGAATTACAGGCCCGAGATTGCATTTTTGTATTCCATATGGCATGAAACCTTCCATCTTTGGCGGATTACAAATTTTTCTGCATTTCTGTGGACGTGCCATATGATTATGTTAAAATCGTCGCAAATATAATGAACCTACGTTCATAATACAAATATAAGACCAACTTTTTTCCTGGTTGATTTAAGTAAAGTTATTTTGTCCCTGAAGCAGTTTGTTTATAATCGGGGGTGAAGCTGATTAATTTATTTTGTGATATAGCTCACAATCTATTATCTTAGTGCCATGAATCAGGAATGTAAACAATGTGAAATAAAATCGAATGCGGCGTCAAAACTAAGTGAAGACGAAATTGAAAAGCTTTCATTTAGTTGTGCGCTGGTAAGATTCCATAAAGGGGATTCTTTGATTAAACAGGG
>Ga0208980_10002531_pt1 | contig 11024 bp, 4 predicted proteins | sample WetSurMetagenome_3_FD_187993 | JGI IMG/M metagenome (GOLD analysis project Ga0208980, IMG submission 187993) | Wetland microbial communities from Twitchell Island in the Sacramento Delta, sample from surface sediment Aug2011 Site A1 Bulk (version 2) | ecosystem: Environmental > Aquatic > Marine...
GGGAGGATTCACCGGTCTTGCAGGCCACCTTGACCCGCCAATATCGGCCTCCTTTGACCGTCAAACTGCACCACATCACCTTCGAACGACAGCGCGACATCGACCTGCTCATCATCGGAGCTCCCGGAACGCTGCTGAATGCCCTGGAAGCTGCCCTCAACAAACCGGAAATCTTTTCGGCGTTGTTGGACCTGAGTCGTCTCAGCCTCATGCCGGACATGGGCGAATCCATCCAAATTGCCATAAAGTTATCACAGGTATTGCTGGCAACCAATACGGTCTGCCTTTACACGGCAGAGGGCCGCCATCCGGTCTTCAAACGCATCGCCGGGACGATCCCAGCGGAGGATGAAAGCTTACCCCTGACGATCGATCCCTCAGACCTGGCCGAGCTGAAACTACCCTTCCTGTGGCGACCGGGCAAGAAAACCGGCACAGTTCTGCACAAACACGCCAGGAGCAGTGGCCTGAGTTACCTGGCCAGTGTACCCCTGGGCGAGGAGAACAGCTGGTCCGGACTTTTGGTCTGCGGGGATCGCCAATCCGATCCTTCAGACAGCCTGCTGAAGATACTGGAAATCATCGCCGGGGTGCTCTGGTCCGCCATCAGCCACCATGTCTCGGTTGGCAACCTCAACCTCTCCTCACTTAATACGGCCCGCTCGCTGCTTATCCGCAATGCCATCGCGGAGAATGCCCAGGAAGGCGTCCTGCTGCTCAACCCGGATCTGACCATCAACGAATTGAATCCGTCTGCGGAGTTGATCCTGGGATACGCCAGCCACGAGGTGAGTGGCAAGCCCGTTGAGGACATCCTGATCGGCAGTGACAGCCTGACGGCTGCCTATAACACCGCCCTGCAGGGCATCCCGATCTCGAACCTGGGCATCGTTAAGCTGCACCGCCGAAATGGCACCTCCTTCCCGGTCGAGATCCAGATCAACCCGATCGAGAGCCAGGGAGCCGTTCAGGGTATCGTCATCTTCCTGCACGACATCACCGAGAATGAGCAGATCCGCGTCAAGACCCAGCAGCTCGAGCAACGCGCCGTCCTGGGTGAAGTGACTGCCATTTTCGCGCATGAGGTTCGCAATCCGATCAACAACATCAGCATGGGCCTGCAGTTGCTGGGCTCCAAGTTCGCCGCCGACGATCCCAACCAGGAGTTGATCGGCCGGCTTCAAACCGACTGCACCCGCCTGACTCACCTGATGGAATCCGTCCTGTCTTTCTCACGTCCCATGGAATTCAAGATGGAAACCACCGAGCTGGCTCCACTGTTGCAGCGCATCCTGGATCGCTGGCGCCCGCGCCTGTCGCATGCGAATATCGAGCTGTTCTTCCAGCCGGACCCGGCCACACCCGCCATCCTGGGTGATCCGCGCACGCTGGAGCAGGTCTTCACCAACCTGATCAGCAATGCCGTCCAGGCCATGAGCGCCAACGGCAAGGGCATCCTGGGCATCAAAACCGCCGCCCACCAGGCGCCGGATTTCATGTCCGCCGAGGTGACGGTTTCAGACAGCGGCCCGGGCATCCCAGCGGAGATCCGCGAGCATATCTTTGAACCCTTCGTGACCACCAATGCCGGAGGCACGGGACTTGGGCTGGCGATCACCCGGCGCATCGTGAATGCCCATCACGGGACCATTGAGGTTGAGAGTTTTCCGGGTGGTACAATATTCCACGTAACTATCCCCGCATTATCAGAAGGAAAGCCATGACCGCTACCGTACTTGTCGTCGATGATGAAGAAAATGCCCGTCATTTTGTCAGTGATTTCCTGACCCAGAAGGGTTACGAGGTCAAGGGGGCTGCCACGCTCAAAGAAGCCCGCGCCCGCGTCAATGAGGGCGTTGCCGATATCATCCTGCTGGATGTACAGCTCCCGGATGGCTTTGGCACCGACCTGCTACGCGAGACCGCCAGCATGCCGCTGCGACCACCCATCATCATCATCACCGCGCATGCCGACATCGATATGGCGGTCGAATCCATGAAGAACGGGGCTCACGACTTCCTGCAGAAACCGATCGAGCTCGACCAGCTAGAAAAATCCGTCCAACGGGCCGAGGAGCTGGTGTCGCTGCGACGCGAATTGAACCACCTGCGCCAGAGCCAGCGCGGCAAGATCGACTTCGTGATCGGCCAGAGCCCCGCCATGTTATCCGTCATTTCCCAGGCCGAACGGGCTGCGAATGTGTCCGCATCCGTCCTGATCACAGGCGAAACCGGCACAGGCAAGGACATCCTGGCCCGCTTTATCCACCAGCACGGTCCACGCGCCAATAAGCCTTTTGTGGCCATCAACTGCGCCGCCATCCAACCCACCGTTCTGGAAAGCGAATTATTCGGGTATGAACCGGGTGCCTACACCAGCGCCGAGAAACGCAAGGAAGGCTTAATGGAAGTGGCCGATGGCGGGATCCTGTTCCTGGATGAGATCTCCACCATGACGGTGGATACCCAGGCCAAGTTACTGCGCGCGGTCGAGGAACAGGCTTTCCGCCGTGTCGGCGGAACAGCCCTGGTCAAGGTCGATTTCCAATTGATCGCTGCTTCCAATCGCGACCTGCTGGCCATGATCAAGGAAGGTCAGTTCCGGGAAGACCTTTATTACCGTTTGAAAGTGGTTGACCTGCACCTGCCGCCCCTGCGCGAGCGTAAAGCCGACATTCCCGAGCTGGTCGGCCTGCTCATGCGTCAACTGAATCCCCGCATGGGTCTGAACATCCAGGATATCGAACCGCGCGCGATGGAAGCCCTGGTGGCTTATGACTGGCCTGGAAATATCCGCCAGCTGGCCAATGCGATCGAGCGCGGAATGTTGTTCTGCGATGAGGCCAGCCTGGGGCTGCAGCATATGCCGCCGGAAGTCGTTTCAAACCTCAAAAAGAAGTAAAAACCTGGCATAATTCTTGCACCGATACCTCCTGAGGATCATTCATCAGGAGGTTTTCATGTTCACAAACATTGACGAAGCATTCATGTGGATGGCCACCATCGTCTTTTCGATCGGTGTGGCTGTCCTGCTGGCCGGGATCATCATCCTGATCGTTCAGGCTTCCGGTCGCAATGTGAAATCAGTTACCGAGTCGGTATCCAAACTGGCTCAGCGTGGAATCACCGAGGATGTGGCCGGCCTGGTCGGCAACGCCTCATCGCTCATGACCAGTATGAACGACATGGTGCGTTCAACCTCCGGCATCGGTGTTACCCTGGTCATCACCGGTGGCGCCCTGATAGCGGCGGCTTATTTTATCTTTTTACAACTCGGATAAACACCCCAAGGGAGTAGTTATGGCGAGCGCCGGTTTCCTGAAACAACTCAGATCACTCCTGCCGGAAAGCGACTGGCAACCCGTCCTTTCCGCGTTACGCCAGGACCGCCTCGTTTGGGCAGCCCTGCAGGATGATACGCTTTGCAGTCACGCGTTGGAAATCTGCGGCAAGGTCGCAAGTGCCTGGAATCCAGCCCGGCTGGGCCTCCTATCCCTCGGTTACAGTTTTATTGAGACAGACCTGCAGGAACGACCGGCCAGCCAGATCGAACCGGATCTTTCCACGCGCCTGCTGTCGTTATCGACAGATCCCCAGGATGCCAACGAAGACCTCCCGTCCGCCATGCTGGCAGCCTTGCTGGCACGCGAATCACACCACCAGACCAACCAGTGGCAGCGCGCCCTGGCAGATCTCTTCGATAAATATGCCGCTCTGGCGCCCACCGTGCTGGCCTGCCTGCTCCCCATCGCTCCTGATCCAGCCATCCTGCTGTATTCGTTCCTGGCCGGGAACATGTTCCCGGAACCGGTTGAACGCCGGCGAATCCTGACCCACGCCATTTTCGCCAACCCATTGGACACCCACGAGCGGGTCAACCTGATCGTCCAGATCCTCTCCGCCCTGCCGGATGCGGAACAACTCGAATACCTGAACTGGTTGAAACAGAACAACCTTGCCAAGTTATCCAGTGCGGTTGCCGGTGAATTGCTCGGGGGCAAAAAGCCTTCGACCAGGCGCGTAAAACCTGAAACCGTTGAGATCGAAGAAGACCATTTCGACATGGATACGGTCTACACCCAGGCCATGCTGCAAAAATTGAACGGCCAGGAAGCTGAAAGCAAGCAAACCCTCGCCTCGGCCCTCGATCAGATCAAATCCCGCCAGGAACAATTACTGGACGCCCTGGATGAAATAAATGATCCCGCCACCGATTCGAATGGCACAGCCAGACCGGAAGCAAGCGGGATTGCGAATGAGGGAGCCGGCGCACAACCTGCAGAGTTGATCAAGTCCATCAGCGAGCAGATCCATGGCGGTGACCTCGAAAATGCGGCCACCGGCCTGCATGAAGCTCAGAGCCTGTTCCCCGACAATTCCGAATTTGCCCGCCTCCAGGCAGAAATCGCCCGCCATACCGGCCACTCAAACGACACGATCGATGCGCTTCAGACCGCCGTTATGCTGAAACCGGAGGACCTGTCGCTGCGCAAATCACTGGCCAGCGCTTATGAGGAACAGGAAAATTGGAAGGATGCCCTCGACGAACGGCGCAGTATTCTCAAGTTCTTCCCGGAACCACCGGAACAGGAATTATTAGCCCTGGCAACCACAGCTATACGGGCAAGTCAGTTGCAGGTGGCCGAAACCGCCTGCCAGACCGTATTGGAGATGCAGCCTGAAAACGGACAGGCCAATGCGATCTTTGGTGAGCTGCTGCATGCCCGCGGAGATGACGAAAAAGCGCTCCTGCACCTGACGCGCGCCACAACCATGGCTCCGGATTTACCGGCGCCCTGGCTGGTTATCAGTCGTATTTATCGCGATCAGGGCAATGAAACCTTTTCAAACGATACCTTGAAGGCTGCTTCCCAGGTTCTCCCCGACTCACCCGAGATCCAATATGCGCTGGGTGAGAACTGCCTGGCCAACAGCTCACCCTCAGAAGCACTGGTCTACCTGCGAAAAGCTTATAAATATGATCCCTCCTCACCAGTCATTCGCCTTCGGCTGGCTGAAAACCTGGCCGCGCTCGGCCTGTACGATGAAGCGGATCGCATCCTGACCGCCGCCCGCCAGGTGAATGCTGCTGATCCTGAACTGGCCATGCTGCATGCCAGGGTCTTGTTGGGCCTGGGAAATTTGGATGCAGCTCTGGACACCGTGACACTGGCCCTGGAAGCCAGGCCGGACCGCGTGACGACGTTTTCACTCCTGGCTGAAATACTGGAAGCTGCCATCGATGAGAAGAACAATTTATCCAGCCTGCTATCGGCGCATCCGAACTTGAAACGCTTGACCGGATCCTTGCAGGATATGCTGGAAGGCGCGCTCGCCTCCCGGCCCGAGTCGCTTGACCTGCAAATGCTTGCAGCTGATCTGTTGGCTGAGACCGGTGACCGTGAAAAAGCCCTCGATCGTTATCGCAGCCTGCTCCAGAAGCTGCCTTACAAGCATCCGGCATCCTGGCGCGCCCAATTCGGCCTGGGACGCATCGCCCTGCAATTGGGCCAGCTGGATGCGGCCCTGGTGTCACTCAAGGAAGCTGCCCACCTGATGCCGGAGCGCACAGATATTTTAAAATCCCTGGCGGAAACCTACCGCCTGGCTAACCTGACACGCGAAGCCCTGGAAACCGCCCAGGCGGTGACCGACTTGCAGCCGGGCGATGCGGGTAACCTCCTCTGGCAGGCCGATGTGTGCCTGAAATTGAATGAACCAGCTGAAGCTGCCAGCGCGATCGAAAAAGCCCTGGCACTCGAGCCGGATCGGCCCGACCTGGTGCTCATGCACGCCCGCGCCCTGCTGGCAGCCGGCGATGCAGCCCCCGCCCAGGCCCGCCTGGATGCCCTGACCGCCAGCCCTGAGCTTGACTCTGCCATCTACAAGAGTGCTGCAGATTTATATACAGAGATGGCCCTCCCGGCCAGGACCAACGCCTGCCTTAAAAAGGCGGTTGAGGTGTCGACGACTCCGGATATTAATTTATTAACCGACCTGGCCAAAGCATATGCCAGCCAGGGTGACCCGACAGAAGCCCTGCAAACCATCGACCAGGCTCTGGCGGTTGACGAGGAAAATGAGGAACTGGTGCTGCAGCGCTGCAGCCTGCTGGATCAATTGGGCCAGCCCGGCGAAGCGCGCGAGTACCTGGTCAGCCTGCTCAATTCCTCCCGAATCGAAGGTTGGTCGAACGTCTCGCTCAGCCAGTTACATTCCCGGTTGGCGGAACTGCTGCGCGAGTCCGGTGATACCGCCGGTGCGCTGAGCTCGATCTCACAAGCCCAGGCGCTCGCTCCGGATGACCAATCCATCCAGCACCTCGTTTTGCAAATACAACGTGGCTGTCTGCTGGTTGGATCAGAGATGCTGCGCGCCCGGATCCAAAAAGCCCTGACCGAACCCACCCAGGATCAGGATTATCCGTTGTCCCTGGTGGAAGCGGCATTGGACTGCGGGTTGACCGATGAAGCCCTGCGAGCCAGCGAGCTGTTCAGTGATTCAGCCGATCCCGTCCGCCTGGCTGCTGTCCAGGCCCGCCTGGATGCTCTGGCAGACGAGCAACAGGATGCCTTCGAGCATTTTGAAGCTGCCCAGGCTGACCAGGACCAGGATGCGATTTTTAAAGACCAACTAACCCGGCTGAACTCTCTGGCAGGGGCCGCACTCGCCATGCAACAATGGTTGAAGGCATATGAATTCAGCCAGGCTGCCCTGGCTCTGGCACCATACGAACCACTGGCCGCTTTGAATGCCTTCAAGGCACTCATTTATCAGCATGAAGAAATAGAGTTGTGCGATTACTTGAAGATCCAGGCGCATCGCCCGGCCAGTTTCGACCTGCCGGCGGGTGCGCTGGATACACTGCTCGCCAAACTACCCCCTGCTGAAGAATATGCACACCTGCCCTACTGGTTGGCGCGCGGGGCGGCTCTCACGGGAGCGATCGTCGAAAAGAAAGACCTGGCGAATTCACCCGCACTGCATCCGAATGAGTATGCCGGAAGTATTTTCCTGCTTCTGGCAGCCGGTCAGGTGCGGGAAGTCGACCGGATGCTTGAAACCTGGCCGGAAAACCGTCCATTACGCCTGTATCGCGCCGCTGCTCTCCTGGAGCGGGAAGCCAGTACCGCCGCCAATGATGCCGAATTACTGCTGCTTAATGACCCTGCTGACCCGTTGTCACTGGCGTTGAAAGCCTACGCCCTCCCCAGCGACGCCTTCAAAGCCTGCGAATCCATTGAGAAGGCCCTGGCTGTCTGGAATGACGAACCGGTCTGGCATGCATACGCCGCACAATTGAGTCACGAACTTGGGAATGCCCAGGCTCGCATCAAGCATGCCGATGAATTAATCAAATTACTGCCTGACAACTGCGAGAACCAGATCTCAGCCGGCAGTGCCTACCTGGATGCCGGACAAACCGAAAGCGCCATTCACTGCCTGAGGCGGGCGGTGCTGTTGGAACCGCACCAAAAATCAGCCTGGATGCTGCTCGGTCAAGCCTGTTATCAATCGGGCAATCGAAACGATGCCCAGGATGCGCTTGAACGCGCCATCGCCATCGACCCGGATGATGCCGAGCCCCTGCTGCTCTCCGGTCGCATAGCCCTTTCTGCAGAAGCGTATGACCTGGCAGCGGCCCGCGCCAGGCAGGTACTGGAGCTCAATCCTGAAGAACCGGGTGGCCTGTTGCTCCTGACCGGGACATTATCAAAACAAGGTCGTCATGAGGAAGCGCTTATTACTCTCGAATCCGCTTCGCTTGCCCTGCGCAAGAGTTTGCCGGTGCAAGTCGAACAGTTAATGTTGACCCAGGCAATCAAAGGACCCAAAGCCATCCTGACCCAACTTGAATCGTTGGGCGCGCGCAATCGCGAAGACCCGCGCGTCTTAAAAGCCCTGGCCGAGTGTTACAGCGCCCTGGGTCAGGACTCCGAAGCTGAACAGACCGCCATGGAAGCCCTCAAACTGGCGGGTGATGACGCCAACCTGCATTACCTGGCCGGCAAGATCCAGCGCGCCGGCGGTCAGCTTGACCAGGCCATCGATCACCTCTCTGAGGTCATCCGCCTGGAATCGACCCATGTGGAAGCCTACCTGGAATTAGCCCAGGCGTACACCGACCGCCGTCAATACGAGCAGGCTGTGCGCGTTTACCAACAGGCTACCATCGTTTGCCCGGAGGATCACCGCCCGTATCTCCAAGCCGGCATGTTGTTGAAAGATGGTGCCGATTTTGCCGCTGCTGAGGTCATGCTCAGAAAAGCCGCTTCCCTGAATCCAATGGACCTGAACATCCACAGCCAACTGGGTGCCCTGATGGCATTGAATTTCGTCCACCACACGCAGGATGCATTAACGAGGTCATAATGGAACACTCCCTGAATAATTTCGATTACTCTAAACCTATCCAGCGTGAGATGATCCTGCAATTATTAACCAGCGCGCTCAACCAGCGCGAGTTCCGCTTTGTACGACAGGCGTCCCTGATGTGGCTGGCAGCGTATCCGGGTGATTACAAGATCAATTACCTGCTGGCGCGGGCGTTGCTGCTTGAAAGCAAGACCAGCCAAAGCCTGCCCATTCTAAAAAAGATCAACGCCACCGACCCGGAATACCTTCCGGCAATTCAGGCCCTGAGCGACCATCCGAATGCCGACACAACCACGATTTCGACCGCCAGGACGGATGCGTATATCCTGGATGATAGTCTGCCAACCAACAACAGTTACCCGGGCTGGGTGAATGCCACCCGCGAAGCCCGCAAGTTATTGAATACCGGCGACCATGCCCAGGCAGAAGTCATTCTGCAATCCGCCCTGGTCCAGAATATCGCCTCGGCCCTGCCGGCTATCGTCCACCTGGGTATTTTTCATCTGAAAAAGGATTTCACTGCATTACAAACGTTGTCTGAACTTTACTCACAGCGCTATCCCGAGTGTGTCACCATCCTGCTCTACCTGGCCGAAGCCTGCATGCAGAATGGCGAGGATGCACGCGCCGTATCGCTGCTTCACCAATGCGTTTCAATGGACGCGGCTGCGGAAGTGCCTGTTCGCATCTGGGGCACGACCTTCCCGTACCGGCCGTTATGGCCATCCTCGCTTGAAATGACCTTCGACCTGCCCATCCCGGCCACGGTTGCCACCAGCATGGGCTGGAATGCCATCGGCGCAGCCGCTCCAGCCGCCGCAGCCGGTGCAGCGGGATCCTCAGACGCCAGTACGGTCGAAATACCCGTTGTGGCCACTCCGGTGGATGCCAGCGACCCTTATTTGAATATGGGAACAGCTGCGGTCGCCACCGCCATGCACGCCGGCCAGGACACGCCAGCCAAAATGACGCCCAAGGAACTCGATGATGTTCGCAAGACTTTCGACCGGTTGGCTTTGAAAATGAAAAAACCGGCGGTCAGCCGGTATGACGGCCGCTTCCCCATGTACGTCATTTTGACGTCGCAAGAAGGGCTGCAAAAACAATACGGGCCACAAACCACCAAAGTGATCGAAGGCCTGTTGAATGAGCTTTCCCAGGCAATATCCAAGCGCCCGGGTTGGGGATCCCTGGTCCTGTGTGTGGACCAACCCGCTTCCATGGCGACTTATGGATTGACCCCGGTGTCACACGAAGATGCCAACCAGGTCAAACTGGAAGTCTCCGACCTCGACACTGCCCTGGTGAAAAAGGGCCAGATGATCGGTGCTTTATTGATCGCTGGCAGCGAGCTGGTGATCCCGTTCCACCACCTGCCCAACCCGACTGAAGACAGTGATGCCTTTGTGGCTTCGGATAATCCTTATGCCTGCATCGATGAGAATTATTTTGTGCCTGACTGGCCGGTTGGGCGACTTTCCGGCGGACGTGGTTCGGATTCCAGCCTGCTGGTACGTCAGATCAGAGGATTGATCAGCCACTACAGCGAAGATCAGCTGAAATCTCAATGGTGGGGCAGGATCCCGTTGGTCAATACGCTATTCGGGTACTTCCTGTCAAATGAAAGCCTGAACGGATATAAAACCAGCTTCGGCTATACTGCCCAGGTTTGGAAAAGCTCTTCCACCTCGGTGTTTAAAACGATCGGCACCGAGCGGGCATTGTTGGTCTCTCCACCCGTGGTGACCGGCACGGTCTGGCAATCCGGTCTGCTGCCGGCCAAGATGGCCTACTACAACCTGCACGGCCTGGATGATTCTGCTGAGTGGTACGGGCAGAAAAGTGCCACGGGGCCCAACAGCCTGCCGGATTACCCGGTGGCGCTCAGCGAACGCGACTTTTCAAACAACCGGAAACCCCCGCGCGTTATCTTCAGCGAGGCATGTTACGGGGCATCGATCGAGAACAAGAACGAAAATGAATCGCTGGCATTGAAGTTCCTTTCGCTGGGAACCAATGCAATGGTTGGATCGACCTGTATCGCTTATGGCAGTGTTGCCAACCCGCTCACTGCTGCAGATCTGCTGGGGAGTGCCTTCTGGTCCAATGTCAAGAGCGGTCAGCCGGTCGGATTTGCCCTGATGAACGCGAAGATCAGCCTGGCTAAATTAATGCATTCCCGCCAGGGATACCTGGACGGTGAAGATCAAAAGACCTTGCTTTCTTTTATATTGTTGGGTGATCCCCTGGCCGGTACGATCGAGAAACCAGCTTTGCCCAAGCACATGATCCGCCTGGAAGAGATGGAAGCCATGAAGACCATCACCGATCATGAGGCAGTCCCGGCCGAAATGGAAGGCGTCCCGGCAGAAATGGTCCAGCAGGTCAAGCGGGTGGTCGCCAAGTATCTGCCCGGATTGTCGGATGCTGACATGGTCATCCACCAGGGTGAATGGGAAGGTGCATCCGCCCGGAAGACCGTCCAGAATACCAGCCGCGATCCCCGTTACGTGGTGACATTGAGCAAGCAGGTCAAGGTCGCCAAATACATGCATCACCATTACGCGCGCTTCACCTTCGATACGCGCGGCAAGATCATCAAAGCTTCAGCCTCGCGATAGCCGCTCCCCTCCCGGCGGCAGACGCAG
>Ga0208980_10002532_pt1 | contig 11023 bp, 11 predicted proteins | sample WetSurMetagenome_3_FD_187993 | JGI IMG/M metagenome (GOLD analysis project Ga0208980, IMG submission 187993) | Wetland microbial communities from Twitchell Island in the Sacramento Delta, sample from surface sediment Aug2011 Site A1 Bulk (version 2) | ecosystem: Environmental > Aquatic > Marine...
GGCGCCGTATGTCGACTACCGGGGGGAGCGCCGTGCTTGGCGAGCGTCAAAATCGCGGCCTGGAGACCGCTCCCACCAGGCAGCGCATACGTCACCGTGATGGAAGCGTCGTGCCGGTGGGAGCGCCGTCCTCGGCGCGATTCATGAAAAGCGGCAAGACCTTGCCGCCGACGGCAAGTCGCGGCTGCCGCAGTTACTTCTTTCTGTAGTAGCTCGCCCCGCCGTCCGAGCGGACCTCGAACGCCTTGCCGTGTCCGCGCAGGTTTTCGGTCGAGCCGAGGAACAGGCAGCCACCGCTCTTCAGCGACCGCGCGAGCCGCTCGAGCACCTCGCGCTTGAGCGGCGTCGCAAAGTACGCCAGCACGTTGCGGCAGAAGATCACGTCGAACTGCCCGAGGACGTCCAGGCCGCGCGTGAGATTGAACTCGCGAAAGACCACCCGCTGGCGGATCTCCTGCCGGACCGACAGACAGTCGCCCGGCCCGGGCGCGAAGAAGCGCTGCCGCTGGTCGTCGGTCAGGCCGCGGCTCGCACCGCTGCCGCAGTACAGACCGCGCCGCGCCTCGTCCAGAGCCGAGTGCGCGATGTCGGTGGCGACGATCTCGACGCCGCTCGCGAACCGCGCCGGCCCGCTCCTGAGGTAGTCCTGCACCGCCATGCTTATGGAGTAGGGCTCCTGGCCGGTGGCGCAGCCGGCCGACCAGATCCGCACGCGGCTCGCCTGCAGCGCGGGAAGGATCGCTTCGACCAGGATGCGGATGTGGGCCGGATCCCGGAACCACGAGGTTTCGTTGATGGTCATCGCGTCGATGACGGACGCGCGCAGGCGCGCGTTCGCGCCGTTCTCGAGCGCCCGGACGACCTCACGCAGCGTTCCGAGCCCGTGCTCCTGCATCAGGTGCATGAGCCGGCTCTCGATCAGCGACTCCTTGCCCGGCCCGAGGACGATGCCGCTCGCGCGCTCCAGATAGCGCTGGAACGCCAGGTAGTCGGACGCGCCGTGCGGCGCAGACTCGACGCGGCGACGCTCGGCCTTTGCCGGTGGTGCGGCGACCTCGGTCAACTCGACTCTTCCCCCTGCCATTCCATTTATACGTTGGACGAAGGCTGCCGATGCGCGGATAGCGGCGCTGCGGTGGGCGGCTTGAGCCCGCCGGCCGGCACGCCGCTTGCGCTATAGGGGCCGAGAGCCCTCGAGTGTCAAAAAACCGTCAGGCGACCGCCATGAACCGATTGCACGCCGCCGTCCTCGCCCTCGCCGTCCTGTTCGACCAGCCTGCCCTGGCCGCGACCGACGAGGCGATCCAGGACCCCGAGTCCATCCGCGAGACCGCCCGGCAGTTTGCCGCCGGGATGGCCGCGGCCGAGCGTGGGGCCGCCCGCGTCGAGGTCGGCGCCCTCGACCGCCGCCTGCGCCTGCCCCAGTGCGACAAGCCGCTCAGCGCGTACCTGAGCCCGAGCAGCCGCAACGCGTCACGCCAGAGCATCGGCGTGCGTTGCGACGGGGCCGTGCCCTGGAGCCTCTTCGTCCCGGTCACCATCGAGCGCCCGGCCCAGGTCGTCGTGACCACCCGCCCCGTCCCGCGCGGACAGGTCATCACCGGAGAGGACGTGAAGCTGGCCGAGCGCGACCTGAACACGCTGCACCGCGGCTACCTCACCGACCCGGCCCAGGCGGTCGGCCAGCGGGCCGAGCGTGACCTGCCGGGCGACGAGGAGCTGGTGCCCGGCAACGTCGGCAAGCCGAACGCGATCAAGCGGGGCGCCGAGATCACCATCATGGCCGCCGACGAGCTGCTCGACGTGCGGGTGAGCGGGGTCGCCCTCGCCTCCGGCGGCATCGGCGAGCGCATCCGGGTGCGCAACGCGAGCTCCAAGCGGGAGTTCGACGCGGTGGTCGTCGGCGAAGGCCTCGTCCAGGTCTCGCCCTGACGCCGTACAAGAGAATTGTCAGGTGGCGCGCCCACTTAGCCGACAAGGGGCTGGGAACGAGCCTCCCGGGGGCGAAGCCCATTCGCAAATCCGCATTGCGCTCAACCACTTGCTAAAGTCCGGCCGTCCGGGACCGATACAGACGACGGAAATCGGACACAGGCAGGTGAATGCATGGCCATCGAGATCCTCGGATACCCGAACCGGCCCATCAAGGACAACGTCGACAGCACCGCCACCCTCGGCAGCACCGCAACCAAGGCGCCCGGCGGCGCCGGGGTCGGTGCGTCCAGCGACCAGGTCAGCCTCACGGCCTCCGCCTCCCTGCTCCAGGAGCTGGAGAAGGAGATCGCGCAGCTGCCTGTCGTGGACACCGGCCGGGTCGAGAGCGTGCAGCGGGCCCTGGCGACCGGAACCTTCCAGGTCGATCCGGCGCGCACCGCCGACAAGCTGATGCAACTCGAGCTGATCATGAACGGCAGGGACTGACCCGATGCCCCGCCCCAGCACCAAGATCGACTGGTCCGTGACACCCTGGGACGAGCTCGCGGCCACGGGCGACGAGCTGCTGGCCGTGCTCGACGACGAGCGCGACGCCCTGCTCGGCAAGGATCCCGCCGCCCTCGAGCGTACCGTGGAGCGGAAGCTCGCGCTGCTGTCGTCGATCGAGACGATGCTCAGGGCCCACGCCGCAAGACCGCTTCACGAGCACGGCGCCGACACGCCCCTGCGCGCCCGCGTCGATCAGGTGCTCGAGGAGGCGATCCGCCGCAACGAGCTCAATGGCCGCATCGCCCACCAGCGCGAGCTCGGCGTGCGCCAGGCGCTGGACGTCATCACCGGCAAATCCAGCGCGCCTAACGTCTACGGCCGCGGCGGGCGCGGCACCGCGCGCCGCGGCGGGCACTCCATCGGAGTCGCCTGACGCGCACTGCAGGGTTTGCGATGTCCGAGCCTCTGCGCATGCCGGCGCCACACACCGAGGAGACGTCGCAGAGCACGAGCCGCTTCGCGGTCACGCGCAGGAGCTCCATCACCCGTCTCCTGCAACTGCTCGAGCGCCGCAAGGTGCTGCTCAACGTGCAGTGGCCCGGCGAGCGCCAGCTCTATGCCACGGCCCTGCTCGGCATCTACCCGGAGCACGGATTCATCGTGCTCGACGAGCTCAACCCGCGCGTCGGCCACGACAAGCTGCTCGAGCGCGGTGAGCTGACCGCGGTCGGCCGGCTCGACGGCGTCAGCATCAAGCTCACGACGCGCCTGCAGGAGATGCGGATCAAGGACGGTGTCGCCTTCTACAAGTTCGCCTTCCCGCAGCAGATCTACTACGTGCAGCGGCGCGACAGCCATCGCGTCAGCCTGGTGGGCCAGCCAACGCGCTTCGAGGGCCGATGGGAGCGCAGCGACGCCGCGGCCGCGGTGACGGGCACCGTCGGCGACCTCTCGGCCGAGGGCGTCGGCCTGCTGCTCGACGGCGAGCTGCCGCTGCGCCAGGGCGACGTCCTCTCCCTCTGCAAGATCCGGCTGCCGCAGGACGGCGGCGTGAGCTTTGACCTCGAGGTGCGCCACGCCACCTACCTTCCCGCCCGTCAGCTCACCCGCGTCGGCGCGCGCCTGCTCAACATCGACGTCTTCTCGCGCCACCGCATCGAGGCCGCCATCGCGCGCATGGAGCGCGACCTGGCCAAGCGCAAGCGGCCGGACTGACCTTACACGGCCCGCTCGATGCGGGTCGGGACGGGCAAAGTGGATCCCGACGGTCGAGACAGCCCGCCTCGACGAGACCCACATCAGGCGCGATTCCCTAAGAAGCTCCCGCCCTTGCCGCCACCGGCGGCGGCGGTTAGCCTACCGGGCCCATCAAAGCCCCCGTAGCTCAGCTGGACAGAGCATCCGCCTCCTAAGCGGAGGGTCGCGGGTTCGAATCCCGCCGTGGGGCGCCATTCAATCCTGATTCGTTCTCGCCGCGGGCCGGATAGGCCGCTCAACTACTGCGAGTCCTCCAGCAGACGCAGCAGTGCGGCTGCCTTGTCCTCGGTCTCGCGGTACTCGGCGTCGCAGTCGGAGTCGGCGACGATGCCGCCACCCGCCCAGAAGCGCGCGATGCCTTCCGAGCAGACGAGCGTGCGGATGGCGATGTTCGTGTCCATCGCACCGTCGAAGCCGATGTAGCCGATGCTGCCGCAGTACAGGCCGCGCCGGTGTGGCTCCAGCTCCTCGATGATCTGCATGGCGCGCAGCTTCGGCGCGCCGGTGATGGAGCCGCCGGGAAAGCAGCCGCGCAGCAGATCGATGGCGTCGCGGTCGGGTCGCAGCCGGCCCGTCACCGTGCTCACCAGGTGATGCACGGTGGGGTGGTGCTCGACCTCGAACAGCCGCGGTACTGCGATCGATCCCGGGACACAGCTCTTGCCGAGGTCGTTGCGCAGCAGGTCGACGATCATGAGGTTCTCTGCGCGATCCTTCGCACTGGCGGCGAGCTCGCGCGCCAGCGCGGCGTCGCGCGCCGGGTCCGCGCCGCGCGGGCGCGTACCCTTGATCGGCCGCGTCTCGACGCGATCGCCCCTCAGCTCGAGGAAGCGCTCCGGCGAGGCACTCAGCACGCGGCAGAATGGCAGGTGCAGGTAGGCGCCGAAGGGTGACGGGTTCCGCGAGCGCAGGCACCGGTACGCCGTCCACGCGTCGCCGTCTGCCGAAGCCACGTAGCGCCGGGCGAGGTTTACCTGGTAGCAGTCGCCGTCGCGGATGTAGGTCTGGATGCGTCCGAAGGCGCGGCGGTATGCCGCGGCATCGAGATTCGTGGTGATCGCCGAGCGCACGCGAAACGGCGCCGGTGCAGGGTCCTCGAAGGGGGCGTGCAATCGCGCGAGCACCGACGCGCGCGGCTGTGCGGGCGACAGGTCGTTCCAGACGAGAGCGGTGCGCCGTTGCGTGTGATCCACGATCACGGCCCACGCGTAGATGCCGAAAGCGAGCTCGGGCAGGTGCTCGGCGTCCTCCGCGATCGCGGGCAGGCGCTCGATGCGGCGCGCGAGGTCGTAGCCGAAGTAACCGACCGCGCCGCCGACGAACGGAAGATCCACGGAGTCCATGTCGCCGGACCGGTGGTCGCCGAGAAGCTCGCGCAGCAGTTGAAAGGGGTCGGCGTCGGAGTGCTCGACCGATGCGCCGCGGCGAATCTCGCTCACCCCGCCGCGCGTGACGAGCGTGGCGACGGGATCGGCGACGAGGATGTCGAAACGGCCTGCCGATGCGAAGGGCCGCCCGCTGTCGAGGAGCTGCGACCAGGGCTCGGCCAGGAAGGTGGCGAAACGCTCGGCCGAATCGGGGTGATAGGGCAGCTGGTCGATGGTGGTGTTGGCCATCACGGGATCACGGCGATCGATGGGCGTCGCCTCTGGCTCCGCCCATCGTACGAGACTTCATCGCGGCCAGGAGACCGTTCCCACCCGGTTTGCGCGCGGCGCGCCCGCGGACTGCGGCCGCCCAGCCGGCAGGTTGACATGATCTCGACCTGCCAAAGCGGTTAACATCGCGCGCCGGCCCGGCAACCCGCCCGGCCGCCCTTGCCTGCACCACACATCCGGACCACTACGGAGGGGAATGATGACCGAGAAGGCAACTGAGAAGCTGTCGATGAAGCGCCTGGCGGACGATATCGAGGCGCTCCGCAAGCAGGTCGCCGCGCTGGAGAAGACCGTGGCGCAACAGAAGGCTGCGCCGGCGGAGAAGCCCAAGGCCAAGCCCACGGGCGCCCGCAGGGAGATCAGCGTCGAGCAGAGGCACGCCCTGGTGGAGACCCTCGCGCACTTCAAGGCCGCACGGCGCGCGCAGGCCGGCCAGGTCGGCGACGCCGAGAGCGACTGGCTCGAAGCCGAGGGCGAGGTGACGCTGCTGCTCGCCGCGCTGCGCTCCGACGGCTGAAGCCGCATCGCGGGCCGTCGTGCCGGCGGTTGCCGGCAGGACGGCCCCGCGGTGGGGCCTGCAGTCCGTCGACGATCGCTCAGGCGCCCTGCTCCACCTCGCACAGCACCCACGCGCCGTCGGGTGACTTCACGAAGGTCCACACCTCCTCGCTGTCGAGCGGCTTTTCCGGTGAGCCGTCGATGATGTAGCCCGGCTCGTCGGGCAGCTTCGACATGTCGATGATGTAGTCCAGCGCGCGCCAGCGCATGCGCGCCTTGGCGTAGTGCAGCCCGTCCTCTTCCCAGTCGGACAGCCGCTCCACGCGGACGTTCGACACGTCGACGACGCGGTTCTCGATGCCGTTGTCGATGTTCTGCGCGAGACGGCGGTCGAAGTAGGTCGCCATGTCGGGCGTGATGTGGCTACGCATCGCCATGACGTCGCCCTCGGACCAGGCCGCCTGCACCACCAGCAGGATGTCGGCGAAGTCCTGCTCGTCGGCAATCGCCTTCAGGTCATCGGGACGGCCGAGCGACGCAGGCTCCGGCTCCGGAAGCGATCGGTCCAGATCGTCCCAGGCCGACAGGCCGGGTGCGCTGCGCGCGCGCGCCGCCACGGACGCCGACGCGGTCAAGGCGCGGCGGCGGTAGAGCATCACCGCGAGGGCCACGAGCGCGCCGAAGAACGCGAGGCGCAGCAGCTGCCCCGTCATCTCGGCGGTAGCGAGACCCGCCGCGACCGGCTCCAGCACGTTGCCGGGCGGCAGGCCCTTGCCGGGCGGTGCCTCCGGCACGTCCTCGCCCAGCAGGGCGTCGGCCAGTCCCGCGCCGAGCAGCCCGGTCAGGAAGCCGCCGACGAGCGGGTGGCGCTGCCGGAACGACAGTCCGGGCACCGGGACCGGCGCAGGCGCGCCCGGCAGCGCGGAGGCCGTCGGCGTGGTGTCGCGCAGCGGCGTCGCCTGCGGCGGCGGGGGTGCGGGGGCGATGGTGGCAGGCGGCTTCGGCTGAGTGGCCGGCGCGGGCTGGCTCGCCGCCGTCGAGGCGGCTGGCTTGACGGGCGCGGGGGCCGTCGGCTTGGGGGCCGTGCCCGGCTTTGCCGTGGTCGTCGCACTCTTCGCGGGGGCGGTGGACGTGGTCTTGACGGGCGCCCTCGTCGACGTCCCCGGCGTGGTCGTGGTCGGGCTCTTCGTCGTCGACGGCTTGGTCGCCGTGGGCGCGGGCTTGGTGGTGGTCGTCGCCTTGCCGGAAGCGGGCTTCGTGGTCGTCGCCGAGTCGGTCTTCGCCGGCGCCGTCGTCTGCGCGTGCACGAGCGGCGAGAGCGACGCCACCAGCACCGCAACCCCCGTCCAGGCCGTCAACCCGCGCTTTCCCAGCCCCATCGATCCGGTCCCCTGCGCAAAGGCGCGTAGGTTAGGGACAGCCTTGCCAGCCGTCCAGGAACATCGTCACGCCCTCAGCCCGCGAGCACCCCATGATGCCGGAAGAGGCCCAGCAGGCGCTCGACGTTGGCCTGCACGGCCGCGGTCGCCGACGGCGCCCCGGCGAGGCCGGGCACTTCGCCGTGCGCGACCGCCAGCTGCAGCGCTCGGCCCACGGTAGTCGCGTCGCGTGAGCCGTCGAGGAGCCCTGCACAGCGCACGCCGAACGCGTCGAGATCGATCGCCTGGTGTCGCGGCGTGGCGAGGTGCCCCTCGGCCGCGAGCGCGAGCCCCAGGCGGTCGAGCCGCGGCCGATCCGCCGAACCCGGTCGCGGGTCTCGGGCGACGGGCTCGGCCCTGACCCCGCCGGCGGCGAACAGCGAGAACAGCTCGGCGGCCAGGGCCCCGACCTGGTCCGCCAGTGCCGGGGCGCCGGCGGCTGCGACCTGCGCCGCGGCGTCCGCGGCCAGCGCGGGAAAATCGACCGAGGCCGGGAAGCGCTCGGCGAGGCAGGCCAGCGCGGCCTTCACCAGCGGGTGGCTGATTGTCGCGCGGGCACCGCCTGCAAGCGGCAGGTCCTGGGCCTGCTCGCCGTCGAGGAACAGGGGCGGCAGTGCCGGAAGGTCCGCGTAGAAGGCGAGGGCCTGCACATCGGAGAGGGCGATTTCGCGGTCCACGGCAGCCTCGGCGTGGCACAGCAGGGCCCTGCGGAAGTTGCGCAGGCGGACGAAGTCGATGGCCTGCTCGAGGTCGAGCTGATCGTCGACCGCCGCGAGGGCCTGCTCGGCCCCGGGCCCGAGGGTCGACGGGAACATCGTCGCCAGGGTCGCGTCGGCGAGGTACTGCAGCCCGTTGGCCCGGGCAAGCGCGGCGAAGTCGCGAAACAACAGCGGCTCGTTCGTCTCCGCGAGGTACTCGTGGTAGAGGTAGCTCGGGTGCGCCCCGAGCAGGTAGCCCACCTCCTGCCGAACGTAGACCGCGGCCGGCTCGGTCGCCTCGGCCTGCGCTGCCGCGAGGAACCGCAGCAGCTCGCGCGCGCGCTCGAGCCGCGCCCCCACGCCGGTGACGCCGCCGCAATGGGCCAGCAGCATCTCCCGGAGGGCACCCCGGAGCCGCCAGCCCGGCAGGGTGTTGAAGCTGAGGAAGGCGACGCCGTTCGGGGCGAGCAGCTCCCGGCAGAGGCCCAGCATCCGGGCCCGCACCGCGTCCGGGACCCAGGAAAAGACGCCGTGCGCCAGGATGTAGTCGAACCGGCCGAGACCGGCCCCGACGTCCTGGAGGTCGGCGGCCAGGATGCGGCAGTTGGGCAGACCGAGCGACTCGATGAGCCGATTGCCGGCCTGCGCCTGGCGCACCGACCGCTCCACGCCGACGCACTCCGTGCCCGGCAGGTACCAGGCGATGGGAATGAGGTTCCCGCCGCCGGCGCAGCCGAGCTCCAGCACCCGGCAGCAATAGGGGTCCGGGGCCGGTAGACCGAGCAGCCGCCCGACGACGGCCAGGTGGGTCGGATGGCTGTCGGGGTGCGGCACGCTGCGGTACGGCAGCTCGTCGTAGCTATCAGGCATGTCTTGTTCTTTCAATATCTTATATTGTTTTCTTGATATCTGATTCGATCATGTCCGCCTGGCCCCGCCTAGCGCGGTCGGAAACCGGCGATATCTCGATACCACTTTCATTAACTTTTCTTTTTCATTGTTTCAAAAGCGTTTTCTCGTCGTTGTGACCGCAGCGGACGCCCCCAGTCAGCGTACCGCCACGCACACCGCCCGAACCGGCGCCGGATGGCCCTCGACCGTTCTCGACGGGTCGGCAGCGTCGAGAAAGTCCGCCAGCGACTCGAACCGCATCCACTGTGTCCGGCGCTGCTCGACCACGGTCGTCGGAGTGACGTCGACGACCCGCGCATCGCGGAAGCCGGCGCCCTCGACCCAGCCTACCAGCCGATCGGGCGACGGGATCGACCAGACGTTGCGCATCTTGGCGTAGCGGTTGCCCGGGGTGAGCAGCGGCGTCGCCGGATCCTCGACCACGAGCCCCTCCAGCACGAGCTGACCGCCGGGGCGCAGCAGGTCGCGCAGGCGCGCCAGGTGGGCCGCCGGATCGCGGCGGTGGTAGATCACCCCCATAGACAGGACCGTGTCGAAACTGGCCGGACCGGGCGGGAGGTCCTCGAGGGCCAGTGGAAGAAAGTGGAAGGGCCGCGATCCGCCGGAGACGCCGCGGAGGAGCCGGGCCACGGCGAGGTGCTGGGCGAGGCAGCGAAGGCTCGGGTCGATGCCGACGACCACCCCGGCGCCGGCCCCGCACAGGCGCCAGCCGTAATAGCCATTGCCGCAGCCGACGTCCAGGACGCGACGACCGGCCAGGGAACCGAGGTGCGGGGCGACCCGCGCCCATTTGAGGTCGGACCGCCACTCGGCGTCGATGCGCACCCCGAACAGGTCGAACGGCCCCTTGCGCCAGGGGTGCAGCGCCTGGAGCCGGTCGTGGATGAGCCTGCGCTCGGCGTCAGTCGCGTCGGAGGGGCGGCCGACCGTGATCGCCGGCCCGGCGAAGTCCGGGACGCTCGTCGGGATCACCGGCAGGGCGCGAACGGCGCCGAGCCAGCCCTCGAGCTCGGCGCGGCGTCCCGCGGCGACGGGGTCAGCGAGGCGGTCGCCCAGCGACGCGGCCCAGGCTTCGCCTCCGGCTTCCCACAGCGCGGCCACGGCCGCGCCCCAGTCGATCAGATCGCGGGCGAGGCCGGTTATGCCGGAGCCTGGGCGCAAGAAATATCTATCGAAACCGGAAAATTGTTCGGAAATTTCGATTGTAGACTTCTCTATAAGCATCTGCTAAATTGCTTAACAGATGGCTCAGTGCTGTATCTGGGAGATTGAACGATGTGTGACCTAGCCTGTATATCCGGTTTCGCCGTGGTGGCCGTCATCACCCTGGCAATGGTGCTCAACTGCGAAGGCCTCCTGTGCTTCGGCTCGAAGGGCCTGCGCGGCCACCAGTCCCGCCGGCCTTACCGCCCCGTGGACTGAGATCCACTCCGCTGATGGGCAGCGGCTAGCTGCGGGCCCTGCTGGGCCAGCTGGCCGGATCGGCCCGCAACCTCACCCCAAACGACCTCGTGGACCGGCAGGCTCCCGGACGGGAGCCTGCCGGCCAAGTCGTCGACGGCGACGAGCTGGTGCCCCATGCGGCGCCAGCCCTCGACCAGCCGCTCCATCACGGTCAGCAGCTGCATGCCCTCGAGCTCGGCGTGGAGGGTGTAGACGTGCCCGTGCGCCAGATCGCGCTCGCTGGCCGACAGGACGTGCTCGTGCACGTTCGTCGCGTCGATCCCGTCCAGCCCGAGCAGCTCGTCGAGGGTCGGCAGCGTCGTCGGCAGCTGCGGGCACGCGGTCACCACGCCCGCCATGGCCGGGAGGAACGGGCAGCTGCCGCGGGTGTCGCTCGCCCAGTCGTAGCCAAACTCGGCCTCGAGCGCCAGGGCGTACGGGTTGATCTGCCAGCCGGCGGCGCCGTGCGCGTGGGCCGGACGCCCGAACACCCGGACGAAGGCCTCGGCCGCGCGCTCCATCTCGCGCCGGGTCCAGGCCGCGTCGCGGCGCGCGACGTTGTCCTGCCACCTGATGTGGTCGTGGCAGTGGATGCCGACCTCGTGGCCCGCACCCGCCGTGGCGCGCATGACGTCGGCTCCGCGCCGGCCGATGTCCGGCCCCGGCAGCAGGGTGCCGTACAGCAGGGTCCGGATGCCGTAGTGGCTCGCCACCG
>Ga0208980_10002533_pt1 | contig 11023 bp, 7 predicted proteins | sample WetSurMetagenome_3_FD_187993 | JGI IMG/M metagenome (GOLD analysis project Ga0208980, IMG submission 187993) | Wetland microbial communities from Twitchell Island in the Sacramento Delta, sample from surface sediment Aug2011 Site A1 Bulk (version 2) | ecosystem: Environmental > Aquatic > Marine...
CTCAGATAAAAGTGCTATGAGGACAAAGCTTCCAGACCAGAAAGGTCCCCAGCCTGATGTAAGGTTATTAAATAATACCGCATTAAGAGTTTTATGAGTGTCAAGCCGCACATTAAAAAGCATATAGCACACCATCAATCCCAACACCATAAATGACAGGGATAATGCCATTAAAACCATAGTTCTTCGGGCAGTGGCTACTTTAGGCTCCCTCAGTATTGGCATTCCATTGCTTACGGCCTCGATGCCGGTATAGGTACCTGCTCCCATTGTATATGCACGTAATATTATAAGGAATGTGGCAAAAGAGCCAAATTCGGAGACAGTTGAATGTATTTCTCTTGAAGTCTGACCTACAACTACAGTAAAATCAGATGACTTAACAATGATACCATATGAAATAGCAATAACATGAGTGGTTATAAAAATTATAAAAATCGGAGCAAGTGAAATCACTGATTCCTTGACGCCTCTTAAATTCAGCAGAATGAGGAAACAGACTCCTGTCACTGCAAACGCAAGCTTGTATGGTTGCAGTCCGGACGGGAAATAGCTGAAAATGGCATCAGCACCGCTTGAAACGGAGATAGTAATTGTCAGAACATAATCTATTATGAGCGCAGAACCGGAAATCATTCCAGTGGTAGGCGACAGCAACTTACTGCCTACAAGGTAACCCCCGCCACCATGCGGGAACAGTTTTATGATCTGGTTATAGCTGGAACTTATTATAAGAATTGTAAGCACCGATCCGACAGCTACAAAGATAGCTAAACTGGTATGACCCTGTAAATTGCGGAATGCTTCCTCAGGTCCATAGCACGATGAAGATATACCATCAGAACCCAGGCCTATCCAGGCAAAAAAGGCTATTAATGTTAACTTATGAAATATCTTTTTATCCTCTATCGCCTTAGCTTTGCCAATGAACGTATTCTTTAATTTCTGATCAAATGAAAATCCTTCAACTGAATTCATTGGTGATTATTGTTTATTGTCATGTAATGCTTTAATGCCAGGTTGTCTTTCTGCGATATATCAAGCTATCAGGTAAATCGCGCAAATCTAGCCTCAAGCTGATAAAGAATCTATAAAGATTAGATGTGAACATATAAAGAATTTATAAAGACGATTCAGGTAGAGACGTTGCATGCAACGTCCTTACCAATGAATTAATATTTATATATTTGTTTATCAAACCAATATTCCGATAAAATGGCCGTATTTACCCGAACGACAAAGAACCTGATTCTGAAGATTGATGAATTCTTTGACAATGTAGATATAGGGCTCCTGGTTTTCAGGGAGGGCATAAGGGCATATCTGGACAAGGATATGGAAGCATTTGACAGGCATCTGCAGAAGGTGGACTCGCTCGAGAGCAATGCTGACAGGCTTCAGCGCGCCATTGAGAATGAAATGATAACCCACTCTATTCTTCCTCAGTACAGGGCCGAAGTAAGTACCCTTATTGATCAGCTTGATGAAATTATAGATGCCGTCAAAAGTACGCTTAACGAAATCTGCATCGAGAAGCCCGATATCCCGGCATCCTTGAATAAGAACATCATAAGCCTTACAGAAACATCAATCAATTCGGCCGAAGAGCTTATCCCTGCTGCCAGGGCGTACTTCAAGGCCCCGTATACCGTAAGGGAGAAACTGCTGAAGGTTTATTACTTCGAGACAGAGACAGACAAAATATCCCTGGCCACTAAAAAAATAATTTTTCAGGAAATGAGCGAGCTCGACCTTGCACATAAAGCACACTTAAGATATATTATCCACCATATCGAAAACATTTCTGATCTTGCCCAAAAAGCTGCGGATCTGCTGTCGGGAATGGCGATTAAGATTATGATGTAGGGTGCGGGGTGCTGGGTGCGGGGTGCTGGGTACCGGGACAAAACCAGAACCAAGTAACCAGCATCCAGCACCGCAGAGTAAAATATCAGTTATTGATCACTAAAAAAATACATTTTACATAGTATGATCCTGTTCTTTTTGACAAGCGGTCTCTTCCTTGGATGGTCACTGGGGGCCAATGATGCATCCCATGTTTTTGGGTCGGCTGTTGGTTCGAGGATGGTGACATTCAGGAAGGCTGCTATAATTGCATCCCTGTTTTTCATCCTCGGGGCTGTATTGCAGGGTTCCGGGACATCCCATACTCTAGGAAAACTTGGAGCTGTGAATGCTCTAGGAGGCTCATTTACGGTAGCCCTTGCAGCTGCAATTACTATCTACATGATGACCAAATTTGCGCTTCCTATTTCGACTACCCAGGCTATTGTCGGAGCTATAATTGGCTGGAACTTCTTTACAGGCAACCACACTGACAGCAAAACTCTATCAACAATAGTTTCTGCCTGGATTGCAGGGCCGGTCATGGGTGCAATATTTGCAGTCATCCTGTACATTATTGTGAAGATGTTCAAGAAATCGCTGAGGATACACCTTATCAGGTTTGAATCCTATGTAAAGACCGGGCTCATAATTGCAGGTGCCTTCGGATCATATAGCCTTGGGGCCAACAATATTGCAAATGTAATGGGAGTATTCCTTCCAGCCTTCAACCTGAATGATCTCGATCTGGGTATCTTTACGCTCTCCTCAGCCCAGCAGCTGTTTCTTCTCGGAGGCCTCGCAATTGCCGCCGGCATCCTGACTTATTCATGGAAAGTAATGGATACCCTGGGCAGTAATATACTTGAACTGTCGGCAGAGGCTGCCCTGGTAGTCGTACTGGCTCAGGCGCTCGTTTTATTCATCTTTTCTTCCACGGGTTTGTCGAATTTCTCAGTGCATCTTGGCCTTCCTCCCATCCCAATGGTTCCGGTTTCCAGCTCACAGGTGATAGTTGGCTGTATTATCGGAATCGGCCTTTACAAGGGGGTGAGGAACATTAACTTCAAGGTATTGGGCGAGATTGGGATGGCATGGATCATTTCCCCGGTAGCTTCAGGCTTGCTTACTTTCTTCCTGCTCTTCTTTATGAAGAATATCTTTAATCTTGATGTAGGTACCAAAGCCGGAGAGACAGCAATCATTGTTCCTCAGGTAAACAAAGCCATGATTGCCAGTCAGGACAATATTTCAGACATTATAAAATATCTTCTCCTGGGGATTTTTGTTTTCGGGGCTATCGGAATTGCATATTATGTTCTTCTTGAAAACCGCAAAAGAAGGGAGATGCAGAAATCAGAAGCCAGGTTCTGGAAAAATATGAAATAGCAGCCTTGTTAAATATCCTTTGTGCACCTTAATAAAGCACTTTGTGTTCCTTAGTGTTAACCATAAAAAAATAAACACTAAGGACCACTAAGTATTAAAAAAAGTAAAACAAAGGCAAGAATATCAATTGACTGGCTTTCTCTTCATTTCTGCATTCTTATATTAAAACCAAACTTTTGAATAGCTCTATTTCAAGCTCTCTTGAGGATTCAGAAATGAATAATTTTTACCGTAATACAACATCTGACCAAGGTAGTCGTCAGTATATTCAACAACTACATCTGTAATCGTTCCATTTGAATCATAAACCGGGAACAGATAAGGATTTACAAAACCTGTATATGGAGCCAGTTTAAGCTTCGCATAGCGCTCGAGTATCTCTGTATGGAGTTTCGGATCGACCTTCACACCATAATTCTCTACCAGGTTTTTACCTGCTTCAAAATCACCTTCAGATTTTATCCTCTGTATCTCTTCCAGCAATTCTCCAAACAGAATCCTAAGCTTGCTATAATCATGGATCTTTACATATGTCTTTCCGTCACGATTGAATAACTCAATAACATTATCCGGCTTCCCCTTCTCGTAAACCCAATGCGCTATGAGAGATCTGTTGCGCATATGGGCCTCCTCGATATTCTTACCAGGTCTGATCCTGACTATCTGCGTGAGAAGTCCGTTCCTAAGGTAGGAATCATACAGGGCTTCGGCTGCCTGCCCGTCAGGAAGCAGGCCAAGTTCGATCATCTTTTTATCCATCATGAAGTAAAGTGCGAAGAGATCTGCCCTTGCCTCCTCAAGGGCAGAGGCATAGTTTTTCAGGGCATTAGGGTCAGTGCCTTCGGCAAGCTTCCCGCTGGCATGTCCGACACATTCGTGGAGGTCGGTATGCAGGGCATCGGCAATAGATTCATATTTCTTTATCCTTTCAACCTCGGCGGCATCTGCTGCGAACTCCTCCAGGAAGCCATTCCCCTGCGATGCAATATCGTAGGCATTTGTTATATTGGCCAGGGTCACCGATTTTGAGCCGATCTCCTTCCTGATCCAGTCTGCATTCGGGAGGTTTATTCCAAGAGGTGAAGGAGGATAGCAATCGCCTCCGAGCATTGCTATGTTGATCACCTTTGCAGCCACCCCTGTAACTTTCTCTTTCTTGTACTTCGGCATTATGGGCGAGTTATCTTCAAACCACTGAGCATTGGCAGTTATAGTTTTCGTACGCCTGGATGCCTCAAGGTCGGTATAATCAACTATTGCCTCCCATGTCGCCTTCATGCCAAGGGGATCCTCGTAGTTTTCGATGAAACCGTTAATGTAATCTACCATCGATTCGCTGTTTTGTGCCCATGCCACATTATATTCATCCCACTTTTTAAGATCGCCCGTCCGGTAATAATCGATCAATATCTGCAGTTCTCTCTTCTGGATCTCTGTTTCAGCCACGGCGGATGCCTTGTCAAGCCAGCAGATAATTGAATCGATAGCAGCACCATACTTTCCTCCTGATTTATAAACCTCTTCGGTAATTGTACCGTTGATCTTTACAACTTTTGAATTTAATCCGGCTGAAACAGGTCTGGAATCGGAAGAATCCGCTTTTGCTGCATAGAAAGCCTCTACCTCCTTCTGGGTAACTCCTTCGTAGAAGTTGGTCGCTGATTCCGCAACCATATCCCTGCCGGCGCCCTGTTCAACTTTCCGTGGAAAAAGCTTTTCGTCAAAAATGAGAGGAGACAGAACAGAGATCAGGTCATCCGCACTCTGACCTGGTTTAACAGGCAATCTATCTGGTGAACTTCCCCTTACCAGGGTGGCAAAATATTCAGGTTTAAAGCCCGGCTTCAGCTTATCGCTGGAGTAATGATGATGAATACCATTGGCAAAGAAGACTCTCCTGGCATACACCAGAAATGCCTTGTAATCTGGTGATTCCTTGTCACCGGTATATGTTTCAATAATGGTCTCGATAGTTTTTCTTATTGTAAGATTGTACCTGAAGTTCTGGTCCCACAGTATGTCTCTGCCAGCCAGAGCAGCCTGGCTGAGGTAGTAGATATATTTTTTTTGCTGCAGGGATAAAGATTCAAATCCGGGAAGCCTGTATCTAAGTACCCGCATGTCCTCGAACTGGTCAACAAAGTACCTGAAGTCATCTCTAGCTGTGGCAGAAGGCTGCTCATTGCTCTTACAGGAAATGAGATTTAATAGCATCATAATGAAGAAAATAACAAATTTTGACAATATTTTCATAGCCTTGAAAAATTGATTATTACAGACTGCTAAAATATAAAAAGGCACAATGATATGAACCGCACGATTCCTTATTTGTTTTTCATTGAGTTCAGATAGAATTAATTTTAAAGAAAAACCTGTTAAATAATATAAAATCTTATTCCCATGAAAAAGATGAATCCCGTTGTACACTTTGAATTGCCTGCTGCTGACAGAGTCCGCATGGCTGATTTTTATACAAAAGTATTTGGCTGGAAGGCTCAGATGCTTGGTGAAGAGATGGGAAACTATGTAACCGTTGAAACCACTCCTGCCGGCAAGGATGGTCGTCCTGAAATGCCGGGAGCAATAAACGGAGGGTTTTATCCAGTGCCAGCCGGGGAGGCGGCCCAATACCCATCTGTCGTAATCGCTGTTGATGACATAAATGAGTCGGCAGCAAATATTGCGAAATCGGGGGGCAAACTCCTTGGTGAACCTGTAATGATACCAGGCGTAGGAATGTATGTTTCATTCACAGATACCGAGGGGAACAGACTGAGTATTCTTCAGCCTTCAATGTGAGCGCTTCAGATCTGCATCGGAAGGTCAGGCTTAAATAATTATTTCCTTACCGCCGCTTCATGTGAGCTGATTGTTTTTTTTCATAATTTTAAAAAAGACATTTATAAGTTTTACAGACATGAAGTGCAAATCTCTGTTATGCGGGTGCATTGGACCATTGCTGTTTTTCTTTTTTATCCCTGCTGGTACATCATCACTGAGAGCAGCGTCAGATACGCCAAAATTAAATGTACTGGTAATCTTCGCTCATCCAGATGAGGGAGAGATATATGCCGGCGGCATCTCGGCTATCTATTCAAAACTTGGTGAAAGGGTTAAATTTCTTTCCCTCACGAACGGTGACGCAGGTCACTGGTCAATGGATCCTGTCGCCCTTGCTAAACGCCGTTACAAAGAAGCGATGGAGGCCAAAAAGATCCTCGGGCTTACAGAATATGAAGTTCTTGATTATCATGACGGCAAGCTTAAGAACACGACTGAAATTCAGGAAATTGTTGCTGACAGGATCGAAAAATGGAGCGCAGATATTGTACTGCTCTTCTATCCTATCGTTACAGTGCCGGGAGGACATAATGACAATATGCAGGCAGGGCTTATAGTAAGGGATGCCGCTAAAATCCTCAAAATGGAAAAATCGCCTGCATTTCTGTATATGCGTGACTATTTTACAACAAGCTTTTCACATGTACCTGATGTAGCCTTTAACATTGAAGATGTATGGGAAACAAAGCTTCTCGCCATGAAAGCCCACGAATCTCAGGTAGTAGAGTCTAACCCGCATGCAGATGGCATTCTCGATGAAGTATTAAAGAGTGAGGCAAAACGCACAGAGTATTTATTCTACAACTCATATCCTTATAGCAGGATAACACCAGACATAAAACTTGCAATCACAAAATGGTACGGACAAAAAAAAGCAGAAGAAATCAGATGGGCAGAGGCTTTTGAATTTGCAGAGTTCGGGCTTCAGATCAACGACAATGCAATAGCGGAACTCTTCCCCATGCTCCCTAAAACATACATTCTGAAAGGATCAGCTTCATGGCTCGATACGGGAATTGATCTGAAGTCGGGGCAGGAAATTGAAATCAGAGCTGAAGGCGAGATCGTATGGAAAAAGGAGGGATATAACTTTTGTGGTCCCGATGGCAATGTCCCGTATACCCGTTGGGGAAAAAGACCTGTCCTCGCTTGTGGAGTCGGTGCACTAATCGGCAGGATAGGTCAGTCTTCAGACTATACTTTTATGATCGGTCGTAATCTCACAATTGAAGCCTGCGCTGAAGGACGATTGTTCATCGGAATAAATGATGACAATACAAGTGATAACGCAGGCTTTTATAATGTCTGGATACAAAACATCAATATGAAGAAACCATGAGCCGATTAATTAACCGCCGCAACTTTCTTATAAAAGCATCCGTGTCAGCAGCAGCTGCACTGAAAGCACCGGGAGCTCTTATGTCTCCTGCCGCCGGTCGTCAAACAGATTATGGATCCGGGAAAAACGCCATGATGAGAGTAGGTTCAGATACCGATAAGCTGCCTGCAGATATAAAAAAACAAGGCGCCTTTGCAGTTCTTGATTATCTTAAACAGCGAGGGTTTGACGGAGCTTTCTTCAGGCTTATGCTTGACCTGAGTCCGACACTAGATAAAGGCGAACTCAGAGAGATCAGGGCACATGCCGACTCTCTCGGCTTATTCCTGGATGCCGGAATAGGTTGGGTGAATCCATATAATACTCCCGAACGGCCGGAGATTCGCAGATTTGGAAATGGCGATTACAGGAGCGCTGTTGAAAAGATGATTTCAGCGGCCCGTCTGATTAATTGCACGGAACTATGGGCCGTATCTGCGCACTCAATACATGGGGATCCTTTTTATGTGGCATATGACCGCTTCAGAACAGATGTGACCTGGAATGACCAGCTTGAAGCAATGGGAAAATTCATAGCCATACTTGCACCCATGCTGAGGGATCTTGGATGCCGGCTGAATCTCGAAACACATGGGGATGAAACATCATTTGAGGCTATAAGGTTGATTGAGCAATGTGGACCTGATATTCTTGGCGTAACACTTGATACAGGAAATTTACCATTGCAGGCGGATGTTCCTCTGAATGCAATTAAACGTCTTGCTCCTTACGTCCATCTTACGCATTGCAAAGATGGGATACTATACAGAAGCCAGGAAGGCCTTAACCAGCAGATAAGAAGTCTCGGCGAAGGAGTAATTGACTGGAAATCGGCAATTGAAATATTGAAAGCCCATCAGCCTGATCTCCACCTGAGTATCGAGGATTACAGAGCTGAAAACCTGCTCCTCTGGTCGACGACGAAATATCGTAAACACTATCCCGATCTTACTGAAAATGAAATAAGTGATTTTGATAAGCTCACAGATGTCTGTGAAAAACACATCAAGGACGGAGAGATAAAGGGAGTCGAAGAGTTCCGGAAGCTATCCTTCGGAGAAACTCAAAGGGATGCTTCCTATACCGGTGGTGCAAACTTTCTGAAAAAGATAATAGAGACGTTGAAATGAAGGGAGCAATTCCAGGTTTTAAACAGCCCTCCCAAAAACTGACATTTTGTTTATTACTTTATTTTTTAATCCAAACCCTTAAAAGTAGTCAGGCATGAACTCTGTCATTAATAATTTAAGATCCGAACTGATAAAAAATTCAGATGAGAGGGTAAAAACATCAGGAGAGAGATTTTTCAGGGAAGAGGTGAAGATGTATGGCATCAGGTCAGCAAAAGTGATAAGTATTGGCAAGGAGCATTACAAAATTATCAAGGACAAGGAAAAGGCGGAAATATTCTCACTTTGTGAAGAGCTCTGGAAATCGGGAATTATGGAAGAATCGTTTATTGCATGCAACTGGTCTTATTACGTGCATAACGGCTACAATGTTTCAGATTTCAGTATTTTCAGCAAATGGGTCAATAGCTATGTTAATAACTGGGCATCCTGCGACACACTCTGCAATCACTCTGTCGGAACTCTTGTCGAAATGTATCCTGATCTTCTTTCAGATCTCAAAGGCTGGGCGATATCAAAAAACCGGTGGGTAAGACGCGCTTCCGCAGTCTCACTTATCGTCCCTGCCAGGAAGGGAAAATTTCTTGAAGATATTTTTGAAATAGCCGATATTCTCCTGAAAGACAGTGATGATATGGTCCAGAAAGGATACGGATGGATGCTCAAAGCTGCCAGCCAGTCATATCAGGATGAAGTTTTCAGGTACGTAATGAACAGAAAGCAGGCAATGCCAAGAACCTCCTTAAGATATGCCATCGAAAAAATGCCGCCGGAATTAAAAGAAAGGGCAATGTCTAAATAGTGAGACTGGTTTTTTACCTTTGTATTTTAATTTATCCCGGAAATGTCAAGAATTTTTACATCACTTTTAATATTGATCATACCCGCTGCCTTGTTATCCCAGGACAGGATTACCGGGCATTCATTCGCCACAAGGTCTGAGGTTATAACCCGAAATGGTATGGCAGCAACCAGCCACCCGCTGGCCACACAGGTTGCCCTTGATATTTTAAAGAAAGGTGGCACTGCTATCGATGCCGCGATAGCCGCCGATGCGGTACTGGGAGTTGTTGAACCCACCGGAGCAGGGATAGGTGGAGATATTTTTGCAATAATCTGGAGCGCTGACAAGGAGAAGCTATATGGGCTGAATGGCAGCGGAAGATCCCCACGGTCACTGAAACTGGAGTATTTCAAGGACAACGGTTACGAATTTATTCCTTCCTATGGCCCGCTGCCAGTATCCGTCCCAGGTTGTGTTGACGGCTGGTTTGAGATGAACGAGATGTTCGGACGGATGCCAATGAAAGACATTCTTCAGCCTGCTATAAGCTACGCCAGGGATGGTTTTCCCGTTACGGAGCTTATCGCAAATTCTCTTGCGAAAAATGTTGAGCTCCTGAAGGATTATCCCAATATTAAAGATGTTTATATGCCCGGCGGCAAAGCACCGGCAAAGGGAGAAATTTTCAAAAATCCCCTTCTGGCAGCCACTCTTGAAAAAGTTGTCAGGGGCGGAAGGAACGAATTTTACCGTGGCAGTATAGCCAGGGAAATTGACATATTCATGAAAAAACAGGGAGGCTTTTTGTCGTATGACGATCTTGCCCGCCACCACTCTGAGTGGGTCGAACCTGTAAGCACAACATACAGGGGATATGAGGTATGGGAGCTTCCTCCCAACGGCCAGGGAATTGCTGTGCTCCAGATGCTAAATATCCTTGAGGGTTTCGATATTGCCTCCATGGGCTTCGGATCGGCTCAGTATATACACGTCTTCACCGAAGCCAAGAAGCTTGCCTTTGAGGATCGCGCCAGATATTATGCTGATCCTGTTTTCAGTAACACCCCTGTAACTCAGCTTATTTCAAAAAAATATGCTGCCGAAAGACGTAAGCTTATCAACCCTGACAAAGCTGCCAGGATCTATGACAGCGGAAAAGCTGATGCCGCAAATACTGTCTATCTGACCGTTTCTGACAGATTTGGAAATATGGTCTCACTTATCCAGAGCAATTACAGGGGAATGGGCTCAGGAATGTGTCCCACAGGACTGGGATTTGTGCTCCAGGACCGGGGGGAGATGTTCAGCCTCTCTGAAGGTCACAATAATATGTATGCACCAGGTAAAAGGCCATTCCATACTATAATTCCCGGCTTTATTACAAAAAACAAAATGCCATTGATAAGCTTTGGCGTTATGGGCGGAGATATGCAGCCTCAGGGACAGGTTCAGATTGTTATAAACCTCATTGACTTTAAAATGAATCTTCAGGAGGCAGGTGATGCTCCAAGAATACATCATATAGGATCCTCAGAGCCAACAGGTCAGCTCATGACCGACGGAGGAACACTTCTGCTCGAAAGCGGGTTCAGCTGGGAAGTGATACAGAGGCTTCTCAGCCTCGGACACAAGGTACAATGGGATCTTGGCGGCTAT
>Ga0208980_10002534_pt1 | contig 11023 bp, 8 predicted proteins | sample WetSurMetagenome_3_FD_187993 | JGI IMG/M metagenome (GOLD analysis project Ga0208980, IMG submission 187993) | Wetland microbial communities from Twitchell Island in the Sacramento Delta, sample from surface sediment Aug2011 Site A1 Bulk (version 2) | ecosystem: Environmental > Aquatic > Marine...
GCCAAAAATAATAATTCGTCGCAATATCTTGATATGATGTTTAAAAAATTTCGGATTTCGGATTTTTGAGTTCGGATTTATAATCCGCAATCCGCAATCCGAAATCTTCTGGAGCCTCCAATGGGACTCGAACCCACGACCTGCTCATTACGAATGAGCTGCTCTACCAGCTGAGCTAAGGAGGCGTCAAAACGATGCAAATATAAGGAAAATCATTCCAGCTTTTCAAGCCTGCTGAGCAAAGGTGGATGAGAATAATGAAAAAAAACATAAGCCGGATGAGGCATCATATTCGAAAGGTTCTTGATTGAAAGCTTTTTAAGTGCATTTCCAAGAATTGCTGGCCTGAAATTCTCCTTCACAAACCTGTCCGCCGCAAATTCATTTCTCCTTGAAATATAATTTGAAAACAATCCAATAATAAGTGAAAGAGGGCTATAAAGGATACCGAAGACTATCAGTCCCAGGTGAAAGCTCGATTGCTTTGCTCCCATGGCTTGTGAAAGAGAGGGGTTATTTACCACGAGTGAAAACAGAAAAAGCATCAGTCCAGTCAGAATTACAGAGGATATCAGTGCAAAAAGAACGTGTTTCTTCTTATAATGGCCTATCTCATGTGCAAGTACTGCAACAATCTCTTCATCAGTGAGCTCATCCTGAAGCGTATCATACAATACAATTCTCTTCTTAGGCCCGAATCCCGAGAAATAAGCATTAGCCTTTGTGCTCCTTTTTGAACCATCGATGACATAAATGTTCTTCAGCTGGAAACCTGTCTTCCGTGCAAATGACTCAATCTCAGTTCGGAGTGGACTATCCGGGAGAGGTGTTTGCTTATTGAACAAAGGGACTATCAACTCAGAATAAAAAAGGTTGATGAAAACAGAGAAGAGTGTTATCACTCCCCAGGCATAGAGCCAGAAGTGTTCTCCTGTTATGTAATACAGCCATACTATCAACCCCAGCACAGGAGCTCCGATAAGGGCGGCTATGAACCATGACTTTATATGATCTGTTATAAAAGTTCTGACTGTCATTGTGTTGAATCCGTATTTTTTTTCAATCACAAACGTGTCATAAATGCTGAACGGGATATTGATTACATCAGAAGTGAGGCCAATAATTCCAAAGAATATCAGGGAAACAATTATGATATTTCCGCTTATTGACCTGGATATATTGTCGATGAATGCAAATCCTCCCGCAATAATGACTATCAGTATAACTGCAAGGTTAAGTGATGAAGACCAGAAAGATAGCCTGTCATTATCCCTCTGGTAAAGCTGTGTCCTTCTGTACTCCTCCCTGTCACATATTCCTTCCAGCCTATCAGGAAGGTTATCTGACCACATTGTTGAATTGAGGTAATCAAGATATCTTTCAGTAATAAAGCCGGCGATTGGTATTATCAGTATAAGAAAAAAAATAATATTGTGCATGTATCAGCAGTGTATAAAAAAGAAGCAGGGCGCCCTTTTAAAATAAGTGTGGAATAAATATGTCTCGCTGCATTTCCTCGTGCTAAAAGGATGGGCGCCCTGCGGTTCCGTAAATATAATAAATATTTTTAAGTTAACATACCTCCGCAGACATGAATTGTTTGTCCGCTTACATAAGATGACAGGTCACAGGCGAGGAAAAGGGCAGTATTTGCCACATCCTCAGGTGTTCCGCCTCTTCTTAAGGGAATCTTATTTGTCCATTCAAGCTTGACATCTTCTGGTAATTTATCGGTCATCTCTGTAATTATAAAACCAGGAGCAATTGAATTACATCTGATATTTCTCGATCCTACCTCCTTGGATACACTCTTTGTAAAGCCTATAATTCCAGCCTTTGAGGCTGAATAATTGCTCTGTCCTGCATTACCTGAAACCCCTACAACCGAACTCATATTAATTATTGAACCACTTTTTTGCTTAAGCATTGGCTGGAGGACGGCTTTTGTGAGGTTGAACACAGATTTCAGGTTCACGGCAATAACTGCATCCCACTGCTCTTCTGTCATCCTCATCAATAAAGTATCTTTTGTTATACCGGCATTATTAACCAGGATATCTATTCTCCCGAAATCATTGACAACTTCATTTATTACACGCTGTGAGTCATTAAAATTTGCTGCGTTTGAAACATAGCCTTTGGCTTTAACCCCAAGATGTTCCATCTCCTTTACTGCTGACTGAAATTCCTCATCATCCACGATATTGGTAATGGCAATATTTGCACCTTCAAGAGCAAACTTATGAGCAATCGCTTTCCCTATACCTCTGGATGCCCCTGTAATAAGTGCTGTTTTTCCTTCCAGTAATTTCATCTTTCCTAAATTTTAATTTCGTGCAAATATACTAAAATATGTATTTGTACTTTCCCGCCTATACAACTCCCCCTCCTCAATCTCCCCTTCTCCCCTTCTCCCATTCTCCCCTTCTCTAATTCTCCACTTCTCTAATTTAATCAACCATCTTATATTTTTCACCACGGAGTTTCTCTGAGTATGATGGAGTTACACTGCTTGATATCCATTAGTCTCTCAGTCTCTCAGTCCCTAAGTCCCTCCTTCATCCTCTTCTGTATTTAAGTGCATTTGCGACAGTTGCACCAATATCAGCAGGTGATTGTACAACTTCAATTCCGCAGCTTTTCATAATTTCCATTTTTGCTGCAGCTGTGTCATTTTTGCCACCTACAATTGCTCCTGCATGGCCCATTTTTCTGCCCTTTGGCGCAGTCTGTCCTGCGATAAATCCAATAACCGGCTTGGTGCCGTAAATCTTTATCCATTCTGCGGCCTCTGTTTCCATATTTCCACCTATCTCTCCGATCACTACAATGGCCTCAGTCTCCTTATCTTCCATCATCATTTTTACAGCATCCAGGGTTGTCGTGCCAACAACAGGATCACCGCCTATGCCAATGCAGGTCGATTGTCCCAATCCCATTTTGGTTACCTGATCAACGGCCTCATATGTAAGAGTCCCTGAGCGGGAAATTATTCCCACTGAACCTTTCCTGTGTATGAATCCGGGCATTATCCCCACTTTAGCCTCTTCCGGAGTGATTATTCCAGGACAATTCGGACCGATCAGGATGCAATCCTTTGATTTCAGGTGATGTTTTACAGTTACCATATCTGAGACCGGAATCCCTTCGGTTATTGTTACAATAAGCTTTATTCCGGCATCTGCAGCTTCAAGGATAGCATCACCTGCAAACGAGGGCGGTACAAATATTACAGACACATCAGCGCCGGTGGAGGCAACAGCATCTCTCACAGTATTGAAGACCGGCAAATTCAGATGCATTTGTCCGCCTTTGCCGGGTGTCACTCCTCCTACTACTTTTGTGCCATATTCTATCATCTGGGTAGCATGAAAAGTACCCTCGCTTCCGGTGAATCCCTGGACTATCACTTTAGAATTCTTGTTCAGCAGAACGCTCATAAATAAAAGATAATAAGTTAATTAAGAATCCGTGATTCAGAATCTATATCTGAATCTGACATAATTTGCAGTTCCAAAAATACCTAATAATTATTGGCTTTTCGCTATATTTGGGTAATAATTATCATACATATGTGTGATGAACATTGATCCTGTTTTATACATAGGCATCTCACAGTCTTTTTTTTCAGGCCTTATAATCGCAACCAAAAAACCAGTCACTATTGCAAACAGGCTGATGGCTGCCTGGCTCTTTATGATCTGTATAGAGCTTATTTTTGCTCTGATTAACATAAACATACTGGAAATGTACTCTTTCCAGTTTATTACTTTTACCTATGGTCCGCTGATGTATCTCTATGTCTGTTTTATGACTAATCCGGATAAGAAATTCAACTGGTTTTCAATGTTTCACTTTATCCCATTTGTCGCCTTTTTTACAGTATCCGTTATTTTCAGGTCAGACCCACTTGTAAGGGACCTCAGAAGTTTTTTTAAACCCGATAAACTTATCTCACTCAGGATAATCTATGGTACGACTTTTTTCCTTTCGATTACAATTTACAGCATACTTGCTTTTATTGAAATCGGCCGCCATCAGAAAAATCTTCAAAACCTGGTCTCATATACGTCAAGCGTGATAACTCTGAACTGGCTGAAAATTATTTCGATAAGTTTCTATTGTTCATATTTTATCCTTTTCATTCTCGGCGGATTGAGCATAATCGGAAACTTCATTACATTCGATCCCTATTTTGTGATATTCGGCTTTATAACATTGTTTTCTTTCGTCTTCAGTTACTACGCTATCAAACAGCCTGCAATTTTTGAACAGGAGCTGAAACCCGGGAACAATGATAAAAAAGAGACAGAGAAATATATCAAAAGCGGTTTAAAGGAGAGACAGGCCAGGGAATACCTTGCGCAACTAATCTCATTTGTTGAAAGCAATAAACCATATCTGGATCGTGATCTGAGTATTTATGAGCTTTCTCAGATGACAGGTATACCAAGGCATTATATAACGCAGATACTTAATGAAAAGCATAAAAAGAATTTCTTTACTTTCATAAATGAGTATAGGGTCAAAGAGGTAATAGAAAGGTTTTCTGATCCAAAATTCAGCAATTATACCATCCTCGCAATAGCTTTTGATGCCGGATTTAATTCAAAAGCCACATTCAACTCGATCTTCAAGAATCAGACAGGAATGACTCCAAGTAAATTCAGGGATAAACTCTCAGGAGAATCATAGATATAGTCCGTTCCACTCGGCGTGTACCGTTTCATCCGGATTTTTGGTACGGCTCAGCCGGATAGGTCGACTTTTACGTTTGGCTGTCCTTTCTTTGCCAGAAAAAACATGCATGCAGGAAGGCTGATACTGATATTTATGTTCCTGAAAGTTTGTTTATCGTTGAATGCACAGGACAGTCTGTCATTTCACACTTCAAAGAGATATAATCCAGGGAGAGAAATATATGGTTTTATCAGAGGCGGGATCTATACCGGGCTGGCCAATAAAGAAAATAATGACCCATATGTTTCAAGCATCTTTTCTGATTTTGGCCTGAAGATGGGAATAGAAAACGGAATTAATTATAAGGCATTTACCGATATTCGTTTTCGTTACGGATCCAAGTTCAGCGAACCTGTAAACAGCATTGGCATAAGGGAGGGCTATGCTAAGGTTTACGGGAAACACTGGGACTGGTCGGCAGGTCAGAAGATAATAAAATGGGGCCGTGCCGATTTCGTCAATCCTACCTCGAAACTTAATCCCCAGAATTACATCTCCCGATCACCAGACAGGGAGGACATGGATCTCGGCAATCTGCTTACCTCAGTCAAATGGATTCCTTCCGGTATTCTGAGTGTTGAAGCAGTAGTGGTGCCATTGTACAGGCCATCGGTTCTGCTGATCGACCCGATTCCTCTCCCTGAGAATGTCACATTGAATCAGCAGACATCTCTGGTGGCTGATAAGCAAATGCTTTCCTACGGACTGAAAACTGATTTCCACCTCAGGGGAATCGACTGGAGTTTCTCCTGGTTCGATGGTTATGACCCTATGCCTGGCATCGCCCTCACTGACTTTACTTTGGATATTACGCAGCCTCTTCCGGTTCCGCTTACAGAATTGACCACCACTCCATACAAAATACGTATGCTCGGGCTTGATTTTGAACTCTCTGCAGGCGAAATAGGGATACGCGGTGAAGGCTCATGGTCGGTTCCATATCTGTCGCAAGAAACCTTCGAATATGTACCATTCCCTGAAATAAGATGGGTATCCGGAATTGACTGGTCGCGAGGAATCTGGAGAATTACTGCTGAATACTCCGGTAAATGCATCCTTGATTTCACACCATCTGTGGTGGATCCTGTATTTGGAACTGAAACTGATTATACAGCGTTTGCCGGATTGTTTCAGATTCCCGGTTTCGATCCCAGTGAATATATCCGCCAGCAGGTAGCCGCGTTCAACAGGCTATATAATTACCAGCTTGAGAAATATTATCACTCTGCGGGTCTGAAAATAGATGCTGACCTTCTTTACGGCAACTTAAGTACGTCTGTTTTCTCGATCTGCAATTTCACATCGCGTGATCTGCTGGTTATTCCTGAAATTAAAATCAAGCCAGCCGACGGACTCTCAGTTACTGTTGGTGCCGAGATTTATTCAGGGGTAAAAGGTTCTCTTTTTGATATTGTAGACGGTTATATGAACAGTATTTATTTAAGCCTGAGGGTTGATTTTTGATAATAGTTAAGAGGAACAAATGACAAACGGTTCAATGAAACGATTGTATCAAGGAACGGGTTCAATATCGACTGATTGCCCCTTTGAAGTGGGGCAGTGGAATGTAAAAAGATTATAAATCAAATAAGCAAAGGCATAAAACTAATGACAGGTTTCATTATCAGATTCAGGTGGTGGATAATTTGTATCTGCCTTGCACTCGGAGCAGGATTCGGAGCTCTTATACCATTTTCGGAGACCGATCCTGACATCAGGAACTATGTACCGGAAACTATGGATTCAAGAATTGAAACAGACAAAATTGAAGGCGAATTCGGAGTACAGGATATGATTATTCTAATGTTCTCTGACAGCAATATATTAAGACATGATAATATATTACAAATAAGTGAGATAGATAAGGCTATCTCAAAATTTGAAGGAGTTTCCGGCAGAATATCGCCATTTACGGTAAAAAGCATTAAGGGTGAAGGAGGCTCCATAGTTGCGGAGAAATTGATTAAGCGACTGCCATCCGATTCAGCAGGCCTGCACGAACTTTCCGCCGAAATACTTGAGAACAGGTTTGCACGGGATATTGTCTTTTCGTCTGATCTCACAACCGCATCGGTTGCTGTTACTCTCAATACCAGAATTCCTGAGACCAAAACTCTGCAGAAGATAGATTCGGCTATCAATGTTCATCCCGGTAAAACTGTAATACTGAAGGGAGGATTGCCCTACATAAGGAAATATATAATGAGGGATGTTAAGAATGACAGCCTGGTACTTGTTCCTGCCGCTCTTCTTATAATGCTGCTCATTCTCAAGCTGACACTGGGCGAATGGCGTTGTGTCCTTATGCCATTCTCAGCAGTTCTTCTATCAACTATGATCAGTATGGGCCTGATACCCCTTCTTGGCTGGAAGATGTCAATCCTAACGCTGCTTGTTCCGATCATACTGGTGGCTGTGGCTAATAATTATGGCATTTACCTGGTTGCCAGGTACCAGGAGATAAGTTTAAAAAATCCGGTAATTTCAAAAAAATTGATGATATCTGAACTGCTTCATTCACTGAATATGCCTATACTTTTCAGCGGACTGACAACAATAGCAGGAATTCTTGGATTACTGACCCATTCGGTAATTCCAGCCAGACAAGTTGGAATTCTCGCCGCATCCGGTGTGACAATAGCTCTCGTAATAAGCCTTCTCTTCATCCCTGCCCTGATATATCAGCGAAGGCCGTTAGAATCATTGATAATGGATAAAAAGGTAAATTTCAGAATATTTGACACTATTCTGACTTTTCTTTCCGGTATAATTGTCAGATATCCCGGAAGAATACTGGTTATATCAGCTGTTATTACGATTCTCCTGTCGTCAGGGGCTCTCATGGTAAAGATCGACACTAACCAGGAAAACTATTTTCCCCTGAAACATCCCGCTAAGCAGGCATCTGACCTGATAAATAAGAAATTCGGCGGCTCACAGACTATATCAGTCATGGTAGCAGGAGATATTAAAAGCCCTGACGTTATGGCTGGCATAGACGAAATTACGAAAACAGCGGAAGCTACCCAGGGAGTTGGTAAGGTGTTCTCTATATCGCAGGTAATAAGAGAGATGAGTAAAGTAATCTATAGCAATACAGAACCTGAATATGATAGGATTCCCAGGTCCCGTGAAGCTATTGCGCAGATGTTTGAATTATATAATATGAGCGGGGATCAGGATGACTTCAAACAGCTTATGAATCTAGATAATACCAAAGCCCATATTCTTATAAGGCTGTCAGATCCATCCAACGAAGTAATCAACCTTGTGAAAAATCAGGCTAAAGGGTTAATCGCTCAAATACCTGCCGACGTGACCATTGGAGGTTATGCAATTATAATGGATGATTTTGCCGCTTCGATTATCAGGGGACAGATATCTTCCCTTGTTTTTGCACTCGTGACTGTATTTATATTGCTGACAATAATTTTCAGGTCAGTGAAGGGAGGACTGACTGGTTCCATTCCACTAGCCGCTTCTATCCTGATACTTTTTGGAGTTATGGGGCTTACAGGTATTGCCCTCGATGCTGCGACGGCTCTTCTTTCATCAATAATGATCGGGGTCGGAGTTGATTTCACCATCCAGTATATCTGGTGCTACAACTCTCATCGGCAGCTTGGATTGCCAGCTTCTGAGGCAACAGAAGCTGCAATAGGAACAATCGGAAGGAGTATTTTAATCAATGCCTTCAGTGTAATGGCTGGATTCTCGGCGCTGATTCTATCGGGATTTACATCAATAAAGTTTTTCGGATATCTGGTACTCATCTCGATCGGATCATGCCTGATCGGTGCAATAGTTGTGATTCCTGCTTTTTTACTTGTATTCAAACCGCAATTCGCTGAGAATGATTTACGCAGAAATAGAATGAAATTTATTTATATCAGGAGGAGAAAATATGAAAAAGAGAGTGATCTTATCAATGTTACTTCCAGGACTTTTATTGATCCCTCTGGCAGGCCAGCAACCTGATGCCATCGAAGTAATGAACAAGAGCCGTGAGTTGAGCATTGCCGGAACAATGAGCGCTGATATTCACCTTTCCATTTCTGAGAAGAACGGTGCAACCCGTTTAAGAACTATTGCATTGACTACAAAAAGCTATAAGGATGAGATGGAAAAGCGGTACATCAAATTCCTTGAGCCGGCCGATGTAAAAGGCACTTCAATGCTGATTACAGACAATAAGAATATTCCGGATGAAATGTGGATATATCTCCCGGCTTTGAAAAAGACGAGACGTATTGTAAGTTCTGAAAAAGGAAAAAGTTTTATGAGTTCAGAATTTTCCAATGCTGACATGAGTTCTCCGGCCCTGGGCGATTTTACCCACAAACATCTTTCCGGATCCGGAAACAATAATCAATGGATAATTGAAAGTATTCCGATTAATGAGGATAAGGCTGAAGAGTACGGTTATTCCCGCAAAGTAAGTTACATAAGCATGGACAAATGCCAGATCCTGAAAATGGAGTTTTATAATTTTGACAATACTCTCTTTAAAATAATTAAGATCCTGGGTGTTTACCCGCTGGCAGACGGAAAGTTCATAGTTAATAACATGGATGCGGATAATCTGCTGAACGGCCGCAAATCAGCGATAGATATGAACAATATATCGGTTGGAATCCCGGTTGACGATTCTGTTTTCAGTCTTCAGAATCTTGAACGCTAAATAACATGTGGAGAAATTAATATTGTGTTATTGCATAAGTTCCGACACATCCGTTTCCCTCACCTTAGTTACCTTTTTCCACAGGCCGGGCCCTCTCCTTTTTATTTATTCTTAACCCCACACCTGTTGGGGTATGAGTTCTTATAACAAGAAATGTTTCCTAACTTTGCCGCATGGGAGTAATAAGGCGAGAAGAGACAATCTGTGCAACAGCCACTGGTTCCGGCGGTGCAATTGCAGTTATCCGGATCAGCGGATCCAGAAGTTTCAGCATTTGTGAGAAGATATTTTTTCCTTTAGATAAGAATGTTAAATTAATTGATTATAAAGGCTTTACAGTTATTTATGGAGATATCCGTTCAAGGGATGAGATCATTGATGATGTCCTTGTAACCATTTTCAGGGCACCTTACTCCTATACGGGTGAAGATTCCATTGAAATATCCTGTCACGCTTCTCCATATATTAAAAGGAAGATACTGGAACTCCTGGTGAATAACGGTGCAGTTCCCGCTTCTCCCGGTGAGTTTACCCAGCGGGCTTTTATGAATGGCAAAATGGACCTGTCACAGGCTGAAGCCGTTGCAGATATAATAGCTTCTTCGACTAAGTCGGCTCACAGGGTGGCAATTGACCAGATGCGCGGAGGATTCTCAGCAGAAATAAGCAGGCTGAGGTCTGAGCTGCTGACTTTTGCTTCACTGATTGAGCTTGAGCTGGACTTCGGTGAGGAGGATGTGGAATTTGCGGACAGAAGCCGGCTAAAAGAAATTATTTTGTCGGCAAAAGAGCTGTCGGACTCGCTTTCCGGGTCGTTCCTGCTCGGAAATGTTATAAAGAACGGGATTCCGGTGGCTATCGTCGGAAAGCCAAACTCAGGAAAATCAACACTCCTGAATGCCCTCTTGATGGAGGAAAAAGCGATAGTATCAGAGATCCCGGGTACTACCCGAGACACTATAGAGGATACCATTGTCATTGACGGAATTGATTACCGGTTTATCGATACTGCTGGTTTACGTGAGACCACGGATGTTGTTGAAATGATGGGAATTAAAAAAACGCGGGAGAAGATTGAACAGGCAGCTGTCATCATGCTTGTCGACGAATCAACAGACGATGCCAATGCAATAAATGAGAGAGCTGCAGCAATAAGGGCGATAACAGACCGATCTGAAAAGAAGCTGTTCATTCTTATTAACAAGGCAGACTTATCTGAACCTGATCAAATGGCTCAGCTTGAGAAGCAGATAATAATTGAAAAGGGTGAAGCCCTTCTTTTTATTTCTGCCAGGGAGAAATCGGGACTTGACAAGCTGCGGTTAAAGCTCGGGCAGGTAGTCGAAAAGGAAAACTTTAATTCAGACAATGTAATAATAACAAATATAAGACATTATGAGGCTTTATTGAGAGTCTCCGAGAGTCTCGGGCGCATAGAAAAAGGATTGGAGAACAAGATCCCGGAAGATCTCATTGCGATTGATCTCAGGCAGGCAATCCACTTTCTCGGGGAGATCACAGGCGAAATTACGACAGATGAATTGCTGGGCAATATCTTCAGGAACTTCTGTATAGGGAAATAGGTTATTTACTAGTTCAGCC
>Ga0208980_10002535_pt1 | contig 11022 bp, 11 predicted proteins | sample WetSurMetagenome_3_FD_187993 | JGI IMG/M metagenome (GOLD analysis project Ga0208980, IMG submission 187993) | Wetland microbial communities from Twitchell Island in the Sacramento Delta, sample from surface sediment Aug2011 Site A1 Bulk (version 2) | ecosystem: Environmental > Aquatic > Marine...
AACCCAGGAAATGAAAGACATGGGACTATTTTTCCTTGATAATGTGTCAAATTTGCTCAACAGGGTGGCAAGAATCATGGCTGTTCAGGAAGGATTGGACGGATGGGGGACAGCCAGGTTACTGGCAATTGTCCAGATGACTCAGTTTGATGCACTCCTTAGCTCCTTCGAGAGTAAATATCATTATAACCGCTGGAGACCCATTACTGCTATCCGGTCAGGTGATGATGACGGGAACGGGGAAACAACCGGAGATCCCACCTGGAGTATTCTTCAGGCTGCCAGGACGACACCTCCGACCCCAACTTATCCGTCAACTCATGCCGAGACTTCGGGAGCCGGTGCAGAAATACTTAAATTGTTCTTTAATACGGATAATAAAGCGTTTACTATCGGGAGTTATTCCCTGCCGGGTGCGGAGAGAGATTTTGCAAGTTTCTCCCAGTTTGCATCGGAATGTGCAGAGTCAAGGATTTATATCGGCTATCACTTTCGTGATGACATTGTTCAGGGAGCAACCTATGGGAGAGTATTGGCACAATATGTTTTTACGAATAATCTAAGAGAATTGAAATAGGGTTGGTTTTGAAGCTCCAAGAATCCGGCACCGGGCTCCGCTCCTGCCGGATTTTTTCACTACTTAACCGGCTGTATATTCATGGCCAGTTCTGTATTGGAAGGAAAGAGTTGTCGTTTGTTAATTTTTTAAATACATCCGGATAACTTCGACCGATCGGCAGTTCAGTTTTTCCAATTTCGACATCGTTAATAGTGAAAGCTGAAACCTTTTTCATCGATACGATATAGGACCTATGAATTCGCAGGAATATATTCTGAGGCAACATTTTGTCGACACTGCTGATGGCATACTTAACTTTAAGATCTGCTTCATTTTGCCTGTGAATGACTATGTAATCCTTAAAGCTTTCAATGTAGGTAATGTCCTCCAGGAATACCTTCACCATTTTCCTGTCAGCCCGGAAATATAAGAATCCCGGGGCATTGTCAAGCGGGTCTGCTTCAACAGGAGTGATCTGGCAGAATTTGTTGACTGCTTTCAGGAAGCGTTCAAATGATACAGGTTTTAATAAATAATCAATGGCATCCAGTTCAAATGCATCGACAGCATAATCCTTATGAGCCGTCGTGAAAATTACCTTTGGCGGATCCTTGATTGTCTTCAGTAATTGTGTTCCCAGCAATTTAGGCATGTTGATGTCAAGAAACATCAGATCGACCTTTTTGCTGTGCAACATATCTATAACCTGACATGCATTGCTAAGGGTTCCAATGATCTCAAGATACTCCAGAGCCTCAGTATAGCTTTTAAGAACTTTTACCGCGGGCGGCTCATCATCCACGATAAGACATTTCCATTTCCGCATATTGTTCTTCTAATTCTTCCAATTTAACCTCGAGATCAACAACAAAAACGTCTTCCAGCCTTCTCATCTCAAAGCCGTGCCTGCCTTTATACAACAACTCCAGTCTTTTTTTAACATTCAGCAAACCAATGCCGCCAATTTTTGTCTGGTTTTCACCTTTTTCAGGTTCAACACTATTTACCAGTTTAAAGTACATAACAAAATCTGTCATGGAAAGGTTCAGGCTTATCCAGCATTGATCCAGTTGTTTGCTGGTTCCGTGCTTAAATGCATTTTCCACAAAAGGAAGCAGCATAAAGGGTGCAATCTGATATTTTCCAACATCACCAGTAATAGTTATGGAGATGTCAAGTCTGTCCCCATAGCGTAGCTTTTCAAGTGTGACATAGCTTTGTATCAGGTTAATCTCTTTTGTCAGAGGGATTTTAGGGGTATTGCTTTCATAAATCATAAAACGCAAGAGTTCTGAAAGTTTCATTACAATCTCAGGAGATCTGGGAGAGGATTCAAGGGTAAACGCATATAAATTGTTTAAGGTGTTAAATAAAAAATGAGGGTGAAGCTGGGCTTTTAATAACTGTAACTCCGCGGCTGTTTTCTGTTTCTCGGCTTCAATCGTTTGCTGCTTTTGTTGGTACCAGTAAAGCAGCAACTTAATCGACAGCGCAATTCCTCCTACATGCAGAAAGGGTAGAACATTTTTGCCAATAGAAATTGTCATGCCCCTGAAATTTTTGGAATCGTCTAACGAAAGCTGTCCCAGAACCGTATAGAGTATGCAAATCGTCACAACTATGAGTAAACCGATAAAAAACGACAAAAACTTTCTTGGGAGTAAGTATCTGGGCACCAGCACGTATAACAGCGAATAAACCATAATAAAATGCCCGGGCAGAAAAAATGAGGCATTAATAAAGGATCTAAGAGGATTGTTATTAAAACCAAAACCCCATGCAAAATAAGTCACAATGATAATCCAGAACAAAATATGCAGAAGAATGGTCTTTGTTAAAGCGTCCCAATCCAATCGCCTGGTTGCCATAATCTTTTTTATACACTTTTATAGCAAAGTAACAGACTATAACAGAATTGGTTCAATTTCAATTCCTCATATTCGAGAGTAAGTCAGTAATTACCGATTTCGTAAGATTCTTATGTAATTTATAACCTGCGTAAGCCGCCAATGTTGAACACATTTCACCTCTTTGTTCCTGGATGATTCATGAACATGGGATAAAGTTTAGATCTGTTAACACATTCCTGAAGAAAGTTTTAATTAAAAGCATATCCAAGTTTTTGCTTATGTACAGGTTATTATCCGGTTAAATGATTTAATTTGAATATTTAAATTGCAGCTAAAGATTAACAGAATGAACAGACGCAAATTCATGGGAAATCTGGCAACAATTACCCTTGCCGGAGCTGCCAGTCTGCATTTGAATTTTGCAGATGGTGAGGATAAAAGTCCGGAGAGACCAAAAACTGGTATCCCAAAGCGTATTCTTGGAAAGACGGACGTTGAAGTGACAGCTTTAATCCTTGGCGGTGTATCAGGTATGATGAAGAAACCAACGACTGAATTTGATCCGGCCGAACTGGCCAGTGCCGCGCTTGATTCAGGAATAAACTTCTTCGACACGGCTCCTTCTTATGGCTCAGGACAATCTGAGCTTAATTACGGAGTAGTGCTGGCAAAAAGGAGAAATGAAGTTTTTCTTGCTACAAAAACAGGTGACAGAACATATGATGGCGTAATGCGTGAGGTGGAGGAAAGTCTTAAACGGTTGCAGACAGATCACCTTGACCTTTACCAGGTTCACGGTGTAACTGCCGGAGAGGATATTACACTGTGGGATAAGCCGGACGGAGTGATGAAAGCCATGTATAAATTAAAAGATGAAAAGGTTACCCGGTTCATCGGTGTAACCGGACATGAGTCAGCCGAAGCAATGAACCGTGCGATTGATATGTATCAGTTTGATACTATATTAACTACTTTCAATCCGGTGACCAGAAGAAAGCCTTTCAGAGAACTGGTACTTCCTAATGCACTTAGTAAAAATATGGGCATAATTGCCATGAAAGTGATGGGCGGGGGCGAGGGTGCACTGGTTGCCGGAAATCCTCCGGTAAAACCTGCGAATGGAAACTGGTATTGGGACGAGGCATCTCACCAGGCTGAAGCAACTACCCTGATTCGTTATGTACTCGGTTTACCTGTATCGTGTGCTGACATTGGTATGAAATCACTTAAGGAACTGGAAATAAATGTAACGGCAGCCAGAGACATGAAGCCGCTAAGCAGAAATGAGCAAACCGATCTGGAAAATCTTATGATGTGAAAGAAACCGGACAACAAAACTCAAAGATAACAGTATTTGCCAAACCCGGAATTCACTTACCTCATAACTCGGAAGAACAGGCCCGATATGGAAAAATCATAGCCAGTCCGGCTTTTACAGCTATAGAGATATTAAAATGAAACCTTACACGTGATCCCGCTTGTGGTAAATTTGAGATTCTGAGTAGCCTGTTCAGATACCGGAATCTTAATATATGGTTCAAAATGCAGGAAGACCCTGGATGACAGATGCTGTTCAAATCCAAGAATAATATTGATCCTGCCTGCAAAATCAAATGTGCTTAACGGTGCTTCTGCTTCCCGCTCGATACTTATAACGTTTTCAAGCTGGTATCCAACAGCCGGGACCCCATTATTCATTTCTACAGTTCCGACCATTTTTTGAGTGTAACTGGTGCTGGTATAGTTCTCGCTGAGGTAAATAACAGAAGATATTCCACCGGCGAGATAATAACAAGACGATTTTCTTATCATGAATTTCCACGTAAGGTTAAGAGGCAGATCGATGTCGACCAGATCAGCCTGCGTTTGCCCTGACGGTATCCAGGCAGGAGCGTCTGAGCTTTCATTAATTACATTCTGGTGCTCAACCTGGAGGCCTGTGGATAACCGGAAACTTCGCGACAGTTCATAATCTGCATTTACTCCGCCTGAATAGTTATAAGAAGATGCTGTACTGGTCGATGTAACACCGGGTGAAATATTTACTCCGAATCTGAACTTCTGCGTCCGGTTATTAACAGCCGGTTTATTGTCAGGAGTAGTCATAACTTCAGCATGCCTGTAATCAGGTTTGTTTAAGACAGTATCCGCCCTTTGCCCCTCATTATCAGAACCGATCTTGTCAGCAGTGCCACCAGCTGATGAAATAACCTTACTGGCAGTATCCGGCTCGGGTTTAGCAAGGCTATTTCCTGAAAGAGAATTGTCAGGAATGGATCCGGACGTGGCTAACAATGAAGCATTTAGATTATTGAGCGAATCCAGGTTCATCATCTGTTTTTGAACTTTCTTCTGAGGCCCATCTGAAAGCTTCAATGTCTTATCAGTGATGCCTCGGTTTGATTTTATATTTTCGGCAGAGATGGACCGACCCTGACCTGGCATTGTATATTCTTTTAGTGTGTCTTTTCCGGATGGGATCACCAGGTTGCTTGCATTTTTCTTCTGCCAATCCACATCGTTAATGAAAGTACCCGATAGGATAAACCTTAAACCAAGCCAGCCCAGCAAAAGGCTGGCTGCAACTCCTGTGCAGGCATACAACACGATACGCTTTTTCCTTTTTTCCCTGATTCGGACAAAATTCTCCCACGAACCAAGGATATATTGTTCTTCGTAATTATCGAGGGCGCCTTTTATCAGATCATTCAGCTCTCTGTCAGTTTCCGAATTTTTCATAGTTGGTGTTGAAATATATCTGGAATAGCTCCCGCAATCTCTTTTTTGCCCTCGCAAGATAAACCCTGGAAGTATTCTCAGGGATTCTCACCAAAGAGGATATTTCATCATGGCTGTACCCTTCAATCTCATAGAGGCTGAATACCAGCCGCTGAATGTCGGGAAGCCGGTTCAGCAATCTTAAAATATCCTGCGCCGCAAGCTGGGTAACTATGCCCGGTGAATCATCTGGAACCAGAAATGGCTCATGCGTATCGTAATTAATATTCCTGTTATTTGCCCTGAATTTATCAATGGAGGTATTTATCACAATTTTACTCAGCCAGCTTTTAAAGGGTAAAGACCTGTCATATTTGCCAAGCTGCCTGAATACCTTTATAAAGCTGTCATTTACAATTTCGAGGGCATTGTCGCGATTCCGGTTATGAATTAATGCCACACTCAGCGCGTATCCGAAAAATCTTTTATAAAGCATTTCCTGAGACTTTTCTTTCTTTCGAAGGCACCCCTGGATAATCTCATCTAAATTGTCATTCCCGGTATCAGCCACGCTAGTACATTTTAATTAAATGTTCCTTAAACCAGGCTCAAATATGATACCATTCTATTTATGTCCCTTATGGGTGTTTGCCGGTACAACTGTTCCATCTCCTCCTTCGATGACTTTATAAAGTTCGCCGAAATCTATAATGGAAGTCTCCCCGTTCTGGGTAAGCTGAGCAAGGTTATCGCAAGTTCCATTACCGTAATTCAGAGAATATTCCTGAACTTCTCCTTTTTCAGTGGTAGTTATAGTTTCAATTCCTGAAACCGGCACCCAGGAACCGGGACACCTGTAATCAGTTATCAGTGGCTCTGTCACCACGTAGTGATACTCATAGCCATCCGAACTGTTGGAATAATAGTAATCCCCCTGAAGGACTTTATATGAGATGCTGTCCCAGATGTTTGAATAATCAGACCGGTTAAGGGTGGTGTTTCCATCATCATAGATCATTGTAAGCGAATCGTGTCCGGTTGAAACTCCTGACCAGTTAAATACAACAGGCATTATTGTAACAGTTGAATCGCCATAATTTTCTTTGTTACCGGCACTATAATATGAGTTGCCGTCAGAAGTAAAGCTGTATCTCGAGACACCATTCATTTCGACACCATATGAATAGTAATGATCATATCTAACTTCAGAATAATAATTATTATTCTCATTCTTCCAGATATAGGTTATTTTACCTCTAGAGAAGCTTCCGTATTCATCACACCCGTCACCATAGTCATAAACAGTTGTATGAGTACCATCCTCATTGTCACTTTCGGTGACTTTGGCACAGGTTACGGGGGCCCAGTAATTTGCAGTGTCATAATAAACACTGTCGGGATAACCTGGTTCAGAACCTGCACTGTCTATCGTAAGCTGTCCATCCTTATACTGACTGTAACCAATTACGGACATGAAGCTGGTCATTTTGCCGGTACCTGAATTCAAAGCATTCATCCGGGCTTCAAGCTCAAGAATTTTCTTTACCTTCTCAGTCTGACTGATGTTCCCCGTTTTATTTTTATCACAGGAAACGGTAACTGTGAGCATAATAGCAAAAAAAACAATTGCATTGAAAATTATCTTTTTCATATTTTTTGGGTTAAGTGTTCAGGCATTAATACGTAACTCATGACCGAAACGCTACAAACTATAATTCTTTTTTCAAAATTAATTATGATCTCAAGTGCATTACTCATCGTAATTTGTCCGGGAAACAGAAATCGAACACTGTGAATCAGGGGAGCAGCGAGACCGGTTTTTTCTGATCATGCCTTGAAATCCCTGAAATAGTAGATTTTGTCTTTCCCGGTAATCTTCCTGAGTACCCTGCAGGGATTTCCTGCGGCAACCACATCGCAAGGAATATCTTTGGTAACCACACTTCCGGAACCTATTACTGCATTATCCCCGATTACTACACCGGGATTGATCACTGCACTTCCACCTATCCATACATTACTTCCTATGTGTACAGGGAAGGCAAATTCGTATTCAAGGATTCTCAACTCATGATGCACAGGGTGGCTGGCAGCATAAATCCCCACATTTGGACCAATAAGGACATTATCCCCGATCTCGATTGCTGCACAGTCCAGAATAATAAGGTTAAAATTGGAATAAAAATTGTTCCCTATTGAAATATTGGATCCATAATCACAGCGAAACGGAGGTTCAATAATGAATTTTTCGCCGGTCCTCCTGAACAGCTTCCTTATTATCTCATTCCGTTCTGAAACTTCCGAAGGGGGCAGCGAGTTAAACCTGAAAATCAGTTCTTTTGCATTTTGCCTTTCTCGAAAAAGCTCTTCATCTGCCGCTTTATACAGCTTACCGTTTAAACTTTTTTCCTTTTCAGTTTGCATTGCATTGAAGGTTATTGCGTGAATAATTTCCTGCCTTTTTATGCTATGGTGTCAAAGCCTATACCTGATCTCCATTATTTTGTTAAAGTTATAAAAGAGTGAGATGCATATCAAATCAAAATTCCGCAACACGTAAATTCAGGAGATATCTTCTGCTTTTAGTCTCATCCGTGTAAAATAATCAGCATATTTCTATTTTTATTGAACAAAATACCCCTTTTTGAGGTATTATCTGTACACAAAAACAATCTATGATGAAAACAAAAACCATTACTCTCAGAAATCTTCTTCCGGTAATCTTTACAGGATTACTTCTTTCATCCTGCAGTAAGGATTCGAATACGACTCCGGCCGACGACCTGGCTGGTACATGGACTGCGCAGAGTTCTGCTTTCACCGGGACTGTTAACGGTAAACCCCTGACACAATACTATATTGACTCACTGGGATTTACTTCTGATGAAGCTCAACAGGCTGCTATTATGTTTAATTCAATAATGCAACAATCTTTTACCGGAACAATCCAGTTTAAATCGGACAATACCTATGTAGATAATATGGGCGGGGAAACCGACACCGGAACATGGAGTTTAAGTCCTGACAATAAAAAACTGACAATATCTCCCAGTTCCGGAACTCCTACGACACTGGATGTAATTGAACTGACTTCCAGTAAACTCCATCTAACGGGCACAGAGACCGAATACGAGGATTTAAATGGGGATAGCGCTCCCGACACAATTGTTATCTCCATTGATTTGACTTTAACAAAGTAATAGTCAGGATTAATTTGTACCCTGGTGCAGTAATCCCTGCACCGGACTTTCTGAAATCAATCAAGACCCCTCGGAAATCACCTTCGGGGGGGTTAATGAGATTTACGGGTGGACTTTATGGATCAATTCGACCTATAACCTGGTATTTCTCCGGGCATCAATGAAACTTTTAACAAAAATTATCATTGCAGCTAAAGAGGTAATGATCATTACCGATACCCTGGCGATCGCAAGACCGTCTGATCTTCCGATTGAACCCGTCAATGGCTTGATCAGTCCTATAAGTATTAACAGAGTCAGTACAACGGCTATATGAGCCAGCACCCTGTTTCCTCTTTTAAACCCCGGGGTGATGGCAATCAGCACTATACCCGCAAAGACAGGGATAAGGGCTGTGGCGGAAGGATGATCAGAGGTAAAGTAGGCCCAGCTTCCAAGGGTAACTAACACTATTGCATTAAGCAGGTTTATCAAATAGGGCTTCATAACTGAATTTTCACAATCTAACATAGAATATCCGGCTTGGTTCAAAAATATTCATTGAATTATGATAAATATGACAGCTGTCCTATCATATCTTGTTCGTTGTCAGAATGAAAAGATAGATCCAGAATGAGATCCGGAAAATGCTGTTTGAAACACACTGAAGTGAAAAATTATTTATTTGTATGTACAAACAAAATAAATTGTATATTTGTCCACTGAAATGGAAAAACAAAACTCAAAATATTGCGGTTGTCTTTATTACTCGTCCAATGCCCTGTCGAGACTAATGACAAAAATGGCTGACGAAGAATTTGCCATTACAGGCCTCTCCGCATCGTACGCCTTCCTTCTGATGACTGTCAATGATAAGCCCGGTATCCGGCCGCAGGAGATTAGCGAGCTGATGCAGCTTACTCCTTCCACCATTACCCGTCTTATCGAAAAAATGGAACATAAAAATTTTCTGGAAAGAAAATCAATTGGAAGAATAACTGAAGTATACCCTACAGACAAAAGTCTGGTAATGGATAATAAGATAAAGGAAGCATGGCGAAATCTGTACAAGAGGTACTCGGAGATCATTCAGGAAGAAGAAGCTAAAAAACTTACGGCTTGTATTAATGATGCTGTAAGGATTTTAAAGTAAAAATTTTTCTTAAAACAATCTTGTATGTACAAGCAAATTAAATATTAAACACTAAAAACAGACATTATGAAAAAAATAGGAATTATCGGTTCAGGGTTAGTAGCCCAGGCTCTGGGCAGCGGATTTCTGAAATATGGATACCAGGTAATGGTGGGTACAAGTAATAAATCAAAACTTGCCGAATGGCAGAAAGGTGCCGGGGCAAACGCCTCAGTAGGTTCGTTTGCCGATACCGCTAAGTTTGGTGAGATAATTGTCCTTGCTGTTAAAGGTTCAGCAGCCAGAGAGGCGCTTGGAATGATGGGGCATTCAAACCTGCGCAATAAAACGGTGATAGATGCCACCAACCCAATAGCAGATGCACCTCCCTCCAACGGGGTACTGAAATTCTTTACAAGCCTCGACTTCTCATTAATGGAAGAGTTACAGCAGGCAGTGCCTGAAGCAAATTTCGTCAAAGCATTTAACAGCGTCGGAAATGCATTCATGGTTAATCCATCCTTCGGGAGCAAGCCAACAATGTTCATCTGCGGCAATAATGAAAAGGCCAAAAAGGAAGTCTCACAGATAATGGATCAGTTCGGATGGGAAGCAGCTGATTTCGGAATGGCAGAATCGGCCAGGGCCATAGAACCGCTTTGCATGCTTTGGTGCATCCCGGGATTGACCAGGAACGAATGGACGCATGCCTTTAAATTATTGAAACTTTAGTCAGATTAATATTTAATTAAAAATAAAATTATGTATGTAATAACCGGAGCAACCGGTAATACCGGTAAAATAATAGCTTCAAAATTGCTTGAGGCAGGGAAGAAAGTGAGAATAGTCAGCCGTAATGCAGAAAAGGCAAAAGGGCTGACTGACCTGGGTGCTGAACTGTTTACAGGGGACACTTCGAATGCTGAAATACTCAAAAAGGCGTTCAAAGGGGCAACGGCAGTATATGCAATGATACCCATTGACTGGCAGACAACGAATTATACCGACCATCAGGTTAAACATGCAAAAGCGATAGCAGAAGCTCTTAGTGAATGCAAGGTAAAATATGCAGTATCTCTAAGCAGCCAGGGAGCTCATCTTGAAAGCGGTTCGGGCGTAGTACTCGGCCTGCACAAAATGGAGAATCTCTTTAATGGCATCAAAGGATTAAATATCCTTCATCTCAGGGCAACCTATTTTATGGAAAATTCTCTTGGATTGATAGGACTTATTAAACAGGCAGGGATAATGGGTTCACCGGTGAAAGCTGATTTGAAGTTCCCGGTAATTGCAACGAAAGATATCGGCAACTATGCAGCAAAAAGGTTGCTTGCTTTGGATTTTAACGGACATAATATCCAGAATCTCCTTGGTGCCAGGGATGTTTCCTATCCGGAAATTGCAACAGTATATGGAAAAAAGATAGGGAAACCGGATCTGAAATACGTGGAATTTCCTTACTCTGAATTCAAGAAATCGATGATGCAGCAAATGGGCGCATCTGAAAATGTGGGTGATAGCTTCAATGAATTCATAAAGGCAATGAATGAAGGCAAGGTTATGTCAGAGGCAAACCGAGATGCG